>Ga0316195_10000247_pt1 | contig 19999 bp, 15 predicted proteins | sample Phised1_MG_FD_204937 | JGI IMG/M metagenome (GOLD analysis project Ga0316195, IMG submission 204937) | Coastal sediment microbial communities from Maine, United States - Phippsburg sediment 1 | ecosystem: Environmental > Aquatic > Marine > Coastal > Sediment | place: USA: Maine | collected...
GTAGCGAGTAGAATTTTGGATTCATCCCTGCTAAATGTATATGAACTAAATGCCGTCTTCGAAGGTAAATCCAGTGAGGAAACTACGGTTTCCAATTTCTCTGAAGTATTGTAATTGTATATATCAATGCTCACGGTACCGGCTGTGCCATTATTATTAAGAACAGTGTACTGCTGTCCATTTTTTAGTGGATAGATGGCTTCCATGCCCTCCGATAAGAAGGCACCTGACCAAAGTTCCTCCAGAGAAATCTTTTTTTGTTGGGCAAGAGTGAAATTGAAAAAAGAAAAGGCAAGAAAAATCAGAACGAAAGACTTATTCATAAAATCCTTAAAATTGATTATAAACTCCCAAGTTTACTAATATTTTTGCGAAATAAATAACTTTAAACTCAAAATATTGCAACTTCACTACTTAATGCCCCCATGGAGAAACACTATTCCATAATTGTGTAATGACTATATTTGCCTTCATTAAAGAATAGCTTATGACAACACCGATCCAGGGTTTTTCCAAACTTTCCAAAGAAGAAAAAATCAATTGGATTGCCGATAATTATACGGATAATTCGGAAGCCACAATAGAAATACTTAAAACGTACTGGAATGAAGATTCCATGTTACAAAAACTTCATGACGAATTCATAGAAAATACGATCAGCAACTATTACCTTCCTTTTGGAATTGCCCCTAATTTTCTAATCAATAATAAATTATATGCCATACCTATGGCCATTGAAGAAAGTTCAGTTGTTGCGGCAGCCAGCAAAGCGGCTAAATTTTGGCTGGACAAGGGTGGATTTAAAACCAAAGTAATAGGCACGCAAAAAATAGGACAGGTACATTTTATCTTTAAAGGTTCTTATGAGAAATTGCAGGTATTTATTGATGAAATAAGACCCATACTGATAAATGACACCAGGGCCATCACCCAAAATATGGAAAAACGCGGGGGTGGAATAACTTCAATAGAACTGAGGGATCAGACAAAAAAAATTGATAATTACTATCAGCTGCATTGTAAATTTGAAACCCTCGATGCCATGGGTGCAAATTTCATCAATTCCTGTCTGGAACAATTTGCCGCAACCCTAAAAAGAGAAGCTCATAATTATGAGTTGTTTAGCGCAGCTGAAAAGGAAATAGATGTAGTTATGAGTATTCTATCCAACTACGTCCCGGATTGCCTGGTGAGGGCGGAAGTAAGCTGCCCGATTGATGACTTAGAGGTGGAGCGGTCTGTTTCCCCAAGAGAATTTGCAGAAAAAATGGTGAGGGCGGTTAAAATTGCCAATGTGGAGCCTTACAGAGCGGTAACACATAACAAAGGAATAATGAACGGGATAGATGCTGTTGTATTGGCAACAGGGAATGATTTCAGGGCTGTGGAAGCCGGAATCCACGCGTATGCTGCAAAAGATGGATCATACCGCAGCCTAACTCATGCCTCTTTGGAAGATGACATTTTTAAATTTTGGATAGAAGTCCCCTTGGCCCTGGGAACTGTAGGAGGCCTTACCAGTTTACATCCATTGGTGCACCTTGCTCTTGAGATTTTACAAAAACCATCCGCCCGGGAATTGATGGAAATTGTCGCCGTGGCCGGATTGGCACAGAATTTTGCGGCGATACGATCATTGGTCACCACCGGGATTCAGCAGGGGCATATGAAAATGCACTTACTAAATATTCTTAATCAAATGAGTGCCACTGAAGATGAAAAGAAAACCTTGATCGCCCATTTTAGAAAGAATGCCGCGACCCATAATGCAGTGGTTGAAGCACTTCAAAATTTAAGGTCCAATTTATGACCCAACGGTTTTACAGCAATGGAAAGTTATTACTTACAGGAGAATATGCAGTTCTCGATGGCGCCCTGAGCTTTGCCTTGCCAACTAAATACGGACAAACTTTAACGATAAAGGAGTTGGATACTCCGGTGCTTTTATGGACCAGCCTGGACGAAAAAGGTGAAATCTGGTTTCAAACCTCTCTGCAACTTGAACTTCTGAGAAATGTGGATATGAAAGGTGAACTGGCAAATCTGATAGCATCGGCTGATAAAGTTACCAGCTTGTTGCTGAATATTTTGTTGGAGGCTAAAAAACTGAATCCCGAATTTTTAATTAAAAAAACGGGAGTTGAAGTACATACGGAACTGGGGTTTCCAAGGGATTGGGGGCTTGGGTCTTCCTCAACCCTTATCAATAATATTGCACAGTGGGCAAAAGTTAATCCTTATGAGCTATTGGCAAAAACATTTAAAGGTAGTGGATACGATATTGCCTGTGCCCAACACAATCGTCCAATACTTTATCAGATTGAGGGCATGGATACCTTTATAAAAGAAATTGAATATAATCCTCCATTCACGGACTCTTTATTCTTTGTACATCTAAACAGAAAACAAAACAGCAGAGAAGGAATTAACCGTTATAAGGGACAGGTTTTTAATAAAGAATCCCTGGTTTTTAAAATATCTGCGATAACGGAGGAATGTATTAATTGCACAGATTTCATCAGATTTAAGGAATTAATGAACACTCATGAATTACTATTGTCAAAAATTCTGAAACTGACCCCCATAAAAGAGGATCTGTTTCCAGACTTTGAGGGCTCTATTAAAAGTTTAGGGGCTTGGGGGGGAGATTTTGTCCTGGCACTAGGAGATAAAAACACAACTGCATACTTTAACCACAAGGGATATAGGACTGTCATTCCCTACAGGCAAATGATATTATAAAAAAGCCTCTCAAAAGAGAAGCTTTTTTTTAAATGATAATTTCATATGGACGTCTTATGCTATCATAATATCCCGACAAACGATACAGTTTCTAATAGAATGTTGCTCTGAAATCTTTTATCTCCGAATTCTTCTTTAAGGCATCGAACACACTAGCATTCGCCCTGGTGCCATTTGATGCCATCAACGCATTAGCAAATGTGGTATAATTTTCCAATTTAGGGCCTTCTTCTTTTTTAATTACCTCAATTTTAAATACCCCGGTCTCCCCCGCAATAAGATCTGAAGTGCTCCCCTGGGCCAGGGCGAAAGCGGTACCCACCACCAATGGTTCTCTTCCGGCACCCGGTATTGTGGGAGTTTTTACTGTTAAGGCAGAAGCATTTGATACATTGGTATTGTTGGCTGTAGCTAATTCATCCAAAGACCTGCCCTGGTTTTGAGAAATAATTTTTGCAGCTTTTTTATCTTTCCGAATTTTTGGAAGGACATTGGCGGAGGCATCTTCAACAGACATCAAACCTTCTTCATACTTTGCTGTTAGTTGCACAACAGCATAACCGTTGCTAATACCAAATCTCTTAATATCCCCTATTTCCGTCTCAGTATTAAAAGCCCATTGAACAATGGATCTTTGATTGGAAAGCCCGGGAAGGTTTTCGTCTAATGCTTTAATTTTATTAACTGGTCTAATTAAGTATTCATTTTCTTTAGCCAAATCAGAAAATGCTTTATCTGAAGACGTAGCTGCCATTTCAAATTTTGTGGCATCTGTAAATAATGAATTTAATGTTGCCTCAGAGGCTTCTATTTCCCTGCTCAAAGTTGCCAGCTGAACAAGATCTTCCTTATCATCTACACGTACAATATGGTAGCCAAATTCCGTTTCAACCATTCCAATAAAGCCCACGTCATTACCAAAAGCAAAATCATTGAACTTTGGAGTCATAACTCCTTCCTGAAAATATCCCAAATCACCTCCCCTCGGAGCAGATGGCCCGTCTGAATTATCTCTGGCCAATTCAGCAAAAACAGTTCCCTCGGCTTTAGCTTGTTTAAGCAAATCTTCTGCCTTGGTCTTAGCTTCTTCTTTTGTTCTCTTAATCTCCGGGTTTGCTCTCTCGGCTCCTTCCCATGTAATTAAAATATGGCTTGCTTTAACAGATCCATTGGGCCTTTTGTTTACCATTTTGGTAATTTTGAAGCTTTCACCATCCTTGTAAGGGCCAAAAAGCTCTCCTACCTTTAAGGCCATAAGTGTATCTGCAAATTTTATCGGAAGTTCTTTTTTTGACTTATATATAGTGTCAAATTTGGTGTCTGAATTCCTGTCAAGAAAAGCCGCGTTGTCTTTTGTATTTCTAAAACCAGGAATGGTATCTGTTTCATCGCGTTCTTCAAAATACTCAACCGTATCATCCAGCAGTTTTATTATTTGATTTTTTATATCAGCCTCGTCTTCAACCGAAGGTTTATCTTCAAAATAGACAAATTGAATATCTCTGGCGCTTGGTTGTTTATAATCTTCCTTATGCGCATTTATATAATCCGAAATTTCTTTTTTGGTAATTATAAAAGTACTGTCAGGAATAGAAGCGTAAGGAACTCTTACATATCTGATGTCCACTTTATCGGTGGTTAGTTTATAATCCAATTCACCTTCTTTTAAAGTAGCTCCAACACCTGCCCTTATAAGATTGAAATAGGTTTGTTCTTTGGCGCCCTGAATAATTGATTGTTCATCCTGTAACCAGTCATTATATTGAGCGGGAGCATTAATTTTCAATTCCAAAATAAAATCCCGAAATTTTACTTCATCAAATATGCCATTCTCATCCAAAAATTGTGGGTTTTGAGCTATTCCCGGACTGGACTTAATTACATTTATTATCTGATCCTGTTCAATAGAAATACCGAGATCCTCTATCTGCTGTCCCAAAATAGTGTTGCGTTCAACCTGATTCCAGACAGAATTGACCAATTGCATAGATGAAGTTGCAGGTCCGGACCTTCTTGATGCTATTTCAATCTTTCGCCTAAAATCATCGATAGAAATGTCATCTCCATTAATTTCGCCTACAGAAGACCCAACTTTTCCACCAGCAAAATCATTACTTGTAAATATTCCAGAAATTACGAACGCAAATAATGCCAACCCAATGATCAGGATTAATATTGTTGTTCGTTTTCTAATATTCTCTAGAATTGCCATTTGTTGTTAATTTAAAATCAGTTGGCGAAAATAGTATTTTCCATCAAGAAATAAAAACTTAAGTCTAGCTATCTAACCTTTAATTATAGCCTAATCCTTTTCCAGGACCTGAAGTGATACCAAATCTATTTTTGTGTTAGAAACTTCGAGGATAGTAAACAAAAAATGCTCTACCCGTATTTCAGTATTCTGGTCGGGAATCTCACCTGTTTCATTCACAATCAACCCCGCAAGAGTTTCATATTCCTCGCTTTCAGGAAGTTCCAGTTTATATTGTTCATTTATATAATCAACTTCCAACCTGGCAGAAAATTTATAGGTGTCCGGGGCGAGTTGTTCCTCCAGTAAATCAGTTGAATCATGTTCATCTTCAATTTCACCAAAAAGTTCTTCGACAATATCCTCAACGGTCATAATTCCTGAAGTTCCACCATACTCATCAAGCACAACTGCCATACTTTTTCTTTTCTTGGTCAATACATTAAGGATATCCTGTATCAACATAGTCTCCGGCACAAACTCCACGGGTAATAGAATGGATTTTATTGTGGCGGGCTTCTTAAATAGTTCATACGAATGAACGTAGCCAATAATGTTATCTATGGTGTCTTTAAAGACCAATATTTTCGATAATCCGGTTTCCGTAAAAAGTTTCGCCAGGTTTTTCGGAGTCTCATCTAATTCCACTGCTATAATCTCAGTCCTCGGAATCATTACTTCCCTGGCTTTTACTGCAGAAAATTCCAGTGCATTCTGAAAAATCTGAATCTCGGAATCTACATCATCTTCTTCCATTACTGTCTCCATTTGTTCTGTAATGTAATCCCCTAATTCAATCTTGCTGAATACCAGTTGCACTTCATCCCCATGTGTTTTGAAAAATACCCGTAGGAGTATATCGGAAACTTTGATCACAAAATCAGAAATTACAGAAAAGAACAAATAGAAAAAATACGCGGGAACTGCAAAAAATTTGAGAAGCTTGTTCGCGTAAATCTGAAAAAGTACCTTGGGTAAAAATTCTGCCGTAAGCAAAATAATAATCGTGGATATTAAGGTCTGGGTTAAGAGGCTAAAATCTGTAAGTATAAGTTGAAAAACATTATTCCCTGAAGGTAACATGGTCTGAAACCAATTCATCAATAACTCCCCCATAAATAAACCATAAACCACTAACGCAATATTATTGCCAATAAGCATAGTGGCAATAAACTTGGAAGGCTTTTTTGTTAGCCGGGTGAGAACCTGTGCCAGAAGTCCTTCCTGTTTCTTTTCAATTTCGATATGGATCTTATTGGCAGAAATAAAGGCGATCTCCATTCCTGAAAAAAATGCAGAGAGCAATAAACAAACACAAATAACAAGTATATTAGAGTCCAAAGTTATTGCTGATTATCCTGTTTTCGCTTTTCGAAGCGTTTTCTATAGTTACGCCTAAAAATAAACATTCCTATAGATATAAGCGCAAAGAAAATAAATATGTAAGTACCCTCCCTGTTTGTATTCCAAAGTTCTATGATCTTGTAAACGGAAATTATTGCAACTGCCAAATACAGGTACTCCGTATATCTTAGTATTTTAATCATGATTTTTCTTCTTTAATAGTAATTAATCCATATGTTTTATGTGCATTGAAGAAGCTAAAGTCTCTATTAAAATCTATTCCTTCACCATCCATTATTGTTCCATCCTCGGGGTTAGTAAATTTAAATTTGTCCTGTGTAAAAATCCATTCATTGTTTTGGTCGTAAAAAAGCTGAGGAGCTTCCAGTTTTTTTCCATCATGAGATTCAATCACGACATTGCCCTGCAGGTCTATTAAATTAGTGCTGGAATAAATAATCCCATAATCGGCACGGATAGTACTTTTATTATTGTTTTCATCAAACAAATCGACTACTAATCCATTGGGAAATGTCCTATATTGAAACCTCATATTATCATAGTCTTCACTTAAAGGGCTTTTTAAAATAGCAATCACTCTTGATTCTTTAGTGTCCTCGCTTCCCAACTTTTCCAAAGTCTCTGTATAGGTAAGGGTAAAATTTTCGGCAACTCCCTGAGGGTAAATAGTTTGTTGCGCCTCTTCGCCAACCCTTTTATAATTGTCCTTGCAGCCATAAAAAAACATTGCCACAGAAAATACTATGGCAATGTCAAATAATTTATTTCCGAAAGGATGATTCATTGTTATAGATTAGGCACTGTTACGCTGCCTCCTACCCAACAACTAAAACTGATAGTTTTACCAGCCATTCCAGAATTAAAGATATCTGTCTTTGAAGGTGCTTTGGCACTATAACTGGCTGCAGACTGGTTCGCATTTCCACTCAATGAAGGATCCACTCTACCCGCCTTTCTGGCCATATCTGCTGCCTTCCAATAGATAGCCCTTTTTTCAAATGGGGTCTCGCCACAGTCATTGGCACTTGTTGCATACAAATTTGCGATTAGTAAATAGGCTTTCCCATTTGCAGCATTGGCGTCTATCGCCTTCTGGGCATAACTTCTTGCAGTTGACTTATTAGTCCTTCTATAACTTGTTGCTATCTTATAGGCAATATTTGACTTCTTCTTGGAATCTGTCTCCAGATCAAGAGCCTTATTATAATCGGCTATAGCCCCCTTGGTATCTCCTGCTTTTTGCTTCAAAGTACCTCCGTAAACAAAGGCGTCTGCAGAAGGATCCAATGCTAACTGGGCTTCAAATAATTTTTTAAACATAGGATCATCTGTACAGTCTTTGCTAAACATCCTGCCTACTGCTCTTTTTACCCAGGTTACATCGGTTTTTTTATCATCAAAATTCTTTTGATAAAGAGGAATCAGATTCTCACAATCTGCCAGAGCACCCAATTTGGAATCTACACTTCCGGCAATTTTACCATAAGATTCAGAATTTGTAGTGGCTACGTCCAATCTTCTCTTATCTTTTGAACTAAGTGCACCCGACTCTTCTTTGGGAAGTAACTCGCTAATTACATCTGTTAATTTTTCATTCTCTTCTTCTATTTTTTCTGTAACATCATCATAGGTGTCAAACACAGCCTGCAAATCTTTTTTCCCATCATTATATAGGTCTACAAGACTTGAAAAATAAAGATAAAGTGCCTTTGGATTTTTAAAGTTTTCTGCGTCTTGTTGAAAGGCTACATGAAGCATATTATAAAGTTCTTCATCAGAGGCCATTTTATTGTCATATAGAAGTAATGCCTTGTCTATGGCAACTCCAGCTTTACTAAATTTATCCGGAAATACTTTTAAGCTATTATCATACAAGGTCAATAGGTCATTAATATAGCCATCCTTTTCCGCACCGGAGCTATTCTCAACTTTATAAGATAGAATTCTTTCTCCCAAAGAAAAATTTGCCTTATTAATAGACGGACAGTTGTCATATACCATTTTCCAAGGGGTATATGCCGCATCGTAATTTTTCACTTTTGCATGTTCTGCATAAATAGAAAGATTGGTCATACATTCTGGATTTTGGGCCTGCGCATTTGCCGTACCCATCATTCCCAATAAACCAATCATCATGAAGTAAAACTCCTTTTTCATCGTATAATAAATTTAAAGTGGTTAATGTACTAAATTTTTATCAATTTATTTTCCTTTTTTGGAACCATTTATCGTTGAATGATAGCCCCACACTGACTTTGAAGTAAGTTTCCCTAACCAAATCCGCAACAGTGGTTCCTCGTTTTCCATATTCCAAACCAAAGTTCAAATTGGAAAAACCTCCTCCCAATGGTAAGCCAAGACCAAAAGTTATGCCAAATTCATTGATTGGGGTATTATTAACTATCATACCCGTTTTATTAGACCGCATACCTGCCCTGTAGGTGATTCTTTTCAAATAACTGGTAAATGATGCATAATCAGGTATAAAATAGCCCCCCACCCTTATAGAGCTGGCATCCTCATATTCTATATTATCCAGGTCAAGAAAGTCATTTCTAAAGGAGCTCAAAGCCTGTAAACTATACTCCGCACCTAAAAACCATTTTTTATCACGGCCAAACCCTAGTCCAAATGTGGTTTTTGTTGGTATTTTTAATTCCGTATTCCTAAGGTTTGAAGGCTCCAAATTTATTTCCCTCACTTCAATTTCCTCTCCTGTACTTAATGAAAAAGACCCCAGTCTTTCATTATTGGTAGACACCAGGTTAGCCTGGGTATTAACCGTAACTGAACTAAATAAAGTGTATTTGTTTTTAATCATGGGGGTATAGGTTGCGCCATAATTAAAATCAAAACCATCAATCTGTGAAGTACGAACGTCAATGGTGCCATACTGCACGCCGTCTATACTTTGTATACTTTGGTGTTCAACGGTCCCAAAACTAAAATTCATGGTGGCGCCAACATGAAGGTTTTTTGTTATTTCATAACCCGCTGATAGAAATACTCTATTTAAACCTCCGTCACCGGAATATTGATTTAATACCGTATCCCTGGCGGAATTAGTGGTTTGGCTAAAAACATTATAGCCCACAGAAGTATAAGGAAGGATCCCCATTCCCATTCCTAACTTTGGGGTTATCGGAACTGCCAGGACTATATATTCAATAGAGGTGACAGAAGAACTTTGTTTTTCCGTAAAATCTTCCAACTTTAGTTCCGTATGTGCCCCTCCCGCAGTATAAGTTACTAAACGGAGCTTCCCATAACCCGCAGGATTTCTTAAATTCACATGAATACTGTCTGAATACATGCTCAGATGGCCCATCGCTTGATTTTCAATAGTGGCTTGTGCTTCCAGATCTCCAATCCCGTAATAAGAATAAGGGGATACAGTACCATTTCCGCTCTGAGCGTATGTAGTTATTGCCGTTAAGCAGAGTATTAGCAATAAGATTTTCTTTACCATCTAGCGTTTGTTGTATTCCAGCAAATGATTCAAGCCCACAAGGAGAAAATTAGAATGCGCAAATATGGTATTTTTTAATCGTTTAGACAAAATTTGGGCATCCCCGCCTGTTAAAATAACTGTTAAATCTTTAAAACGCGATTGGTATTGACCTATGACCCCATCTATCTCATTGCAAATGCCATTTAAAACCCCACTATGAATACTCGAATCAGTCGAATTTCCAATTATATCATTGAATTCACCTGGTTCAAGTAAAGGCAATTTGGAGGTTTGTTCATGCAGGGCTCTGTAACGCATGTGCACTCCCGGAGAAATAGCACCTCCCAGGTACTCCCCGTAGTCATTTATCATATCATAGGTTATACAAGTACCCGCGTCAATGACAAGGGTATTGGCATCAGGATTAAAGTAGAATGCAGCAGTAGCCAGGGCCACTCTGTCCATTCCCAGGGTCTGGGGAGTAGCATAGGAATTCTTAAAAGGAATTTTGGAAGTATGGCTTAATAAATGTACATCAACAAAAACCGATAATACCGCAATATATTTTTTGTCAAAGACTCCAACAGCAGAAACAATGGCGCTATTAATAGAAGGATATTTTTGGAAGACTTTTTTTACACGGTCTGGAAAGTAACTTGGCTCAAACTTATCCTGCCATAATAAGTTATGTCCATAGAAAATGGCCAGCTTCACATAGGTATTTCCAGCGTCTACAATAAGGTTCATAACACAAAGATTATAAATTGAAAAAAAACAGCAGGCTTTTTTTTCTTTTTTGTTTGTAGTTCCTAAATTTGAAAGTATATTTGCCCCCTCTTTAGCACAACGTTTCTGCTTGGGCAAAGTAGTTTAAAATAAAGGTACCTTAGCTCAGTTGGTAGAGCAACGGACTGAAAATCCGTGTGTCCCTGGTTCGATTCCTGGAGGTACCACTTAAAGCGCCAAACCCGCTTCTTGTTGCAAGGAGTGGGTTTTTTATTTCATCGGACGTGGAAAGTTTACTTTCCTGAGGATCGGGGAAATAAAGAAGCTCCTGCCGAAGGCAGAGAGGATTGGCATTTTCAGCTGAGGAACAAAGGAAAAACGAGCTTGGAGAAGTTAGTCCTCAAGGAAAAAATAAGGTGCGAAGGAGGAAATAATTAACTGCGAAGTGGGAGGTAATGAAATGGATCCTATAAAAACCTGCTTTTTTCAGGGTCTGAAAAACGAAATATTTTGATTTAGTGCTCCAGTCCTAAAATTTGAATACTAATACCCGGTTGCTTACCACACCCAAATAAAAGAAAATTACTAACTTCATACATTACTATTAAGAAGAAGTTCTTGGGCAAAATTAAATTAGGTATGCAAACTATATTAGGTTCAGGTGGGGCCATTGGAATTGAACTTGCAAGGGCATTGAAAGAATATACCTCCCAAATTAGGTTGGTGAGCAGGAATCCCAGAAAAGTGAACGAGACAGACGAGCTTTTTCCGGCAGATCTTCTCCAACCTTCGGAAGTGAACGAAGCAGTCAAAGGTTCATCAATTGTATATGCCACAGTCGGATTTCCATATAATTTAAAAACCTGGAAGGAAAACTGGCCTACATTTATAGAAAATGTTATTGATGCATGTATAGCAAATAAGTGCAAATTGGTCTTTTTTGACAACATCTATATGTACGACTTAAATTACCTGAACAGGATGGACGAGGAAACACCTATAAACCCGCCGAGTAAAAAAGGAAAAATACGCGCTGAAATAGCCGAAATGATTATGTCTAAAGTAAAAGAAGGAAAGCTTACTGCGCTCATCGCCCGCTCAGCGGATTTTTATGGGCCGGCTATTAAAAATACGAGCATGTTAACAGAGACCGTTTTTAAACCCCTGAGTAGCGGGAAAAAGGCAAATTGGATGGCTTCTTTAAATTTTAAACATTCTTTTACTTATACTCCTGATGCAGGCAAGGCAACTGCACTCCTTGGCAATTCTGAAGAAGCCTATAACCAGGTGTGGCATCTCCCAACTGCTGAAAACCCTTATACCGGCCGTGAATGGATAGATACCATTGCACAGGAAATGGGCGTAATACCTTCATATCAGACAGCAACAAAGTTCTTGGTGAGGTTGTTGGGGCTTTTTATTCCCTTAATGCGGGAAATGCCTGAAATGATGTATCAATATGACCGGGATTATGTGTTTAATTCAGATAAGTTTACGAACCATTTTGATTTTAAACCAACCCCCTATTTAGATGGAATTAGGGAAATCATCCGAGCAGATTATAGCAAATAATTAGTTGGCAGAAAATAAGCTATGGTAATGTAAAAGGTGCTCCGGACTCATTTAACTACTTAATTAAAATGAAAAAATCTTTAATTGCCCCATACTATTGCGTCATCGGAGGGGGAATTATCGGATCGTGGACCGCCCTTCATTTAATCAGGGCTGGTGTGCCTACAGTGCTAATAGAGCAATTTCCATTTAATCATGCCCGCGGTAGTTCGCATGGTGGTTCAAGGGCATTCAGAATGTTGCAAGTCGATGATCTGGCTATGCTGACCTATTCACTATCTGAGTGGAAAGATCTTGAAAAAGGTGATCAGGGATCACTTTTTATACAAACAGGACTGATTAATTTTGGAGAAGAGAAAGACCCTTATTTATCAGAATCTATAAATAAGGTAAAACAAGGCGGATATCATTGCAAATTGATGGGGCCGGAAGAGATCAGGAAACAATATCCCATGATCCGGTACCCCAATAAATGGAGTGCGGCTTATGACGAAACTGCAGGGATTTTGGTCGCGGGTAAGTGTGTTGATACCGTTAAAAATGAGTTTTCCAAATTAGGCGGTAAGATTTTGCAGGCTTACGTGAAGAGTATAACTTCAAAGGTTGAAGGAGGGGCAAATGTGCACATATATCATCCTTCTGGTCATGAAGAAAACCTCTCATTTAAAAAAATAGTGGCATGTGCCGGACCATGGACATCAAAACTGTTTCCTCAACTACGGCCCATCCTTACTACCAAACTGATACCAGTAACTTATTGGCAGGAACTTAATGAACTGGGAAGGCCTGTTGAAAACCCCAAAGAATCCATCTATAGCGCTGCCAGTGGCTTCCCTGTCATTTTCAATGCGAGACTTACCGATGTTTATGCTATTCCCTCTTACGAATATCCCGGCCTCATGAAAGTCCTTTACCATGGCGGTCCGGATGCGGACCCCGATGCCAGGGACAAAGAAAACCTGTTGCCCTATATAGCACACGTAAGCGACTATATAAAAAGATATTTACCCAATTTGGATTATTCTAAACCTGCTATTTTAGAAAGGTGCATGTACACATGCACGGCAGATAACCTGCCCATACTGGACGAAATTGAGGAAAACATAATAGTAGGTGCCGGTTTTTCCGGTAGTGGTTTTAAACATAGCCCTGCCATGGGAAAATCTCTAGCCTCTCTGGCACTTGGCCGGGAAACAGCTTTGCCAGATGGATTTCAGCTTCCCCATTATAAATTGAATAGGTTCTGACAGTAGGTGAATAAATATAATGGCGCAGAAGCCAGTCAGGAATCAGGGCTGCTTAGAATGTACTTTTTATTGTAATATTCCGCGGAAATAAAATGTAATAGATGCCGGAAGCAGTATCCATCAAAAAAAATTCAATAACTTACCAATGGAAACGATTATGATTGATTTATGTCTCAATAAGCAGAAATAAAACTTTGGTATATGGTTAAAAGTTATTTATGGTCAGGTACTTTGAGTCTTCCTGGAGAAAATCAGGAGTTTAGAATAAAACGGTTATCGTCATGAGAAATATTAGCATCATTGTATTACTATTCTTAGCCAGTATTGTTTGTGTGGCTCAAAATGAGCCGGTATCCACAAACCCAGTTGGCCTGGATTGGCTCCCGGAGCGGAAAGATATTCAGGCAGGGGCCATTTTCGTCCCGGAAAATCATGATGACCCCAATGGTAAGAAAATTCAGATTACCTATATCATCTTGCAGGCCAAAGACACAATTACCGAGGAATTGCCGATGATATTTTTTGCAGGTGGCCCGGGGGGCAATGCACTGAGTGAAGGTATGATCAATTTTTTATCGGAACACCCCCTGAGAAATGAACGTGATATTATTCTTTTTGACCAGCGAGGTATTGGGTATTCATCTGCAATGCCGGATATGTCTTTTAACGCATTTGATATAATGGCTAAAAATGCTGATGAGGAAGAAGAACTGGCTCTGATGAGAAGTATGATTCTTGAATATAAAAAGAAGTGTGAAGAGCTGAACATTAGCCCTGAATATTACAACTCCATACAAAACGCGAAGGATGTTGGAATGCTTTTTAAACATTTGGGGTATAAGAAGTACAACCTTTTTGGGGGCTCCTATGGCACGCGTATAGCCAGGGTGGTCCAGGATATGTTCCCGGAATATGTTCATAGTTCGGTTCTTGATTCGCCATCTACACTTAATAGTGATTTTCTTCTAAGTCGACTTGATAGTTATTCCCTGGCCTTGGGCAGAATTTTTGAGTATTGTGAAAATGATGTTGATTGCAAGAGTCAATATCCCGATCTAAAAGAGGATTATTTTAAAGCGATATCCATCTTGGAGCAAAAGCCACTGACAGTGGTCATAAAGGACTCTATAAATGTAACCATCAATGCTCAGGATGGGATTTATTTATTGAGAAGGTTACTGTATCAGAGCAATTCAAGGCAAAAGGCTCCTGAACTTATCAAAGCCTATATAGAAGGTGGCGGGCAGGTCATTAATGAGGTCCTGGAATTTGAATACGAATTAACCGGGGGATTAAACCTTACGATGCTTTTGTCCGTTGAAAAATATGAAAATTTTAATCCGGACAATACTGCGGAGGTGATCTCAGAGAGCTATAAAAACTATCCCTTACTTCCGGTTAAACTCGGCTTTTTTGATGCTTTTTACATAGCAGGGATGAATTGGCACAGTAATAACTTGCCAATGAAGGAAAGAAAATTTATGGATTCCGATATACCAACACTCATATTCGTAAATAGGTTTGATCCTGTTACACCTCCTAAAAATGGTGTTCTTTTTCAAGAAAACCTGGCTAACGCAACCTTGCTAATCCTCGATGAAGGAGGTCATGGAGGCGGCAATGAGGTTTGCAAAGATTTGGTTATGATCAATTTTATGAACAACCCAAATGCAAAACTGGATGTCTCTTGTTTGAATTTATATGCTGAGTAATAACAATTTTTTTGGGACTTAAACACCTCTCCTTTCCTATAATCAAGTTCTATTATTTTTCTGTTTTACAGAGGTTTTGGCATATTAAAAATCTGATTGCCTGAAACAATACCAAAGCAGGTTTCAAAAATCAATACATATTTTGTTTAAGCCTCAGTATTTATTTAAAGTGGAATTTTTTACCAGGTATAACTTCCATGGTCAGGAACTTTTCTACCCTACTGAATTTAAATGGCATAAAATCCTGGCAAACAGCCACATTATTATATAAAAACCTAAATTTAATACTGGTTTTTTGCTTGAATTATGAAGGATTACTATCTTAACATCGAAACACAGAACTATAACTAAATAAAACATGAAAAAGTTAAACACTTTACTATCCATTGTGCTGGCACTGGTCTTTATGTCAGCCTATGCACAGAAAAACCAAAAGCCCAATATTCTAGTCATCTGGGGAGATGATATAGGCACTGAGAACATCAGCTATTATAACCGTGGCATGATGGGTTATCAGACCCCAAATATTGACCGTATAGGAAACGAGGGCGTCTTCTTTACCGATTACTACGGCCAGCAAAGTTGCACCGCAGGCCGCGCTGCCTTCCTTAACGGATCCGTCCCTGTCCGAACAGGTATGACTAAGGTTGGCATCCCCGGCGCCAAGGAGGGCTGGCAGCAAACAGATGTTACGATTGGCACGGCTATGAAAAGCCTTGGCTACGCCACCGGACAGTTTGGCAAGAACCACCAGGGTGACCGTGATGAACACCTGCCTACCGTGAACGGTTTCGACGAATTCCTGGGGAATCTTTATCACCTCAATGCCGAGGAAGAACCTGAAAACGAAGATTACCCGGGGGATATGATATTGGCTGATGGCAGCACTTTCATTAAGTCTTTCGGTCCTCGTGGCGTGCTCCACTGCTTAGCAGACGGAAAAGGCGGGCAAACCATCAAAGACACAGGACCGCTCACCAAAAAACGAATGGAAACTATTGATGAGGAAACCATTGCTGCTGCCAAAGATTTCATTACCCGGCAGGTCAAGGCTGGCAAACCATTCTTCTGCTGGTGGAATGGCACCCGTATGCACTTCCGAACCCATGTAAAGGAAGAGCACCGCCATAAAGGCAATGACGAATACACAGACGGCATGATAGAGCACGACATGCAGGTTGGTGAACTCCTGAAACTTCTGGATGATCTCGGTATCGCCGACAATACGATAGTACAATATTCCACGGACAATGGGCCACATTACAACACCTGGCCAGATGCCGGAACTACACCCTTCCGAAGTGAGAAAAATTCAAACTGGGAAGGAGCTTACCGCGTTCCCTGTTTCGTAAGATGGCCCGGCCATTTCCCTGCAGGAACGGTACGAAACGGCATCGTTTCCCATGAGGACTGGCTTCCAACATTCGCTGCTGCCGGCGGCAACCCGAACATTGTAGAGCAGTTGAAGGCAGGAGTTGAGTTAAATGGACGTACTTACAAGAACTATCTTGATGGAGCCAACCAACTAGACTATATCAGTGGCAAAACCACAGAATCACCTCGAAAAAAGTTTATATATGTGAATGATGACGGTCAGATTGTTGCCATGCGATATATGCCCTGGAAAGCTGTTTTCCTGGAAAACAGAGGGGTTGCCTTCGAAGTATGGCGTGAGCCGTTCACAGAACTTCGTGTACCGCTATTGTTCAATCTTCGCCGGGATCCATTTGAGAAAGCCCAGCACAATTCAAACACCTATAATGATTGGTTCCTTGACAGGGTTTTCGTCCTCGGACCAATGCAAAAAGTAGCAGCACAATTTCTTATGACCATGAAGGAGTATCCGCCAAGCCAGACTCCCGGGTCCTTTAATCTCGAAAAAGTCCAGAAACAAATTGAAAACTCCATGGGAGGTAAATAGACTTCATTATCACACGGGCCGCAATAACACTATGTGAAGGCGGCCCTTATTTGGCAAAGGGCTGATCAAAATGGAATGAAATTCTCTGCCTTTTTTACCTTGATAAAAAATCCTACGGTAACGTAAGGATTTTTTTGTTTTGAGACTATCTTGCAATAAAATTGTTCGCGACTTGATTTCATTAGATACCCATACTCCCCTACCAGTGCTTCAGGATTTTCTGGAATCCAATAAGTGGCTCAATCCCCATGAAAAGATTAGTACAGTTTCAAAACCCGGAGAAGGCAACATGAATGTTGTGCTTCGTGTAAAAACGAATCAGCGTTCTTTTATATTAAAGCAATCACGACCATATGTACAGAAATACCAGCAGATAGAAGCTCCCCTCAACAGGATAGAGGTGGAATATAAGTTTTATAAAGCCATTCTAGGTGCTGCCATTGAGGATCACATCCCGGCTATCTTGGCCTTTGATCAGGAGAACTACCTAATTCAAATGGAAGATCTGGGACAGTGTGAGGACATGACTTTTTGTTACAGGGAACGCAGGATTTCGATGCCTGTTCTGGAGAAACTTGTAGGCATCTCAGAAATTATTCACAGTGTGGGTGATGTAGAAAATTTTCCTGAAAACAGGATCCTGAGGGAATTGAATCATCAGCATATTTTTGTACTGCCCTTTCTAGAGGATAACGGATTTGAATTGAATAAAATCCAGGAAGGTCTGCAGGAATTATCGCTCCCTTATAAAAAAGATGCAGCCATAAAAACAGTTGTCAATAAACTTGGCGATATGTACCTTTCCAAAGGAAATGTTTTAATCCATGGCGACTATTACCCCGGTAGCTGGATGCAACTGGAGAATGAGGTGTATATTATAGATCCGGAATTTAGTTTTATTGGTTTTAGAGAATTCGACCTGGGTGTGATGACAGCACACCTTATTTTAGCTGGCATGGACATCTCTTCTATGGCTACGGTTATAAAACTCTATAAAGGAAAAACAGACAATACCCTCATTTCCAAGGTGGCCGGCATCGAAATTATGAGGCGCTTAATTGGCCTTGCACAGTTGCCGCTAAAAAGAACTATCGAGGAAAAAGACTATCTTTTACAACTTGCCAGAAAAATGATATTAATATGAAATTCAACTTTTTTATTCTCCCTCTATTGGTGATCCTGACAAGTGTATCCTGCAAGGATCAGAAGGCAGAAATTGATATTCCCGAGCCAAAGAAATCAGCCTACGCCCAGGATTCCCTTATCTTAAATAAGGAAGAATTATACGACAAGGTATTGGGAGCACTAGTTGGTTCTGCCATAGGTGATGCCATGGGAGCCTCAACTGAAATGTGGCACAGGTCTGACATCCAGCATAAATATGGGTACATTACCGGGCTTACCCCTGCAGAACGTATACAATCTCCTGAAGGTACCTGGGAGCATAACCTGAATGCCGGCGCTACTACTGATGATACCAGATGGAAATACTTTATGGTTTCTTATTTTGACACCTATTCTCCCGAACTAAATCCTAAACACTTCGCAAAATTTATTACAGATTACTACCAGTCCATCGCCTCCAAATTGGGTGATACAGAAATTTTAGAATCTCCCGATGCCCTGGATGCCAGGTTGGAAAAGGTAGACTGGATTAAGGAGTGGGCCCGGGTGGCACTGGCCTACCAGAAAGGCACAGAGGAGTATCTGGAGGCTCAAAACAGGTTTTATGGGGGAGAAATGTCCTGCGCAGGGATGTTGTACACGCCAATGTTTGGCTTGTTGGAACCCAACCCGGAGATGGCATATCTCACTGCCTACAAACATTCACTTTTTGATATTGGATACGCCAAAGACATTTCCGGACTGGTCGCTGCTATGACCCAAATGGCGATGCGAACCACAGATATGGATTCTATACTTAATGCCGCTGTTTTTATAGACCCTATGCGTTATCAGGACAGCAGACTAGTTGGTCGACTCTCCTATAATATAGCAAATGCTACCAGAAAATATGTAAACCTTTCCCATGAGATTGAAATATCAGAATTCACAGCAATGACAGATTCTTTAGAGGTAAAAATGCCAGAACATTTTAAAGGAACTAAAACAGATTGGGCGCAACAGGATTTTGTTTATGGATTATTGGAAGAAGACGAAAAGGCCATTGCATTTCATGCCGGTGAGATCTGGCAAATTCTGATTGCCGGTTTGGCTTTTGGAGATGGTGATTTTGAAAAGAGTATCCAGTTTATTGTAAATTACGGAAGAGATAATGATACCGTGGCTGCCGTAGCAGGAATGATCCTTGGCGCAAAGGACGGGTACAACAATTTACCCTTGGGACTTAGAACCGAAGTTCTTCGTGTGAATAAAGATCAACTGGGTATTGACCTGGAAGAACTCGCTACCAGGATGGTAGCAACCATGTTGCCGGAAACCGTAAATACAAATTAAAATGGCGGTTACTAATTTTATACATGAAGATTTTTTATTACAGACCCCATTTGCAGGCAGGTTGTACCACAATTATGCTAAAAACCTCCCTATAATTGATTACCATAATCATTTGTCGCCGCAGACAATAGCAGAAGATTTCAAGTTTAATACAATTTCCGAGATCTGGCTGAGTGGAGACCACTACAAATGGAGAGCCATGAGGACCCTTGGTATAGAGGAAAAATATATAACCGGAAATGCCACAGATCTGGAGAAATTTATAAAGTGGGGGGAAACCGTCCCATATACCGTGCGAAATCCATTGTATCATTGGACCCACCTTGAATTAAAACGCTATTTTGATATAGATGTACTCCTGGACAAAAACAATGCGGTAGAAATTTTTACTACCTGTACTGAAAAATTACAGCTTCCATCACATAGTACTTTGGGCCTTTTAAACCAAATGAAGGTTGAAGTAGTTTGCACAACGGATGATCCCCTGGATACTTTGGCGTACCATAAAAAAGCCAGTCATAATCCCGGTTTAAAATTGTTGCCCACGTTCAGACC
>Ga0316195_10000248_pt1 | contig 19987 bp, 17 predicted proteins | sample Phised1_MG_FD_204937 | JGI IMG/M metagenome (GOLD analysis project Ga0316195, IMG submission 204937) | Coastal sediment microbial communities from Maine, United States - Phippsburg sediment 1 | ecosystem: Environmental > Aquatic > Marine > Coastal > Sediment | place: USA: Maine | collected...
CTTCTTTTACGGGTTGGAGTCACCGGAACTCTCCTCGAGTTGGATCAGGCGCCGGATGTCCCTGAGGGCGGACTTTTTCCGCGCCAGGGGCGCCAGGGCGCACCACAGAAAAACAATCGTGCCGACCGTATAGGCGGCCCAGATGAAAGGGGTATGGCTCACTTGCTTCGCTCCCGGACCAGGTTTTGCACCCAGCCTTTGCGCAGGTCCTGTTCCAGCAGACGCACGCGGGCGCGCGTGAGCAGGTTGGCGGCGTAGTAAAACTTTACGGCGATGGCCATGATCAGCAGCGGCCACAGCATGCTCGGATCGATGTTGCTGCCGCCAGTGAGGCTGATGCTGCTGCCCTGGTGCAGGGTGTTCCACCATTTCACCGAGTAATGGATGATCGGCAGGTTGACCGCTCCGACCAGCGCCAGCAGGCAGGCGGCCCGGGCCGCTTTGCGCGGTTCGTCGATCGCGCTGTACAGGCCCATCACGCCCAGGTAGAGGAACAGCAGCACCAGTTCGCTGGTCAGGCGCGCATCCCAGACCCAGTAGGTGCCCCAGGTCGGCCGGCCCCACAGCGAACCCGTGACCAGCGCCACCAGCGTGAAAGCGGCGCCCACCGGCGCACTGCTCATGGCCAGGATTTCCATCATCCGGACCCGCCAAACCAGGGCGATGAAGCCCATCACGGCCATCGAGGTGTAGATCAGCATCGACATCCAGGCGCTGGGCACGTGGATGTACATGATGCGGAAACTCTCGCCCTGCAGGTAGTCGGCGGGTGCTTTGACCAGTCCGAGGTAGAGACCCCAGGCGGTCAACACACCGAAGATCAGCCAAATCCAGGGAATGAGTTTGCCGGTGAAATCGTAGAACCACGGCGGGGAGCCCATCTTGTGAATGAACATCACGAGGGCGTTCTTCCGGGGTTTGTCCTTGACTGCAATATTTGTGTTCATGACAGGCTAATTTTCAACGCCGCGGCCGCCGCGAAGGGCGCGAGGGTTACCGATGTTATCAGGCCGGCGATCAGCAGGCCCAGAAACTGCACATAGGGCAGGCCGTCCGAGGCCGCCATCACCGCCGCGGTCGCGATGATCAAAATGGGGACGTAAAGCGGAAATACCAGCAGCGAGAGTAACTGTCCGCCGCGTTTCAGGCTGATCGTCAGACCCACCCCGATCGAGCCGATCAGACTCAGTATGGGTGTGCCCAGCGCCAACGTCACCACCATCACAGACAGCGATTCCAGCGGCAGGTTCATCCACAGCGCCAATAGCGGCGACAGCAGGACGATGGGCAGGCCCGCCACCAGCCAGTGGGTGGCGATCTTGGCCAGGGCGATCAGGGTCAGCGGATGGCCGCTGATCACGAACTGCTCCAGCGTGCCGTCTTCGAAATCGGAGCGAAACAGGGCATCGAGGGAAATGACCGTGGCCAGCAGGGCGGCGATCCAGATCACACCCGGCGCGATCCGCGCCAGCAACTGCGGGCTCGGACCGATGCCCAGGGGGAACAGGCTGATGACCACGAGCAGGAAGATCACCGGGAACAACAGTTCGGTGCGGCGCCGGAAGGCCAGCAGCAGGTCACGACGAACCAGGGCGGCAAAGGCCCCGGACAGGCTGCCTGCCGTGTACTCCGGGTTCACTCGTTGGCTCCCGAAACAAGGAAAAGATCCTCGGTGCCGGGCCACGCCGGACGGTGTGCGCCGTGCGTGGCCAGGATGCAACCGCCTCCGGCCTCCAGGTGCCGGTCGAGCATGCCGTCCACCAGGTCGACGCCCTCCTGGTCGAGGTTGGAGTAAGGCTCGTCCAGCAGCCAGAGCTCGTTCTCGGTGAGCAACAGGCGGCCCAGCGCGCAGCGCTTGCGTTGCCCCGCCGACAGGGTGCGGGCCAGCTGCTCCGCGACCCGGCCCAGGCCCACCTCGCGGATGACCTCGTCGACATCACGCGTCGAGGTACCGATGAAATCGCGCATGAAGCGGAGGTTCTCGATCACGCTGAGATCGTCCTTGATGGCCAGGTAATGGCCTACGTAGGCCATGCCACTTGCCTGGTTGTCGAGCTTGCCCGAACTCGGGTGGAGAATTCCCGCCAGCACCCGGATCAACGTCGTTTTGCCGCAGCCGTTGGCCCCGGTGACCAGCAGCAGTTTGCCGGCTTCGAGGTCGAAACTGACGGGCTGGAACACGGGTGCGAAATAGCGTTCAAAACTGATTTGGGAGGCAGAAAGCATGAAGCTCCGGGCTCAGGATTCATGGGTCGGCGCCATGCTACGTAAAGCGGCGCGGCAAGTCCACGTGATTCTAGTGACCTAAATGATGCAAATCAAAGAATCATTCAACCACCCTGAATCTTTCGGAACTTCCACACGTCTATGGCGTCCGGCTATGAAAGTTTGTGCACGGTCCGCGGGTCCGGTGCTGGAAGCAGAAGCCTTTTGACAATTCGACAACTTGCCCCAAACTGCAGAGTCTTATGAGCGAAACAACACAATACGATTTTGACCTGTTCGTGATCGGGGCCGGCTCGGGTGGCGTGCGTGCTGCGCGAATCGCGGCCGGCTACGGGGCGCGCGTGGGCATCTGCGAGGAGAGCCGCGTTGGCGGAACCTGCGTGATCCGGGGCTGTGTGCCCAAGAAGCTGATGGTCTACGCGGCGCACTTCGCCGAAGATTTCGAGGATGCCCGCGGTTACGGCTGGGAAGTCGGCGAGAGCCGGTTCAGCTGGCCGCGGCTCATCGCCGCCAAGGACGCCGAAATTGACCGCCTCAACCAGGTCTACCTGCGCTTGCTCGCCGATGCGGGCGTGACCCTCTACCAACAGCGCGGGACCCTGGCCGGGCCCCATGAAGTGCAGCTGGGAAGTGAGACCGTCAGCGCGGAACATATCCTGGTCGCCACCGGCGGTCGTCCCTGGGTTCCAGAAATTCCCGGCGCGGAGCACGCCATCACGTCCGACGAGGTGTTTCATCTCGACGAGTTGCCCGCGCGCGTCGCGATTGTCGGCGGTGGCTTCATCGCCTGCGAGTTTGCCGGCATTTTCAATGGCCTGGGATCACGGGTCACGCAGCTGTACCGCGGCGACGCAGTGCTGCGCGGATTCGACGGCGACGTGCGCCGGGTGGTGGGCGAGGAACTGCGCAACAAGGGCGTCGACCTGAGGCTGGAAAGCGATGTCGAGCGGATCGTCAAGACGGACGACGGCTTGCGCGTCGACCTGCAGGACGGCGAATGTGTCGTCGTCGACGAAGTCCTGTACGCTACCGGCCGCGTGCCCAATGTCCGCGGGCTGGGCTTGCCCGAGGTCGGCGTCGAAGTCAGGGCGGACGGGCGCGTCGTGGTGGACGAACTTTCCTGTACCAGCGTGGGTCATATCTACGCCGTGGGTGATGTCACCAGCCGGGTCAACCTGACCCCGGTGGCCATCTACGAAGGGCACGCGTTTGCCGACACGGTTTTTGGCGGCAGAACGCGGCCAGTGAACCATGAATTCGTGCCGTCGGCGGTTTTTTCACAGCCGCCGGTAGGAACGGTGGGCTATAGCGAAGAAGATGCGATCCACCACGTGGGAGCGGTCGACATTTTCCTGTCGGAATTCCGACCGATGAAACACACGCTATCCGGGCGTAACGAGAAAATGATGATGAAACTGGTGGTGGATCGGGAAAGTCAGGGCGTGGTGGGCGTGCACATCGTTGGGCCGGACGCCCCGGAAATTGTCCAGGGCTTCGCCGTAGCGGTAAAATCAGGCCTTACCAAGGACCGGTTCGACTGCACGATCGGTATCCATCCCACCGCAGCGGAAGAACTGGTCACCATGCGGACTCCTGTCCGCAGCCATGGATGAGAGACATGATGAGAGCAGGAAGCAGCGTCCCCTCGATTTACCGCAGCCTGGCCGGCCTTGTTCTGCTGGCTGCCTTGATCACGGCGCAGGCTGTTTCTGCGCGAAGCCCGGAGGTCAGCCCCGACCGGCAGCAACGCTACATCATCGAATTGCAGGATCCGCCGCTGGCTCTGTATGCCGGGAGGCAGTTGGCGGTCAGCGGCGGCCTCGAATCCACGGACGCGAGCAGCACCAAATCAGCCAGGGGCGCCAAGCTGGACCTGCGGGCGGCCGCGAATCGCGACTACCTGGAGTTCATCGCCGGCCGGCAGGAGGCATTCAGGCAGTCGGCGGGCGCCCTGTTGGGTCGGCAGTTGCAGGCCGTGCATCGCTACCGCCTGGCCACCAACGGCATGGCGGTGGACCTGAGCAAAGCCGAGGCGGCGGCCCTGGCCGATTCTCCGGACCTGAAGTCGATCACGCCTGACAGGCGGTTCAAATTGCAGACCGACGCCGGTCCGGAATGGATTGGCGCGGGCAACCTTTGGGGCGGATTGGCGGGTTTTCCGGAAGCGCGCGGCGAAAACGTGGTCGTCGGCGTGATCGATTCAGGCATCAACTGGGAACATCCGTCTTTCGATGACGCGTTGCCGGGCGGTTACAATTACACGAACCCGCTGGGCGAACTGCTTGGCCTGTGCGACGATCCCGAAGTCAGTTGCAACAACAAGCTGATCGGTATCTACGACTTTGTCGAGGACGATCCCGCCACCGAAGACGTCGTTGAGGAGAATACCAAGGGCCGCGACAACGATAGCGTCGGTCACGGCACCCACGTGGCTTCGACCGCGGTCGGCAACCGGCTCAATGTTTTTTTGAACGACAGCGCGGACTCGACCCTGTCGGGCGTCGCGCCGCACGCTAACCTGGTGACCTACAGGGTGTGCTATGTCGGCGAACCCGCCGGGCCGGACAGCGGCGGATGCATGGGTTCGGCCATACTCGCGGCCATCGACCAAGCCACCGAAGACGGGGTGGACGTCATCAACTATTCGATCGGCTCGGAGGCCAACAACCCCTGGACCTCGCAGATCGCCAAGGCTTTTCTGAATGCCCGGGAAGCCGGAATCTTCGTTGTGACCTCGGCGGGTAACGACGGCCCTCATCCGGGCAGCGTTGGCTCGCCGGCGAACGCCCCCTGGATCATCGCGGCCGGCAATGCCACCCACAACCGCTCGTTCGTCAGCCTGGTGCAGAACCTGATCGGGGGCGATACGACGCCTCCCGAGGACCTGGTCGGCGTCAGTCAGACCGGTGGCACCGGGCAGTTGCAGATCGTCCATGCCCGGGATTACGGTTTCGCGCTTTGCGGCGTGGGCGAGGCCGAATTGGAATCCGACTGCGACGGCAACCTGGGGCTCAGCAATCCCTGGGACGGCCAGAAGCCCTTCAACGGCGAGATCGTGGTATGCGACCGGGGCACCTATGGGCGCGTTGAGAAGGGCAAGAACGTGCTGCTGGCCGGCGCTGGTGGCTACATCCTGGCCAACACCGACGAGTTTGGGGAAAGCCTCGTGTCCGACGAGCACTGCCTGCCGGCCAGTCATGTCGGCAAGGCGGATGGCGACACGCTGCGCGCCTGGCTGGCCAGCGGCCGCGGCCATGGCGGCTCGATCAGCGGTTTCTCAGCGGCAAAGCAGGATCGCTTTGGTGACCGGGTTGCGGGCAGCAGCGCGCGCGGGCCGGCGGAGGCGCCGGTCGAAGATACGCTGAAACCGAACCTGATCGCACCGGGGACCTCGATCCTGGCTGCCAGCAACGAAGGCCAGGAGTTCCGCCTGCTGTCCGGCACTTCCATGTCATCACCACACATTGCCGGCGCTGCCGCTCTCTTGAAGTCGGTACATGGGGACTGGAGTGCGAGCCAGCTGGCCTCGGCCATCGAGATGACAGCAACGGCCGAACTCGCAACGGTCAATGGGGCCAAGGCCAATTCGCGCGAACGTGGCGCCGGCCGCCCACAGCTCGGCGAAGCGGCGAACGCGGGTCTGTTTCTCAACGTCACCGGTAGCCAGTTCAATTTGGCCAACCCGGCGGTGGGTGGCGATCCCGGCAGCTTGAACCTGCCTGGCTTGGTCAATGCCGGCTGCTACCGCAATTGCAGCTTCAACCGCACCGTGACCGACCAGATGGGCGGCGGTAACTGGACGGCGAACGCGCTTGATTTTCCCGCCGGGGTGAGCGTGTCGGTAAACCCGTCCAGTTTCACCCTGGCCAATGGGGCTTCCCAGGCGCTGAGCGTGAGCGTGGACCTGGACCAAGCTGGCATCGTCGGCGAATGGGTCGACGGGCGGGTGCGTCTCAGCGCCGCCGGCTCGCCGGACCAGTACCTGACCGTCTCGGTGTTTGCCGACGGTGGGTCGCTGCCGGACAGCTGGTCCATCAGCGATGAGCGCGACGGAGGCTGGAAAACGCTGAACCTGTCCGGGTTGGTGGCGCTGCCGGATGCCACGTTCCGCAGCGGTGGCCTGCAGCCAGCCGAGCGCACCGCCCAGGTGCTGGTGGAGGATCCCACTCCCAGCGATCCTTACGACGGCGGCGAGGGCGTGTTCACGCAATGGCATGCGCTGCCGCAGGGCGGTTTGTGGCTTCACGCGGAGACGCTGGCGTCCACCGCCGAGGATCTCGACCTTTTCGTGGGGCGTGACGAAAATGGCAACGGCTTTGCTGAGAAGTTCGAAGAATTGTGCAGCAGCACCACGCCCCAGGATATCGAACGCTGCGACCTCTATGATCTGCCGGCGGGCGATTACTGGATCGTGGTGCAGAACTGGTCCGGTACCAACCCGGAAGGCGATGAGGCCACGCTGCTCAGCGCCGGCATCGCTGAAGGCGACGGCAGCCTGGCGGCCAGTGGCCCCGGCAGGACGGTCAGCGGAGAGGCGATTTCGCTGCGCCTGAGTTGGGACAACCTGGCCGCGTTGCCCGGCGAGGAGTGGCTGGGCGCTATCGGCATCGGGACCCGTCGCGAAACACCGAACAATATCGGCGTGATCCCGGTCCGTTTCACCCGCAGCGCCATCGGCGCACCCGCCACCTTTCCGCTCTATAACGGCGTCGATCACCAGGTCGCACTCGATGGGGGCCAGGCACACGATCGCCTGTTTATCGACGTGCCGCCGGGCGCCAGCAGCCTGACCGTCAGCGTCGAGGCGCTCGACGCGGAAATGAACGACGGCCTCGAACTCGAACTGCGGCGCCTCGGTTTCGACGCTGCCCTGGTTGATCCGCCGTTCGCCGCCTCGCCGGCCGGGGCGGCGGTCATCGGCTCGGATAGCGGGAGTGGCGGAACAGGGCCCTCGGTGACCGTATCCGGTGGGAGCCTGCAGGCCGGCCGCTGGTATGCCGTGACAGCGAACGGCAATGATTCGCCGGTTGCCGTTGAAGTGCGCGCCGATGTCGCATTCGCTGGCTCGGCGCTACCCACTCACCGGGGTCTTTGGTATCCGAGACCGCCACGGGATGGTATACGCCAGGGTTACGACTACAACTGGGGTGAATCAGACCGTGCGTTGATCTGGTACAGCTTCGAAGAGGACGGTCAGCCGGCCTGGTACATCGCTGGCAGCCCGACGGTCAGCGGCAATATCTGGGTTTCTGACCTCTACCGTGTAACCAATGACGGCACGCAGCAGCAGCTGGCCACGGTCGGCAAGGTATCCATCACCGCCCTGGCGGAGGACGACCAGCTGTTTACGTTTACTCTCTTCGGTCAGTCCGGCACCGACCGGATGCAGCCGAGCGCCGCGCAGACCTGTCCGCAGGTTGACGGCAGCGAGCGCAGCTACACGGGACTCTGGTATCGCGGTGTCGATGGGCTGGGCGGCGCCAGCGTGGTCGTCAATGCGAACAACCAGGCACAGATTCACTACCTGTTCGACGATTCCGGCAGGCCGCGGTGGCTGTTCGCCGGGGAAGAGGGGTTGCCGCCGAACGCCCCCGAGATACCTATGCTGCAGTTCACCGGATATTGCGCGCTCTGCGATGGTCTGGAACCCACGTCAGAACCCGCAGGTGTGCTGTCGCGGGAGTTCAGCAGCGAGACAGCGGGTAGCTGGATGCTCGACTACCTGTTCCAGCCGCCGCTGAGTGGCTCGGTGGAGCGCACCGACCAGATCATCAAGCTGACTGATACGCTGGATTGTTTGTAGGACCGAATGTATTCGGGAATGTGGAGCATCATCGAAGGAAGATTCCCGACTAAATTCGGTCCTACGTCAGCCCCACGAGGCGGTCTGACACCAGTTCGGCCGCCTTGTCGAGGTCGACCTCGGTCAGCTCATGTTTTCCTGCCAGTAGTTCGTCCAGGATTTCCGCCTGGACCCGGCCGCGCCGGCAGGCTTCAACGTACGGGACGCGGTGAAACATCACCAGTGAGTAGCGCGGGATGAACACGCCCGGGTGAAGCCGCTCCAGTTCGCGCTCCAGCGCCTTGCGTAGCATGAACTCCCGGTGGCGGACGGAATCCCGCATGGTGCGGAAGGCGTCCAGCGCCATGTCGGCGATGGCTTCCGCGTTGGCTTGGCGGGCGTGCTGCAGCTGGCTGAACGCCGTGTCCCAGTCGTCCGCGCCGCCGTCGATGATTTCCATCAGGGCGGTGCAATCCTCGAATGCGGCATTCACGCCCTGGCCGTGAAACGGCACGATGGTATGCGCCGCATCGCCGATCAGCAGGCCCAGGCCTCCCACGTGCCAGTGACTGCAGCGAATCGTTCCCATCTGGCCGACCGGGTTGTCGGAGAACTCCCTCTCCAGCTCCGGAATCAGCGGCGCCGCATCGGGAAAATTGAAAGCCATGAAGGCCTCCTGGCGGGTCCAGGAATCCAGTTCGGCAAAGCCCCAGGGCATGCGATGGTCGCCCTTGCGGGGCAGGAACAGCATGGCCGAAAAATTGCCGTCGATGTCGGGCATGGCAATCATCATGTAACCGCCGCGCGGCCAGACGTGGAGCGCATGGGGGTCCAGTGGCGGCTGCCCGTCCGCGCCGGCCGGAATCGACAACTGCTTCCAGCCGGCGTCCAGCAGTTCCTGCCCGATCTGCAGGTCGGACGCCCCCAGCATGCTGCGGCGCACCCGCGATCCGGCGCCGTCAGCCCCGACCAACACGTCGAAGGTCCGCTCGCCGGCATCATCCAGCGAAAGGGTGCGCGCGCTCCAGTCGATAGCCTGCAGTTTTTGCCCGAACCGGATGTGCACCTTGCCGGTAGCCTCGGCCGCGTCGAGCAGGCAGTGCGTGAGGCGTTCCCGGCTGATGCTGTACAGCGCTTCGTAGGCATAGATCCCGTAGGGCTGCAGCGTCGTTGCGCCCCGGCGGTCGTGGATCATGCGCCCGTGCAGCGCAGTCACCAACGTGCCGACGGCTTGCTCCATGCCGGCCAGGCGCAGGGCATGGCGGCCGCGCTCACCGAGCGACAGGATGCCGGGTCCGGGCGCCAGCGGCGCGCCCCGGCGCGGGTCGGGAGAGCGCTCGAACAGCTCGGATGAGAAACCCCGCTGAGCCAGCAGGATGGCCAGCAGCGTGCCGCTCAGGCCGCCGCCGATGATGGTGATGTTGCGGGTATCGCGGATACGCATTTACTTTGCCTGGGCCGCCCAGTCCCCAACTTGCCGCAGGAATTCGTGGCAGTCCTCGAAACGATTGTACAGCGGCACCGGCGCGACCCGCAGGATGTCCGGTTCGCGCCAGTCACTCACCACGCCATGCTCCCCCAGCCAGCGATACAGCTCGCGGCCCCGTTCGTGACCGGCGCGCACCCTCAGGGAAAGCTGGCAGCCGCGGCGCCCGGGGTCGGCTGGTGTCAGCACTTCGAGCACGTCACCCAGCCGGGATTCGATGGCGCCGGCCAGCCATTGCGTCATGCCGAGGGATTTGGCCCGCAGGCGCTCCATGCCCGCCTCCCGGAACAGCGCGAGCGAGGCGCGCAGCGGCGCCATGGCCAGGATTGGGGGATTGGACAGCTGCCACGCCTCGGCCCCGGCTGCAGGCGTGAAGTGTGGATCCATGCGAAAACGGCCGCTGCGCTCGTTGCCCCACCAGCCCTCGAAACGGGGCAGCGAAGTATCGCCGGCGTGACGCGCGTGCACGAAACTGGCCGCCACCGCGCCCGGCCCGCCGTTGAGGTATTTGTAGGTGCACCAGGCCGCGAAATCACAGCCGGAATCGTGCAGCTGCAGCGGCAGGTTGCCGGCCGCGTGCGCCAGGTCGAAACCGACGCGGGCCCCGGCCGCGTGCCCGGCGACGGCGATCCGCCGCAGATCGAACGCCTGGCCGCTTGCATACTGCACACCGGGCCACAGGACCAGCGCCACCTCTTCACCGTGCGCTTTCAGCCAGGCCTCGATATCTGCTTCCTCATGCAGGCGGCCTCCGGACCCCGGCTCCAGTTCCACCAGGCATTGCGCCGGATCCAGGCCATGAAAACGGATCTGGGACTCCACCGCGTAGCGATCGGAAGGAAAGGCGCCGCGCTCGATCAGGATCTTGCGCCGGTGGCCTGCCGGCCGGTAAAAACTGACCATCAGCAGGTGCAGGTTGACGGTCAGGGTATTCATGACCGTCACTTCGCCCGGCTCCGCGCCGACCAGTCCTGCCAGCATTGCCGCAAGGTCGTCACCGTAATCGATCCAGCAGGGCTCGCCCCGAAAGTGACCGCTCACGGCGAGTTTGCGCCACCGCCCCATCTCGGTTTCCAGCGCCGATTCGGCTGTGCGGGGCTGCAAGCCCAGCGAGTGACCGCAGAAGTAAGCCTGGTCGCCGCCCGCTGACTGTTGCGGTATCCAGAAGGCATCACGGAATTCCCGCAGGTCGTCCTGGCGATCAAGCTCACGCGCACTTTCCAACAGGTTTTCCATTCGGCTCAGTCCTCGACGCATGGCCAATTATACGAACATTGACCTGAACATTGGCTCCGATCCGCTGCACACGTACAATGCGCGCGGAGCCCCGACTGGCCATGTCCTTGAAACGCAACACCTTCCATTTCGATCTACCGCGCGAACTGATCGCCCAGAACCCGCTGCCGAATCGTTCGGACAGCCGCCTCTTGCAGCTGTCGCTGGCGAGCGGCCGGGTTGCCGATCGCCGCTTTCGCGATCTGCCAGGCCTGCTGCATACCGGCGACCTGCTGGTGTTCAACGACACGCGGGTGATCCCGGCCCGGTTGTATGGCCGCAAGGAGAGCGGCGGGAGAGTCGAGGTCATGCTGGAGCGGTTGCTGGGCGACCGGGAATGCCTGGCCCAGTTGCGCGTCAGCAAAACAATGCGGCGCGGCGGGGCAATCCAGTTGGAAGACGGTTCCCGCTTACTGGTGGAAGGCAGGGAAGACACGTTTTTCCGCCTGCGTCTCGAAGAGGGTAGCCTGAGCCAGAAGTTGCAGGTCCTGGGCCACATGCCACTGCCGCCTTACATCACCCGCGAAGACACACCGGCCGATGCCGAGCGTTACCAGACGGTTTACGCCGAGCGGCCGGGTGCCGTTGCAGCGCCGACCGCGGGCCTGCATTTTGATGCCGGTCTGCTGGCCGAGCTCGATGCGCGAGGCATCGAACAGGCCCATGTGACTTTGCACGTCGGCGCCGGAACCTTTCAGCCGGTGCGCAGCGAAAACATCGAGGATCACCGCATGCATGCGGAGTACCTGGAGATCTCGCAGGCGGCCTGCGCCGCGGTCGAGCGCGCTCGCGAGCGGGGCGGGCGGGTGATCGCGGTCGGCACCACGTCGGTGCGGGCGCTGGAGAGCGCCGCACAGGAAGGAAAGTTGCAGCCATTTGCCGGCGACAGCCGGATTTTCATTTACCCTGGCTACCGCTTCCGCGTCATCGACGGCCTGGTGACCAACTTCCACCTGCCCGAATCGACCTTGCTGATGTTGGTGTGCGCCCTCGCCGGTACCGATCAAACGCTGGCAGCTTACCGTCACGCGGTCGCCGAAGGTTATCGCTTTTTCAGCTACGGCGACGCCATGCTGATCCTGTGATGAGGGCGGGAAGCGCCGCGCCTTGTATGTAATAATTCGCTCCGCGATTGAAACCGGAGTTTGCGATGTCCAGTCTGATCGAGCAGGCACGAGCCAGGGAATGGTTTTACGCCTACGAGTTGCCTGACGGCAGTGTCACGCCGACCTATCACGGCGTCGAAATACAGGCCATTCACGACACGCGCTGGCAGATGCTGGAGCGCTGCTTCGACCAGCATATGGGCGCGGACCGCAGCGGCCTGAGCGCGCTCGACCTCGCTTCCCACCAGGGTTGGTTCGCCGTCAAGATGGCGCAGGCTGGTTTCGGCCGCGTTGAGGGCATCGATGCGCGCCAGGCCCATGTGGACGACAGCAGCCTGATCGCTGATCTGTATGGCTTGCAGGGGCTCTCCTTCCGCCAGGGCGATATCCATGAACTCGACCCGCTGGCGCTGGGGCAGTTCGATGTGGTCCTGATGATGGGCCTGCTGTATCACCTGGAAAACCCGGTCGGTGCGCTGCGCACCTGTCGTGCATTGTGCCGCAAGCTGTGCCTGATCGAGACCCAGATCGTGCCGGGCATGAGCGGCTGGGTGGACTACGGCGGGTACCAGTACGTGCGGCCGCTGAAAGGCAGTTTCGGCATCATCGACGAGACCGGCGATACGCACGGGCCGGAAGCCAGCATCACCGGCATCTGCCTGGTGCCGAGCCTGGAAGCTCTGCTGTGGATCCTGGAAAAAGTTGGATTCTCGCGGGTCAGTGTGCTGGAACCGCCTGCCGACGCCTACGAGCAGTTGCTGCACCACAAGCGGGTCATGGTGGCGGCCCAGGTGTGAGCCACGCTGCCGAGGACTCAGCCAGGTGAAGTTCGCAGTTCACAAGGTCTGCGGCCTGGCCCGCACCGGCCTCATCGAGACGCGGCGCGGGCCGATCAGGACACCGGCGTTTATGCCCGTCGGCACCTATGGCACGGTCAAGGCCATGAAGCCGGAAGAGGTGCGGGCCACCGGCGCGGACATCCTCCTCGGCAACACTTTTCACCTGATGCTGCGCCCTGGCACGGGCGTGATCGAAAAGCACGGCGGCCTGCACGCCTTCATGAACTGGCCACACCCGATCCTGACCGACTCCGGCGGCTTCCAGGTCTGGAGCCTGGCCGAGCGGCGCAAGATCACGGAGCAGGGGGTCACTTTCGCATCGCCGATCGACGGCTCGAAGGTGTTCATGGGTCCGGAGGAATCGATGGCGGTACAGCGGTCGCTCGGTTCCGACATCGTGATGATCTTCGACGAGTGCACCCCGTACCCGGCCACCGAGGAACAAGCCAGTCGTTCCATGGAGTTGTCGCTGCGCTGGGCGGAGCGTTCGCGTCGCGCCCACGAAGGCAACCCGTCCGCGCTGTTCGGGATCGTGCAGGGCGGGATGCATGAAGACTTGCGGCGGCGTTCGGCCCGGGAATTGGTGGCCATTGGCTTCGACGGCTACGCCATCGGCGGTCTATCGGTCGGCGAGCCCCACGAGGAGCGCGACCGGGTGCTCGACGTCACCGTGCCGGAGTTGCCGGCGGACCGTCCGCGCTACCTGATGGGGGTGGGGCGCCCCGAGGACATCATCGCCGGCGTGGTGCGCGGCATCGACATGTTCGATTGCGTGCTGCCGACGCGCAACGCCCGCAACGGTTATCTCTTCACCAGCCGGGGCGTGCTGAAAATCCGCAATGCCCGCTACGAGCAGGACACCGGTCCGGTAGACCCGGACTGCGCTTGTGCCACCTGCACCCATTATTCCCGCGCCTACCTCAGGCACCTCGACCGCTGCAACGAAATGTTGGGTTCGCAGCTGATGACCCTGCACAACCTGACCTTCTACCAAGGCCTGATGCAAGGCCTACGCGACGCCATCGCCGCCAATGAGCTTGAATCCTTCACCACCACCTGCCTGCAGCGGTTGGCCCTGGGCCCCCTGTGAAGCTCAAGCTCCCTGCGACGCGTTGCTGCGCCGAAAGGCTGGGGCGGGTCCCCCTCTTCGGGACATTCGGGCTGTCGGGAACAGCCGAATAGCGCACAGGGACGTCTTGAGCGTGTCCCGGAGAGGGGGACCCGGCCCAGCCCCAGAACAAACCCCCAACCGCGAGCAGGTCATGTTCCCAACAAACCATGGCCCGCCGCTGCCCATATGCTCTATAATGCCCGGCTGCACAACATTCATTTCTGAGGACCGTCATGGAATTCCTGGATTTCTTTATTGCCAGCGCCTATGCGCAGGACGCTCAGCCCGGCGGGCTGCTGTCGTTTCTTCCGCTGATCGTCATCTTTGTCGTTTTCTATTTCCTGCTGATCCGCCCGCAAATGAAGCGCGCCAAGGAGCACCGCAAGCTGGTTGCCGAGCTGGCCGTTGGCGACGAGGCGGTAACGAATGGCGGGCTGCTCGGCCGCATCACCAAGGTTGGCGAATCGTTCGTGACACTCGAACTGGCCGACAATGTACAGATCAAGGTCCAGAGACACGCCATCTCGAGCATCATGCCCAAGGGCACGATTAAATCCGCCTGAGCCGGCCCTAAAAACTACAAAATTTTTCGCATTCCGAGGCTGAAGAATGAACCAATATCCTGCCTGGAAGTACGCGCTCATCGGGATCATCCTGCTGGTCGGCCTGGTTTATGCCCTGCCGAACCTGTTCGGTGAAGACCCCGCTCTGCAGGTAACTTCCGCCCGCGGTTTCGCCATCTCGCCGGAACTCTCCAAGGTTATCGACGATGCCCTGGCCAGCGAGCAGATCGGCGCCATGGACCATGAGCAGGTGGGCAATAGCCTGCTGTACCGCTTCGACTCGACGGCTGACCAGATCAGGGCGTCCGACGTGGTCAAGAAGGCCGTTGGCGAGCAGTACGTTGTTGCGCTGAACCTGGCGCATGCGACGCCGTCCTGGCTGCGCAAGCTGGGCGGCAAGCCCATGACGCTGGGCCTGGATTTGCAGGGCGGCGTGCACTTCCTGATGCAGGTTGACATGGACACGGCCCGCGGCCAGCAGCTCGACCGTTTCGTGGACGACCTGCGCAGCGCGCTGCGCGCCGACAGCATCCGCTATGTATCGGTGCGGCGCGAGGGCAACGGGCTTGTAGCCCAGTTGCGCAGCAGTGAGGATCGTGACAGCGCGTTGGAGATCCTGCGCAAGGATCAGAGCCTGCAAGGACTGGATGTCGAAACGGTGCAGGGCGGTGAGTATTTCGCACTGAGCGCGACGGTACAGGAACGGCAGTTACTGGAACTGCAGCAGACTGCGCTGAAGCAGAATATCACCACTTTGCGCAACCGCGTAAACGAGATCGGTGTGGCCGAACCCGTCATCCAGCAGCAGGGCGCCGACCGCGTCGTGGTGCAGTTGCCGGGCGTGCAGGACACGGTCCAGGCCAAAAAGATCATCGGCGCCACCGCGACCCTCGAGTACCGCGCGGTCGATGAACAGAATGATGCCTTCACTGCCGCACAGACCGGCCGCGTGCCGCCGGAATCGAGGCTGTACGAGGACAAGAACGGCCAGCCGGTGCTGTTGAAGAAGCGCCTCATCGTTTCGGGCGACCAGCTGATCGGGGCGTCCAGTGGTTTCGACCAGCAGACTGGGCAGCCACAGGTCAGCGTTACGCTCGATGGCGTAGGCGCCAAGCGCATGCTGGATTTCACCCGTGATAACGTGGGCAACCGTATGGCGGTGGTCTACATCGAGCAAAAACCGGGCGGCCGCTTGACCGAGGAAGTGATCAGTGTCGCCGTGGTGCGGGAACCGTTCGGCAAACGCTTCCAGACCACCGGGCTGGACTCGATGGCCGAAGCCAGCCAGCTGGCGTTGCTGCTGCGCGCGGGCGCCCTGGCCGCGCCGATGGAGATCGTGGAAGAGCGCACCGTGGGTCCCAGCCTGGGCCGGGACAACGTAGAGCAGGGCTTCAAGTCGGTCGTCATCGGCTTCGTCCTGGTACTGGTGTTCATGGCCTTCTACTATCGCGTCTTCGGCTTGGTGGCCAACCTCGCCCTGTTCGCGAACCTGTTCCTGCTGGTCGCGCTGCTGTCGATGCTTGGCGCCACGCTGACCATGCCGGGTATCGCCGGTATCGTGTTGACGGTCGGCATGGCGGTCGATGCGAACGTGCTGATCTTCGAGCGCATCCGTGAAGAACTGAGGAACGGCAATACGCCTCAGGCCAGTATTCGCGCCGGTTATGAAAAGGCGTTCTCGACCATTGCCGACGCCAACATTACAACGCTGATCGCGGCCTTCGTGCTGTTCCTGTTCGGCACGGGACCGATCAAGGGCTTCGCCGTGACCCTGTCACTGGGCATCGTGACGTCCATGTTCACCGCGATCATGGGAACGCGCGCTGTCGTCAACCTGATTTATGGCGGCAAGAAGCGCGTCACCAAGCTGTCGATTTGAGAGGCCATCGTGAAGTTACTCAAGCAGAAGACACACATTGATTTCATCGGCAAGGACCGCTACTTCCTGGCGTTGTCCGTGGTACTCGTCGTCGCAAGCATAACGTTCCTGGCGATCAGAGGGCTGAACTTCGGTCTGGATTTCACCGGTGGCACGCTGATCGAAGTGAGCTTTCCGGAGGCAGCCAATATCGAGCAGGTCAGGGACAACCTGCAATCCGTCGAACTGGGCGATGCGGTGGTGCAGACCTTTGGCGCGGCGAATGACCTGGTTGTGCGCGTCCCGCCACGAAGCGAAGACGAGAGCAGCGCCGATATTTCAACGCTCGTCTTGAACGCGCTGCAGCAGGGTGTGGAAGGCGAGGTGGTCATGCGGCGGGTCGAGTTCGTCGGTCCCCAGGTGGGCGACGAACTGACGGAACAGGGCATTCTGGCGGTCGTATACGCGCTGATCGGCATCTTCCTTTACGTGATGGTGCGCTTCCAGTGGCGATTCTCGGTGGGCGCTGTCGTTGCGACGGTCCATGACATCGTCATTACGATGGGCGTGATTTCACTGCTCCAGGTCGAGTTCGACCTGACGGTCGTCGCAGCGATTCTTGCCGTGATCGGCTACTCGCTGAACGACACGATCGTCGTGTTCGACCGCATTCGCGAAAACTTCCCGAGAATGCGCAAGAGCACACCGCCGGTAGTCGTGAATTCCTCGATCAACCAGACGCTGTCCCGCACCTTGATGACCTCGGGCACCACCTTGCTGGTGCTGGTCGCACTGTTCATTTTCGGCGGCAAGATCATCCACGCGTTCGCCTTTACGCTGATTGTGGGCGTCGTGGTCGGTACCTACTCGTCCATTTACGTGGCGAGCACGACCATCCTGAGGCTGGGCGTCAGCAAGTTCGACCTGATGCAGGTGGAGAAAGAAGGCGCCGGAGCGGCAATCGATTCGCAACCCTGATCCCGAATAAATTCGGTCCTACTGCCATTTGGCGGCGATGAGTTGCCGCAACGGGGTCATGATCTTGTAGGGCGCGGCGATGATGGAGCCTGATTCCTCGAATCCGTCGCCACCGTCGAAATCCATTACCACGCCACCGGCCTCGCGCACGATCAGAGCGCCAGCCGCCACGTCCCAGGGGTGCAGTCCGATTTCGAAATAGCCGTCCAGGCGGCCGGCGGCCGTCCAGGCCAGGTCGAGGCTGGCTGTGCCGGCGCGGCGAAAGTCCTCCACGTTAGACAGCACCGACTGGAACACGCGCGAATATTTCGGCATCAACCGCGGCTGCCGGAACGGGAAGGCCGTGGCCAACACGGCGCCCTCGAGGGTCTTGCGCGCCGAAACCCGGATCCGTTTCTGGTTGAGCGAGGCTCCGGAGCCGCGACTGGCCGTGAACAGCTCGTCGCGCATCGGGTCGTAGACCACTGCGTGCTCGGTGCGGCCCTTTTGCTGGTAGGCGATGGACACGGCGAAGTGGGGGATGCCGTGCAGGAAATTACTGGTGCCGTCGAGCGGATCGATAACCCAGACACACTCGCTGTCGCCGGAGGGGCCGGATTCCTCGCACAGGAAGGCGTGGTCCGGGTAGAAGCGTTTTATTTCCCGTACAATCTCTGCTTCACAGGCCCGGTCGACCTCGCTGACGTAGTCGTGGCGGGCCTTGCGCTCGACGGGGATAGCCTCCACGCGCTGGATCTGGCGGCGCATGATGTTGGCCGCGGCGTGCGCGGCTTCGACAGCGACATTGAGTACAGGATGCGTCATGTCAGATCGTCCGGAAAAGGCGGCACAGGATACCAGAAGCGAGCCCACCATGGCAGCAGCAGAGGCTGCCGAGGTCGCGCAGCGACTGGCGCGTATCCGCGTCGTGCTGATCAACACCACCCACCCGGGCAATATCGGCGCCACGGCGCGCGCGATGAAGGTGATGGGGTTGTCCTCGCTGCACCTGGTGACGCCGAAAATCTATCCTCATGCGGAGGCCACCGCGCGCGCTTCAGGCGCCGACGACCTGCTGCAGCGGGCGCAGCTGCACGAGTCCCTGGAAAGCGCCCTGGCCGGTTGCGGCCTGGTGCTGGGCACCAGCGCCCGACTGCGCACGCTGCCGCTGCCGCTGCTGGACGCGCGCCGGGCGGCCGGCCAGGCTTTGGTGGAGTCCGCGCAGCACGAGGTCGCCCTGCTGTTTGGACGCGAGCGCTACGGCCTGACCAACGAGGAAATGCAGCGCTGTCACTTCCTGGTCAATATTCCCTCAAACCCCGAGTACTCTTCGCTGAACATCGCCCAGGCGGTGCAGATCATGGCCTATGAATTGCGCATCGCGGCGCAGGGCTTCGCCGATATCGAACTCGCCCCGCCGGACTGGCAGCCAGTCGACGATGTGCAGATGGAGCGTTTGTTCGAACACCTGGAACAGACCCTGCTGGACATCCGTTTCCTGAATCCCCGTCAGCCCAAAAGGCTGCTGGCCCGGTTGCGCCGGCTATTCAACAGGGCGCGTCCAGATCAAAATGAAATCAATATCTTGCGAGGTATTTTGAAAGCAACACAAGATGCTGCCCGTCACTCAGAGGAGACTTAGTGGAAGGCCTGACGGCAGAGGTTCGGGCCTGGCTTGAGCAGGGTGCTTTCGCGCGCGTTGACGACGTCGATCTGTTCTACCGGCTTGCGGGCGAAGAGCGTCGTGATCTCCCTTGGCTGGTGTGTTTTCACGGTTTTCCAACCAGTAGTTGGGACTGGCATTCGCTGCTGCCCTTCCTGAAGAGATCGCATCGCGTTCTGGTTTTCGACTTCCCCGGTTATGGGCTGTCGGCAAAACCGCCGCAGCGCGATTATTCGCTAATGCGCCAGCTTGACGCCGCCGAGGCCTTGCTGCGTCACCTGCAGATACAGGAGTTCGATCTGCTGACCCACGACATGGGCAACAGCGTGGCCTGCGAGCTGTTGCGGCGGCGTGAGCGGGGCGACTGTCCGTTCGAGGTGAAGTCGCTGTCCTTGCTCAACGGCGGCATATACATGGAACTGCACCGCGCCCTGTTCACGCAGAAACTGTTGCGTACACCGGGCGTTGGAGCGGTCGCCGGCCGTCTCAGCAGTTGGCGCCTGTTCCGCAGGCAGTATCCCAACGTCTATGCCGATCCGTCGCGGTTCGGCGAGGATCACTACCGCTTGCAGTGGTCACTGATGCTGCACAACGAGGGCCGGCGCGTGCTGCACAAGATTGCCGGCTACATGAGAGAAAGAACCCGCATGGGTGAACAGTGGACCGGACCGCTGGAGCGCCTCGACTTACCGTTCCGCGTAATCTGGGGAGACCACGATCCGATCGCGGTCTATGCGATCGCGCAGCGCTTGTGCAGCCGGAACCCGGGTGCTGTACTGCACACGCTGGACGGGATCGGCCACTATCCGCAACTGGAAGCACCGCAGCGCGTGGCGGAGGCGCTCGGTTTCTGAGCAGGGTTGACCCCACGCAGCTTGAGCGGTCGGCCCATTGGCAAATTCCAAGATTGAGCGTATAAGTCTGCTGCGTCGGCTCATCGACTTTGTTCACTGCAGGCGAGGAATACGAAAATGCTGGATAGGCAGCGTATCTGGCGGTGTGTTTATGGCAGGCTGTCCACCACAGCCATCCCCTTGTTATTGTTGTTCAATTTGGCCTGCCCGTTGGCGTTGCAGGCTGCGCCGGTTGCATTTGAACTGGTTGCCGAGTTCGGTTCCACA
>Ga0316195_10000250_pt1 | contig 19900 bp, 18 predicted proteins | sample Phised1_MG_FD_204937 | JGI IMG/M metagenome (GOLD analysis project Ga0316195, IMG submission 204937) | Coastal sediment microbial communities from Maine, United States - Phippsburg sediment 1 | ecosystem: Environmental > Aquatic > Marine > Coastal > Sediment | place: USA: Maine | collected...
CGGGCTACGGTCCTGAGCCCGAACGCCCGACGCCTCCTGCAACATGGTTGAGCGCCCGATTTGCACGTTGACACACAGTCGGTTAGCGTTTCGCGAGAAGACAACTAAGGAGGTGCCGGGTGCTCCATTGCAGGGCCGTAATTTGTCGGGAACAAATTACCGAGCGACCAGGGATGGCCTGAGCGCAGGCAATGCAACGAGTGCGGTTTCGCCACAGGCGAAGAAGCGCTCGTGGAATGCCGTCGCGCGTGTGTCCTGCATTGGAGCACCCGGCACCTCCACTTGGACATGACGCAAATCGAACCTAACTTCGGTCCCGCAATCAAGTAAGGAACAATAAGAATTATGAGTTCAGCTTCCACCACAGCCGGCGTTGTCCGCCATGGCCCTTACCCCGAGCTGACCTGGGCGGCGATCCTGGTCGGCTATTTCCTCGGCGTGATCATCGCCGTCAGCATCGGTTATGCCGCGCTGATCCTGGGTTTCTCCATCGAAGGGTCGGAACTGGCGGCCATCCTCGGCTTCGGCATACTGCGCGGCATCCTGCGGCGCAACAGCATCATCGAGAACAACATCACGCAAACCGTGGCCAGCGCGGTCAACGGCGCATCCAGCGGCATGATGTTCTCGGTCCCGGCCATCTTCATCCTAGGCTATGGCTCGGACTTCAACCCCGTGCTGCTGACCTTCGGTGCGATCGCCGGCGCGTTCCTGGGTATCGGTTTCATCATCCCCTTGCGTAAACAGATGATCGATTTCGAACGGCTGACCTACCCCGGTGGAGTCGCCGTTGCGACCATTCTGAAGTCCCCTGGCGCGGGTATTCACAAAGCCATGTTGCTGATCGGCGGCGCGCTGCTGAGCGGCGGCCTGCACGCCGTCAGCCAGGCGACCGGCGTCGACAACTGGGATCTCGGCAGCGTGATCGGCATGCCGGGCTATATGAACGGGGTCTGGTACCTCTCCTTGCTGACCATCGGCGTCGGTTACATCGCCGGCAAGGGGGGCGTCGCCTTCATCATCGGCGGCTACGTGTGCTACTGGATCATCGCACCCCTGCTCGGCGGGTTGGACCTGTTTCCGGTCGACCCCGCCAGCGGTGAAGTGACGGCGGAGCCGGATGCGCTCAGGCTATTGCTGTTCCGCCCGGTGGGCATCGGCATGTTGATCGGCGGTGCTATCGCAGGTGTTGCGATGGCCTTCCCGATGATCGTGAGCGCGGTTCGGAGCATGCAGAGCGCGGCCAAGTCGGAGGCAGCGATGAGCCGTGACGAGATGCCGATCAAACTGCTCTACACGGCGATCGGCGGAGCCGCCATCCTGCTGGCCGTGATGGCGGTCCTTTCTACCGACAAGATGGGGTTAGGTCGCGGCCTGCTCATGGCCCTGGTCGGGACGTTGTGGGTATGGATCGCCGGCGTGATCTTGTCCGAGGCCATCGGCCGCACGAACTGGTCTCCACTGTCCGGCATGACCCTGATCGCGGTCACCATACTGATCTTCATTTCCAGCGGGCTGGGCGATACCAAGGCCGCGGTGGTATCGGCCATCATGGTCGGAGCGGCTGCCTGCGTGGCGATGTCGCAGGCGACGGACCTCATGCTTGACCTCAAGACCGGGTACCTGGTGGGTGCGACGCCACGACAACAGCAGCTGGGCCAATTCATGGGCGCGTGGCTGGGCCCCATCGTGGTGATCGGCCTGATATTCGTGCTCCACGAGGCTTATGTTCTCGGCAGCGACAAGCTGCCGGCGCCGCAGGGCCAGGTGCTGGCCAGCATGATCAACGGCATTGTGGGTGGAGACGTTCCCGCCCAGAAATACCTGGCCGGAGCCGGCCTGGGTGCCCTGCTGAGCCTGTTTCAGCCCGGGCTCGGCATCACCGTCGGGCTGGGCTTCTACTTGCCGTTCAATATCGTGCTGACTTACAGCATCGGTACGCTGCTGCGGGTCGTCAGCGATCATTGGCTCGGCCATGGTTACGGAGAGAGCACCGGCATCCCGGTTGCGGCAGGCTTCATCGTCGGCGAGGCACTGGTCGGCGTCGGCTTCGCCATTTCCATGATCTTGCAGGCGGTGTGAGCATGAAAGCACTCGCCTTGATCCTGGTTATCGCCTCCTTCCTGGCCGGCGCATTTCTGGCCTCGCTGGACCCACGGACCGTCGATTGGGCCTACATGGCGCCTACGCTCGTGGTCGGACTTGCCGGCCTGTGGCTGCACCGCAAGGCGGCACGTAGCGAAATACATGGCGGTCAGCGCCTTGCTGGCAACATCCAGGTCCTGGGAACGAGCCTGGAGAGCATCTGCGCCAATCTGGAGACGCTATGCGCCCGGGGCGACAATCTGCCGGTGTACGAGGCGCGGTTCGAAATCGACCGACTGTTCCGCGAGGACCTGGACCGTTTCGCGGAAGCCCGCGAAAGCATGATCCATGTGTTCGGCATGCAGAACTACGCCGATGTGATGAGCAATTTTGCGGCCGGCGAGCGCTACATCAACCGGGTCTGGTCGGCCTCGACAGACGGTTACGTGGATGAAGTGCGCATGTACCTGGATCGGGCCAACCAGCAGTTCCGGGATGCGCGGCAGCATTTTGAAGAACTGGCGAGTCGGCAGGCTTGAGCCGGGGCCCCTGGCGAGTCTGCTCAGGCGGGAGTCTCACCGAACGGGTCCGCCTGCGGGTCGCCGAAGGTCCGGCGCGACCACTGCACCCGCTGCTCCGGTAATTCGTATCTCGAACCCAGCGCCTCGACGGCACTCAGGCGGCTTCGCAGTCCGCGGCGGTTTGCCAGTTGGATGTTGAGTCCCGGCCTGGCGTTCAACTCCAGTATGAGCGGACCGTGGTCGCGATCGAGAACGATGTCGACGCCCAGGTATCCCAGTTCAACCGCTTCGTAACACTGTGCCGCCATCGACATGATCCGGTCCCAGTTCGGGATGCGAAAGCCTGCGATGCGATGCCCGGTGTCCGGGTGTATTTCGACCAGGCTGTTGCCGGAAACGCCACCGAAAGTGACCCCGTTGGTGAGGTTGATCCCGGCGCCGATCGCACCCTGGTGCAGGTTGGCCTTGCCGTGCGACATGCGCGTCGGCAGGCGCGTCATGGACATGACGGGATAGCCTTTGAACACGATCACCCGGATATCCGGCACGCCATGGTACGTCAGCTGGCCGAACAGCGGGTCGAAGTGGACCAGGGATTCGATCATGGCCACGTCCGGCTGACCACCCAGTGAATAGAGCCCGCCGATCACGTTGGTCAGGTGGTGCGCCAGGTCCTCCTTCAAGACCAGCTTGCTGTCCGAATCGAGAAAGTAGTCGGCCTTGCGGTCGGTAATGACCAAAATGCCGTTACCGCCGCTGCCATTGGCCGGCTTGATCACGAATTCGCGCCGGTCGCCGACGAGCTCTTCCAGTTGCGAAGTCTGGCGATTGAACTCCACCACGGCGATCAGGTCAGGAACCGGCAGGCCCCGCTCTTTCAGGCGCTGCTTGCACAGGACCTTGTCGTCCACCAGCGGGTAAAAGCGCCGCTGGTTGTACTTGAGGGTGTATCCGCCGTTGCGGCAGTTCAAACCGAGCACCCCGGCCCGGCGTAACCCGCCGAAGGTACCCAGGATCATGGCTTGTGCGACCCGGCAGCGAGCTGGCGAAAACGCGACAGTTCATTGAGCCGAAAACCTGTGTAGCGGCCCAAAGCGATGATCAGCCCCAGCACGACCAGGTTGACCTCGGGGAACACGGTCACCCAGTAAGCCAGTATGTCGAGCGACATAACCAGGTAAGCCAGCGCGGCAATTGCCAGTGTGCCCAGGCCTTCCCGGATCGCCTTTGCTCCGCCCCGCTCTTCCCAGACGATAGACATGCGCTCGATCACCATGGAGATGATGACCATCGGAAACAGGGAAACCGACAAGCCCGTTTCCGTCCCGATCTGGTCGCTGACGATGCTGATCGCCGTCATCAGGAGGACCACGATGGTCACGACGGCGGCCAGCCGGGGCACCAGCAGCAGGCGCAACCGCTCGAGGTAGAAGCGGAACAGCAGGCCCATTGAGACGATCATGATGAACAGCAGGATGCCCTTGACCAGCTCGGTCTCCCGAAACGCCAGCGCGATCAGCACGGGCGCGAAGGTGCCGAAGGATGTGAACCCTACGAAATTCCTCAGGATGACGATGACCAGGATGCCGAATGGCACCAGCAGCAGAACCTCGTAAACGGATTGTGTCTGTACAGGCAGTTCCAGCACCGACATGCGGCCGATCAGCGAGTCCTTCAGCTGGGTGCGCAGTGCCGCCATGTCGAGCGCACTCTCCATCCGCTGCTTGACAGAGATCTGGAGATCCTCGAGACGAGCGCCGCTGATCGTCGCCAACTCTTCCTCGCCCCGGTACCAGATCAGGAAGTTGTCGGGCTTGCCGGGCCGCCCGGTCTGCGGGTCGAACAGCAGCCACTTATCGCCGTTGTGAACCGCCAGCATGATCTTCAAAGCGGCATTCTGTAAATCCCTGCCCAGCAGGATGCCATGGATAAGAAGGGTCGGGATGTGAGCGCCGGCCAGCAGGGTCTGCGCGAGTTCCGCGCGTTCGAGCGGTGAATCGGTTGCCGAAAGGAATAGCCGGATGTTCTCGCCCGGGGCGGCATCGTTGAGGCGGTCCAGCACTTCGGCGGCGAAAGATTCGATGTCGGCCGACTCGGCCCTGACCTCCTCCACGATGTCCTTCAGGGCGGCGCCCCAGGGTTCGTCCAGGACTGGCGCGGCGGGAAAGTCAGGTGTGTCGGCGAAGCGTCGGTCCAGCGTGTCGCGAATTACCGTTGCCCGGTAGTAGAGTATTTTCGACTCGCGCAAACGCCGGATGGCCCAGTCCGCCTGGCGCCTGAAAAGTTCTTCCTCCAGCGTCAACCCGAAGCCCCTTGAGATGAAGTTCTCATCGGTCACCATGAACCCGGGTGCGCGAGAAGGCAGAATCAGACTGGCCCTGACCGGACCTTCCAGCGGATGGATTTCGAGTCGCGCCTGTATGATCCACTTCTCCCCAGTGCTGTGTGGCAGGGGCGGAAACCCCAGCACGACAACCTTGTAGGCAAACAGAAGCCCGCCCAACAGCAGGAGCAGGAAGGAGAGAACGACCCACTGGCGACTTCGCGTCACAGTTCGGATTCCTTGACTGTCGCCGGTAGTTTACACCGCGGCTGCGTCAGGTATGTATTGCCCGTATCAATCAGGGCAAACGATTTGAGCGCCCGGCGCCCGAGCAGCAAACGGTAACTGAAGGCACTGCGATCGACCAGGCTGACCTCGACGTCGAGCGCCCGGTCGGCGATGCAGACCTGCATCATCACGGTTGGCCGCAGCTCGGTGTCGCCGTCATGCTGGATGATGCCAATGGTGCGGACGCGCTCCCGCACCAGCACATATTCCTCACCAGTCTCGGGATCGCTGAGCGCGAAGCGGACCCAACGCTTGCCGCCCTGCCGGAACTTCTTGATGATGCGTGCATCGAGCGATGACGTTTCTGCACCGGAGTCCAGCTTGGCTTTCAGTTCGAATGCCGGTTCAACCAGGTAAACGTTCTCGGCCCAGCCCAGGATGAGCAGTTCCTGCGGCGTGGCCAGGGCGTCTGCTGCCATCGTCGCCGCAAGGGCGAGGGCGGCGATGCCTGTCGGGAAGAGGGGTCGTGTCATGGCTTGAACGGTCTCGGCGAGGAGGTGGGCCGGCAAAGAATTATACCGCCAATCGTCCGCTCCAGAATCGGAATTTCCCCGGCGAGACAGCGATTTTGTAAAAATTTTGTTAGTTGGGAGCGGTCGTCTGTCAATCTGCAGCACAAATAATTGACGCGCGTGTTCCGCAAGTTATACAGTTCCGGGTCCGGAATGTTTTTGCGGACATTTCAACCGTTACCCTTTGCCAAAACCGAGATCTAGCATGTTAATTAATCCAATGACCAAAATGCGCTTACTCAGCGCAATCATGACCGCGGGATTCACGGTGTTCATTTGTGGCCCCGTGTTTGCGCAGGCCACCGTGGACCAGGTCACCGCCGAAGGCATCAAGCGCGCCGACGCCGGAGCCGCTGAGCAACAGCGAGTCGAGCAGATCGCCAACCAGACCGACGAGCTGCTTGCCGAGTTCAACACGGTCTCCAAGGTGGTCGATGGCCTGAAGACGTACAACAGTCTTCTGCAACGCCAGGTGAACAACCAGGAGACCGAGAAACAGGCCCTGGCCGAGTCCATCGACAACGTGGCGCTTATCGAGCGCCAGATCGTTCCGATGATGACCGGGATGCTGGATTCTCTGGAAGAATTCATTCGTCTGGACACGCCGTTTCTCATGAAAGAGCGCACCGAACGCCTGGCGCGCCTGCGTGAGATGATGGAGCGCTCCGACGTTTCTTCGGCCGAGAAGTTCCGCCGCGTGATCGAGGCTTACCAGATCGAGAACGACTATGGCCGGACCATCGAAGCCTACAAGGGCACGGTTGACATCAACGGCAACCCACAGGAGGTGGACTTCCTCAGAGTCGGCCGGGTCGCACTTGCCTATCAGTCCGTAGGCGGTCAGTACACCGGCGCCTGGGATGTGGAGGAAGGGGCTTTCGTCGAACTGCCTCCCGAAAAGTTCAAGGCCCAGGTCGCCCAGGGTATCCGGATTGCCCGCAAACAGATCGCACCTGATCTGATTATCGTCCCAATCGCTGCGCCTTCGGAGGGTTGATCATGATCAGCAGAATCTTAAAAGTAGCAGTGATTGCTTGCTTCGCGTTCGGCCTGGGTAACACCGTTTACGCCGCGCAAGCCGTTTCCCTGGACGAACTGCTCCAGCAGGTCAAGCAGGGTCGCGTCAAGGACGCGGCTGAAAATCAGAAGCGCATCGAGGAATTCCAGCGCGACCGCTCCCGCCAGCAGCAGTTGGTGCGCGAAATGGAAGGCGAAAAAACCCGCCAGGAAAACATCTCGCAGCAACTCGAAGACGCCTTCGAGATCAACGACGCGGCGATCATCGACCTGGAGCGCGCCCTGCAGGAGCGCCTGGGTGAGCTGAAGGAATTGTTTGGTGTGCTGCAGCAGGCAGCAGGCGACGCGCGCGGCAACTTCGACACGTCGGTCACCCAAATCCAGTTCCCCGGACGCGGTGAATGGCTGACCGAATTTGCCCAGAAGATGGGTTCGACTACTCGAATGCCTACGCTGGAAGAGATCGAGCGCATCTGGTTCGAACTGCAGCGCGAAATGACCGAATCGGCCAAAGTGGCGCGCATCAACACCACGGTGGTGAACGCCAACGGTGAAGAAGAGCAGCGCGAAGTGGTCCGTGTTGGACTGTTCAACGTGGTGTCCGACGGCAAGTACCTCGAGTACGTGCCGGAAACCGGTCGCCTGGTCGAGCTGCAGCGCCAGCCCCAGAGCCGCTACACGGGTCGCGCCGAAGACCTGCAGGAATCCGCGGAAGGCATGAATGCCTTCGCCGTTGATCCCACCAGGGGCCAGTTGCTGGCACTGCTGGTGCAGTCGCCGAGCCTGATGGAGCGCATTCAGCAGGGCCAAATCGTCGGGTACACGATCATCGTTCTGGGCATCATCGGCCTGCTGGTCGCCATCTGGCGCTTGCTCTCCCTGTCGACAACGGCGGCCAAGGTCAGCGGTCAGACCAAGCACCTGGACAAGGCCGGCGACAACCCACTGGGTCGCGTTATCAAGGTCGCACTCGACAACCCGGATGCGGACGTCGAGGCATTGGAACTGAAACTCGGTGAAGCCATTCTCAAGGAAACACCGAAATTTACTTCCATGCTGTCGTTCCTGAAAATCATTTCCGTCGTGGCGCCGCTGCTTGGCCTGTTGGGTACGGTGACGGGCATGATCATCACCTTCCAGGCGATCACACTTTACGGCGCCGGCGATCCGAAACTGATGGCTGGTGGTATTTCCACTGCGCTGGTCACGACGGTGCTGGGCCTGGTGGTAGCCATCCCGATGGTGTTCCTGCACACACTTGTGCAGAGCCGCGCCAAGCGCCTGACCCAGATCCTCCAGGAAGAGGCGGCGGGCATGCTGTCCGAGCGCGCCGAGAGAATGGCTTAAGGCGCATGGACGCCCTTTTTTACTACCTGCCATTTCTCGAGACGATCCGGGACTTTATCGAACTCGGTGGCCCGGTTCTCCGGGTCATCGGGATCGTGACGCTGTTCATGTGGATGCTCATCATCGAGCGCTTGATTTACTTGCGCACCGGTCACAAGAAGCTGGTCAGGAAGGCCCATAACTACTGGGACGACCGGGTCGATTATTCGTCCTGGAAGGCCCACCAGATCAGGGCCCGCATCATTTCCCAGGTGTCCGCCAACGCGGAGCGTAACCTGGCGCTGATCAAGACCTGCGTCGCGCTGTGCCCGCTGCTGGGCCTGCTGGGAACGGTGACCGGTATGATCGAGGTGTTCGAGGTCATGGCGATAGCGGGATCGGGTAATCCGCGCTCTATGGCTTCCGGCGTGTCGAAGGCCACCGTGCCAACCATGGCCGGCATGGTCGCAGCACTGTCGGGGGTCGCGATGTCGGCCTACCTGGAAAACAAGGCACGCAGAGAGCGCGAGTTCATAGCGGATGAATTGATTATCGAGGCGAGCTGAGGTCGGTCGACCTGCTCAACGGGAGAAATAAGATATGCGTCAGCATTTAGCGCAGCAAATCGAAGAAGAAGAATCAGAGATCAACATCACGCCCATGCTGGACGTGGTGTTCATCATGCTGATCTTTTTCATCGTGACGGCAACCTTCGTCAAGGAGGCCGGCATCGAGGTCAACCGCCCCGACGCCGCAACGGCCGTGAAACAGGAGAAAGCGAACATCCTGGTGGCCATCGGGCCGAACAACGACATCTGGATCGACAGGCGCCAGGTCGATGTCCGGTCCGTGCGTCCGAACATCGAGCGCTTGCATGCGGAAAACCCGCAGGGCTCGGTGGTGATCCAGGCGGACAAGGAATCCAAGACTGATACCTTGATCCAGGTGATGGACGCGGCTCGCTCCGCCGGAGTGTTCAACGTGTCTATCGCGGCAAACGAACCCTGACGAGGTAAGCCATGTCGGCCACGATTCATGACACATTATCTGTCCAGCAGACCGGCAACGTCGTCAGGTTGCTCATCGGCGTCGTATTGGGCCTCCTGGTCACCGCCGCCCTGTTCTGGACCATGCAGTACCTGATCGAGACGGCCGACCGGGACCTCAACGAAGGCGTTTCGGGAAACCTGGTCGATTTCGTGCGGCTCAAGCGCGACGAAAGCATCCAGCGCAGGCAGCTCAAGCCAAAGAAACCGCCACCGCCGGATGCGCCGCCACCACAGCCGCCGACGCCGCAACTGGATAACCTGAACCCCAACGCAGAGAAGATCGCCATATCCGCCGCGCCGGTGGAAACGGACATCGAGATGAGCGGTGGTTTCAGCCTGGGAGTGGGTGAAGGCGACTATCTGCCGATCGTGAAGGTCGCGCCGATCTATCCTCAGCGCGCTCTGTCGCGCGGTATCGAGGGCTACTGCGTGGTGCAGTACGTAGTGACCAGGCAAGGTACGATTCGCGACCCCTTTGTGATCGAGGACCAGTGCACCAGTTCCCTGTTCCATCGCGCCTCGGTCCAGGCCGCATTGAAGTTCAAGTACAAGCCGCGGGTCATCGACGGCCAGGCTGTGGAAGTGCCGGGCGTGCAGAACAAGTTCACTTTCGAAATCGAGGAATAGGCTAGAGACCGTATGGACAGATTCAAGTCAAAACTGATCGGAGCGGTCTTCTGCGGCGTTCTGCTGGCGGGTTTGTCAGGCCAGGTCCTGGCCCAGGACGGCAAGGAACGCAAGACCAAGGAAACCGTGGCGATGAGCCAGCAGGTTTATGAGCAATTGTCCGAGATCCAGGAATTGATCGAGGGCAAGGACTATGCCTCCGCCCAGCGGGCCATCGACGAACTCAAAAACCGCAAGGGTCTGAGCGATTATGAGCGGGCCCAGATCTATAACATCAACGGTTACTCCTACTTCCTGCAGGAGCGCTATCCGGATGCCATCAAGGCCTACGACCAGGTGCTGGCGACCCCGGGACTCCCGGAAGCACTGCTGCTGAGTACGCTGAAAACCAAGGCGCAGCTGCATTTCACTGAGGAAGACTACGAGGCCGCGCTTAAAGTGGTGCGTCAGCTGCTGGCGGCCATTCCGGAACCCAGCGCAGACGTGCTGATGATCGAAGGTCAGGCCCTGTTCCAGCTCGGCCGCTACGACGACGCACTGGTGCCGATCAAGTCGGCCATCGATATGTACCGGGAGCAGGGCCAGATACCGCGCGAGAACTGGTTGTTGTTGTTGCGCGTGATCTACTTCGAGCAAAAAGAATACGAGCTGATGATCGACGTGGTCAAAGAGCTGGTCGCCTACTACCCCAAGGACACCTATATCCTTACCCTGGCGGGTATCTACAGCGAACTGGGCGATACCAAGAAACAGCTGGCGCTGACCGAAGTGCTGTATGAGAAGGGCATGCTGAACACGTCGTCGCACATCACCAACCTGGCCAACCTGTACCTGCTGCACGGCTTGCCGTACAAAGCCGCTGCGTTGCTCGACAAGGAAATGAAGACCAATATCGTCGAATCCAACGAGCGCAACCTGAGACTGCTGTCGCAGGCCTGGTACCAGGCACGCGAAGACGAAAAGGCCATACCGCCGCTCGAAAGAGCAGCGGAGATGACCAACGACGGAGAGCTGTACATCCGGCTGGCGCAGGCAAACCTCAACCTGGAAAACTGGTCCGAAGCTGCGTCGGCCGTGGAGAAGGGCCTCAAGGCCGGCGGCCTGAAGCGCAACGACACGGCCAACATCATGCTCGGCATGGCGCTGTTCAACCAGAAAAGGTTGGAGCAAGCGCGCCGGGCGTTTGAGCGGGCAGCGAGCGACAGCCGGTCCCAGCGTGCGGCGACCCAGTGGATCGCTTATGTCGACAGCGAAATGAAACGGCGCGATCTGATGAACCAGGCGCTTCCGGAACAGGCACCGCGCGAGCGCGATGAGTTGCTGGACGTGATCGAGGACAAAGGTTAGAAAGGTCTAAAAAGGGTCAGGGCGCTTTTTTCAGAGCACTCCATACCACTAAATGAAAAGCCCCGGGATTCCCGGGGCTTTTTTTGCTTTTGGTTGGGGAAAAAAGGGCTCTGACCCCCGCGTCAGTTAAGCGCCACTACATCGATGGTCACCTTTTCCATGACCCTTTCGGTCGTGTGGCTGCTGAATTTCGCTGACAACCCGCTGCGCTGACTGATGCCGAGGACGATCATGTCCGCCCCGACTTTCTCGGCTACCCCGGCAATGATGTCCTCCGGCTTGCCGAGGTCGCGGTGTATGTTTTCGCGGTCGAGCCCGCTCATTCGAGCAATCAGACCACGGTCGGGGAAATCCTCGCTGCCCTTATAGGCGTTGACGACGTGATACTCGGCCCCGAAGTATTCGGCCAGGAATTTGCCACGCTCGAATATCTTCTCGTTCATCTCTACGTGCAGCGGGTCCTTGGCCTGGACGTTGACCGCCGCCAGCACGCACTTGTACGGTCCGGTGGTGCCTTCGTCGCAGATGACGACGTCGCTGCGCGCATGCCGGACCAGGTCCCACTTGGAATCGGCGATACCGCTCTTGTGCTCCGCCGAAGACTCGCACAGCATGATCGTGTCGCACACATACCGTTCGGCGGCTTCCTGAATGGATTGCCGCCAGTCGCGTGTCCAGAAAAATTCCGTGCTGTAATCCACCCCGGATTGTTCCAGTGGCTTCAACAACTCCTTGAACCAATCCACGCTCCTGACCACTTCCAGCGGCCTGTTTGGATCCGCCCGGTCTTCCGCCTCGAAACCGATCAGCAAGTGAAATTCCAGCGGCCACTCGCCGCGCTGCTCAATGATGTCGATCATGCGCTCCAGCGCGAGATGCCGCTCGTGGGACGGATCGATTACGACCAGGAATTTTCTCTTCTCCACTTGAAAAACCTCCGGATAACAAAATAAGTTTCGCTTCCCTCGGCAATTGCTCCTGCATTGCCCTACTGCCGTCCATGGCCCAGGCCAGCCTCTCGACCGGTGTCCGGTCTCACCTTCTCCCCGGACGTATGCTCCCGGGCTCGCCGGAAGACGGCCGCGCTAAGCGGCACTTCATGAATGCAGTGCTCTTCTGTTTTTCACCACTGCGGAATATGTCCGCACATTCTACCTGATAAATAACTGAAATCCCGCCCAGCCCGGCAAATTTGTTCCCGAACGCACCTCAATTTGCGCTCGCTTGCTGTTTGCCAGTGCGGTCTCGATACCGGGATCGGATAGAAGTCTGCGATAGAGGTCGGTTGTAAAGTCACCGTTCATGCTTTCGCCGGCCGGCCGGTACGAAACCAGCACGGCCTTGCAGCCCGCTTCGAGGAAATCGGCGACGAATGCCAAACGGCTGTCGGCCAGGGAACGGCTGCTGCCGGCCACGGCCGTTCCGCTCAGCACAAGCAACTGTGCCGCCATTTCCAATCCCCGGACATCCGCCGGCAGCAACAACGATCTGCTGTCCGCGTGGCCCGCGCCGATGGGGGCCAGGAGCAGCCGTGAACGGTCCGGAAATGCCAGGTCCAGGGTTCCGGCAAGAGCGAGGTGAATCAGCGCGGCCTGTGCAAAACGGTCATCGAAGAACTCGTCCTTCCGCAAGGCCACGCCCTGCACGATGTGCAGGCCCGGTCCGACGAACTGATCGGTCACTGCGGCGACTTCCGGAGAGGCTCTGAACTCCAGGCTGAACGGGTCGCTCTGCTCCTGTGGATTGCCGGCCAGGAACACCTGCTCTTGGAAATCTTTCGCCACGACGGGCGCGCGGCGCTCTATCGAGCCGAGGCTGGCGAGATTGACCAGCGAACGTCGTTCGGCGAAATAGGCGCCATCCACCCGCAACGCGTCCAGCGGCACGCCGCGCAGCGGCCCCACGGGCAACAGGTAAACTTTCTCGGGCAAAATTCCGTCCAGCGGCTTCAGCAGGGAACGGCCCAACGCGTCCAGGTAGCCGGATAACGCCGGAGATTCAGGCCCCGTCAAAGCGTCCCGAAGTTGCTTCAACTGTGCATCGATCCGCCCTGTTCCCGGCAGAGCTATCGCCTGGACGCCGCCACGCCGGGCCACCAGGGCCAGTGCTCGCTCGCCATCGAAGTAGTACGACAGGACGGCCTCTGATGGGGCCAGCCCTTCCAACAGTCGTTCCAACCGTGGCTCGGAGATGGCGTCAGCTCCGCCTGCGGCCGTTTGCCGTGCGGCAGCCAGCCGGCGGTTCGCTTCCGCGGCGAGACGTGACGCCTCGTCGCCCGCAGCGGCCTCTCGTCTGGCCAGCACACCCCGCAACAACTCCTCGTCCTCCGCATCCAGGGGCCTGTTCCCGGGGCGGACGTAGTCGGCTGCCTCCAGCCTGCGGACACGCTCCATCGCGAGCAACAAGGCTCTCCCTTGCCCCGCTCCAGCGGTCCGACTGAGCGACCGCGTCTGCTCCAGCGCCAGGTAATCCTGGGCCAAGAGATCATGATTCTCGGCGAACCAGGCACCTAACACACCGGGCAACGCACGCCGGTACCAGTACAGCTCATCGATCAGCCGTTCCATGGTTTCGCGGGCTGCTCCGGCGTCGCCTGACCGCAGCTGCGTGCGCGCCCGGGTCAGCGCGGCGTCGGCTGCCACCCGGGGAATAGCGGAGTCCCGCAGCTTGAGGTAGGCCGTCGCTGCGTCGCCGCCCCGACAGAGTGCCTGCTGGTTGCGTTCCGCCGCAAGCAGGCAAAGATAAAGCGTTGCGCGATGCGCACTCAGTTCGTCCCCTTCGTTCGCCGCCGTCTGCCGGCCACGCTGCAGATAATCCAGCGCCCGGGCTGCACCCGCCCCCTCCTGCAGCCAGGCGTCCAGCGCTGCCTCGATCAAGGCGGCAGCATGGCCTGGCTCGCCTCCGGTCAGTTCGCCCTGCTTCTTGCGCGCCCCAGAGGTCTTCTCGAACTCGCGCCGCTCCCGGTAAATGTTGCCCAGACTCCCGTATGCGCGCACCAGGGCATGCTGGTTACCACGCTCCGGCGTGCCCGGGAGGGACATCTCCAATAGCCGAAGCGCCTGGTCCGCGTCGCCGATGGCGTAGTAGGACCAGGCCAGCTCCAGACCGGTTGGCCCCCAAAGCCAAGGCTCCGCATGCGCCTGCTGTAATTCGAGCGCACGGCTCAGTTCGGTCGCGGCCTCGTGATAACGGTAGGCGATGTTGTAGAGCCGGCCCTTTTCGAACAGCCCGGCGGCCAGCTCCAGGTCGGCATTCTCCTGCTGCACCTTGCCAAGGTCACCGGCCATATCATCCAGCATCGCGATTGCCCCGGTCGTTCTGCCCAGCGATTCGTAAACGGCCGCGGCCGACGCGCGGATGTGGTTCAGTAGCTCCGCGTCGCCGGCGCCGGTCGTGATGTCCAGCGCGGCCCGGTATTGATCCAGCGCGCGCTCGGGTTCGCCCTGCATTTCGTAAACACGCCCGTCCTGGAACAGCGCCCGGCCGCGTTCGGCGTCCCAGGCCAGGCGCTCGGCGAGCACCGCCACTTCAGAAAAAACCGCGTGAGCCCTCTCGTAATAAATCTGTGCCGGGCGTTCCCCCGACCCGGCGGCCAACTGCAGGATGGCGTCTCCCTCGAGCGTGCGCGCCGCGAGTTCCACCTCCTCGAATCCGGCGCGGGCGGCGGCACTCTGGACCGCCGATACCAGCTCTGCAGCCATCAACGGGTCTTTGAGCTGGTGCAGTACCAGGTGCGCGGCGAAGTATTCCGACCACAGGCGCATTTCCTCCCGGCCCAGGCTGGCGAAAATGTCGGCAGCGTTCCTCAACGAGTAGGCCTTCGAGGCCCAGGTCGAAGCATCTGTACTGTGTGATGTCTCGGTACCGAGCGAAACCATCTGGTAGGCCCTGGCGAGGGGCGCGGTATTGCGGTCGCCCGGCGAGAACTGCAATACCTCCAGGCTGATGGCCGAGCGGTCCAGCGCGCGCGCCGGTGTCACTTCGATCATCAGTTGGCGCGGAAGCTCTGGCGCGCCGATGTATTGGTACACCGGGCCGATACGTCTGCCCGTCACGGATGACGACTTGATTTGCGCGTTCTCCGGACCGATGGTCCGCAACGAGAATTCCGCTTCCTTCACGTCGATTTTCAAAACCAGTATCGTGTCCGGGTACTGGTAGATCATGTATTCAGCCGGCCGCTCGGGCGTCGCCGTGTCGCTTTCCGCGGGCCACGCCGGTGCAGGCGCCGACATCCAGATCAGCAGGATGAAAGCGCCGAGGATACGTTTTGGCCGGGGCTCGAACATGCGACATTGATAGCCGCGCCGGCGCGACAGGTCAACCCGAATTTTCATGCTGATTGCCGATCCGACTGCATTTTGATAGCGTGCGCAAAGCCATGCGCAGACCCAGCCGAGATACCACGGTTTTCACCACTTCCGCGATTGACCTGTTCGCTTCCGCGCTGGGTGCGTTCATCCTGCTCGTCATGATCCTGTTTCCCTACTACCGCAATGCGGGCAGCGACGACGCCTTTTCGAAAACCCAGGAGATCCAGGAGCAGCGCCGGCTGGCGGCAGGCAAGATCGAAGAACTGCTCGCCGCGCAGCGCATCTCGCAGAGCGAAGTCCAGGATATGGACGAGGCGAATCGGGGCATACAAGCCGCCATTTCCCGCCTGCGTGAAAAAATGGGCGACATCAAGACCCAGTTGGCTGAGCAACCGGTAGTGGCGCCGGAACCGGTCGAGGAGATCATCGAGGAACCTGAACCGGAAGCCCTGGTGGCCGGCGTGGAATTCTCCATCCTGGGGCTGGCGACCGAGGCAAAGACCTTCGTGATCGTGGTGGATATGTCGGGCAGCATGCTGTCGTACACCGACCTGATGATCAAATCGGTGCAGGAGCTCCTGGAGCCTCTGAACGAGACCAATCAGTTTGCCATCATGGGCTACCAGGGCAACCCGGCGCCGGTATTGTGGAACTACCCCGACCGGGGGCTGGCTCAGGGCACAGCCGAAAACCTCGCATCGGCGCGGGAATTCACACGATCCCTGGCGCGTCGTTTTTCGGGTTCCACGCCCACGCACTACGCCCTCCTGTCTGCCCTGGAGTACCCGGCCGAAGCCATCATCCTGATGAGCGACGGCGAGCCGGACAACGCGCCTGGATTCATCCTCCAGGACATTGCGGGCCTCAATCGCTATGAGCACAAGGAAGTCCATACCGTGGCAATCGGCGACTACACGCAGAACCGCGGACTGGTGATGTTTCTGCAAACGCTCGCAAAGCAGAACGGCGGTGACTTCGTGGGCGTGTCCCGGTGAGATCCCGGCGCCGCTCAAACGAAGTCTACTCGCTGTCCGCGATCGACCTGTTCGCCTCCGCCATGGGGGCCTTCATCATCATCAGCATCATCATGATGCCGGACTATCAGAAGGAGGTGCGTTCGCAGGGTGACCTCGAGTACCTCGAGCAACTGGCCGGCCAGACCGAGGCGCTGCTGCAGGAATCGGAAGCGGGCCGCGACGCGCTGCTCGAGGCCTTGCTTGCTGCGCAAACCCGGCATCAGGAGCTGCAGGCCGAGTACGAGGTCGTCAGCAGCGAGTTGGAAACGCTGGAGGCGGAGCAACAGGCCCGTAACGACCAGCCGCCTCCACCGCCACCCAGCCCGATCGTCACGCCGGAGGAAGAAGGCAGCAACCAGGTGACATTCCGCTTTCTTGGCCTGAAAACAGACCGCAAGCGGATTCTGTTCCTGGTGGACATGAACCGCTTCCTCGCCCCGCACCAGACGCTCGTGAGGGAGACCGTGGAGCGCGGGATGGACTCGCTGCAATCGGGCTACCAGTTCGCCATACTCGGCTTCCAGCAGCGGGACTCCGGGCCGAGGTACTGGCGCTGGCCCGCGGACGGCAGCCTGGCGAACATGAACCCGCGCAACCGAGCCGAAGCCAGGGATTTCCTGGACGGCCTGTCGCCGCGTTTCGAGGGCTCAGCGTCGCTGGTAAAAGCCTTCGAGGAGGCTTTCGAGAGCCCTGCCGACGCCATCGTCCTGATCAGCGACGGTCTGCCCAACCCGGCATTCAACGAGAACCTGTCACCGAGCCGCCTGGTACGGAAGATCACGGTTTCGAACACCAAGGGCAAGGAAATCCACGCCGTCACGGTTGGCGATTACTTCAAGTATCGCGGCACGGTGGAGTTCATGGAATCACTGGCGCGCGCCAACTCGGGCGGGTTCCTGGCGCTGGCGGACTGAGGCCGCAGGGCCGAATTTATTCGGGATGATTTTTTGGGCAACCGTATGAATCCCGAATTAATTCAGTCCTACGGGGCGGAACGGAAATGAAACTCTGCGTCTCCGAAGGCGATGATGTCGCCTCGCCGCAATTCAGTGGGGGCCACCACGGGCTCGCCCTGCAGGATCACCGGCAGGCCCTCCGCACCCGGGTGGACGTAAAACTTGCCCGTCCCGGGTTCCCGGCTGATGAACCGGCTCAGCTGTGCCGCGTCCGACTGCAGTGTCGCCGTCTTGGGATCTTCGGCCTCATGCGGCGCCGGCTTGAACCTCGGTGGCGAAGTGAGGTCGATGGTGGGTGGTTCGCTGTCCACCTGGAAACGGCGGGCCAGCGGGTTGCCGGTCCGATCACGCTCCCCGCCCGAGGCCCTTGCGGCCGGGTTCCGGCTGCGCGGAACCGCTTGGCCATTATCGGGGAGCGAAGACTTCTTTTTGCGGAACATCGTGGCAACCGTGAACGACAAAAATACAATGTATCATAGCGGCGTGAACGAACAGGATACACGAACCATCGGGCGGTCCGCGGACTGTGACATCGTGCTGGACCACGGTTCCGTTTCCCGTGTGCACGCGACCGTGCAGGCAACGCCGGACGGTTATCTGGCCGTGATGGATGCCGACTCGAGCAACGGCACGTTCCTGCACCGTAACGGGCGCTGGATCCGCGTACGCAAGGCGATCCTTGGAACCCGGGACCGCGTCCGTTGCGGCGACCAGGAAGTGAAGGTCGAGCGGCTGGTGGAATTATTCGCCCACCAGGCCAGGGTTCGCTTGCGGGAAGGATATTCCGTCCGCGGCAAGCCCCTGGTGTTCGAAGATTGGCCCGGCGAACCACTAAAACCAAGAGTCGTGCTGACCAACCCCCGGCGTAACCCGCTCACCGGCGACATCGAGGAAAATCCATGACGCGCACCATCACACTGGTCGTCAGCCTGCTCACCGCGGTGGTCGCAATCGCACTGCTCGCACGCATCCTGTCGCCGTCGGCGGCCGCGATCATGCTGGACATCAACCGCTCCACCTGGCCCCTGACGGTACAGAACATCCTGTGGCTGGCTTTCTTCGCCGGTCTCGGCGAGCTCTCGATCCGCTGGCGGGCGGGTCGGCTCGAAGAGAGCCAGATCGACCGCAACTACCTGCCGGAGGACGAGGAAACCGTGTTGAGGCCGGGCGAGGACCTGACGCCGATTTACCAGAAGGTGCGCAGCAGCAAGTACCGCCAGGTCTGCTTTGTCCCGCGCCTGATCGAACGCTGCGTGCTGGGCTTCAACATCAGTCACTCGGCCGATCAGACCAATTCCCTGCTTAATTCGAGCCTCGAGCTCTACCTGCACGAAATCGACCTCAGGTACAACATCATCCGCTACATCACCTGGCTGATTCCCTCGCTGGGCTTCATCGGCACGGTGATCGGCATCATGCTGGCGCTCAACTATGCGGGTGACCGAGCCAATGTACAGAGCCCGGACATGCTCTACCAGGTCACCGAGCGCCTGGGTGTGGCATTCTCCACCACCCTGCTCGCCCTGGTGATGGCCTCCATCCTGGTCTTCATCCAGAACGTGGTGCAAGGCAAGGAGGAGAACGCGCTGAACAAAGCCGGACAGTACTGCCTGGACAACCTGATCAACCGCCTGTATTCCCCGTGAGAGCACTGTTACTTTGCCTGCTGCTGTCGCTGCTGCAGGGCGTTTCCGGGCCAGCCGCCGCGCAAGCCCGGGATGTGCCGGAGTGGGTCGTGCCGGTGCTGCGCCTGGTCTCGACGACGCACGTGGAGCCGACCACGGGTGTTGTGCTTTCCCGTGATGGCCTGGTCCTGGTGCCAGCGGATTTCGCCTCACCCGGTGACGAGATCATCGTCCTCGACGGCGGCACCGACCTCATCCGCAACGGCCGGCCGGCCCGGCTGGAAAGGGGCTTTCCCGAACTGGGCCTGGAAGTGCTGCGGGTGGAGGGACTGCACCGCAACCCCGCGCCCCTGGCGCCCGGTTCTCCGGACGATGGCAGCAGCCTCCGCTTAAGGGCATTCCCGCCCGCCGAGCAAATCGCCGAGGGCGCAGCGCCCGTTAACACGGTGACCACCATCAGCGTCTTTCCGGAGAGCGACGCGCCGGCCCTGGCCGCTGAGACCCCGCTGCCGAACGTGACCGGCCCTCTGCTGGACGACTGTGGCAACCTGGCTGGCTTAAGCCTGGCCGACGGCGTGCAGAGCCTGTCGAGTTCGCCCGCCACGCAGTATCGCTGGGGATCCGCGTTGCGGACAGTCCTGGCCGAACTGCAACTACCGCTGACCGGCATCCCCTGCTCGGCGTCCCCTACCTTGGCTGACGAACTGCCGGCCCCGGTCGCGGACGCAACGGCAGGTCCGGAAATCCTGGACGATGCGCCGGCACCGGAAACGGAGCCCAACGAGAATAACGCGACCGTTGGCGAAGCGGCTGATGACGAACCAACCACCCCGGAAGACGACGAATTCGAGCCGCAGATCGACCTGCTGCCGCCCTTCGAGGAGGAAGCAGGCGA
>Ga0316195_10000251_pt1 | contig 19888 bp, 18 predicted proteins | sample Phised1_MG_FD_204937 | JGI IMG/M metagenome (GOLD analysis project Ga0316195, IMG submission 204937) | Coastal sediment microbial communities from Maine, United States - Phippsburg sediment 1 | ecosystem: Environmental > Aquatic > Marine > Coastal > Sediment | place: USA: Maine | collected...
CGGCCCTGTGTGTCTGCGAACACGCGGTAATTCAGCAGGCGCTCGGCCAGACGCTCGACCTGACCGGGTCCATCGCCTTGCTCTACACCTACCAGTACCACCATGCCACGGTCGATTTTGCCGATCACCTGACCGTCAACCTCGACGCTGGCCTCTCGCACCCTTTGCAACAATCCGATCATCGCCAGAGTCTCGCGCACCCGCGTTGGCGGAACAAGCCAGCGGGGCTGCTTTGTCGTTGGAAATTAAACTGGCGCAGACTACTATGCTGGCGTTCACCGTAAGTCGTATGACACACGGCACACCTTAATAGGTGACGCGCCGCAATGGAGTAATGCATGAAAAGACGCGACATGTTAACTGCAGCCGGAGCGCTGGCTTTGACGGGCTGTGCCAGCGAAACCGCCTGCAATGATGCGGACGGCAATGCCCAAAGCTTCAGCTGGAAAATGGTGACTACCTGGCCGCCCAATTTCCCCGGCATGGGCACCGGCGTGACGCGCATGGTCCAGCAAATCGAACGCGCCTCCGGTGGACGGCTGAAAATACATGTCTACGCCGCCGGCGAACTGGTGCCCGCAATGGAGGTATTCGATACCGTATCCCGCGGTACGGCAGAGATCGGCCATGGCCCGGCGTATTACTGGAAAAACAAATCGGCCGCCACCCCGTTTTTTACGTCGATCCCGTTCGGAATGACCGCCATGGAGATGAATGGCTGGCTGTATTTCGGCGGAGGAGTCGAGCTTTATCGCGAACTGTATGCGCGCTTCAACCTGCTGCCTTTTCCAGCCGGCAACACAGGCGTGCAAATGGGTGGCTGGTTCAATCGGGAAATCAATACACTCGAGGACCTCAAAGGCCTGCGCATGCGCATACCCGGGCTCGGTGGAGATGTGCTCGCGCGTGCAGGCGGATCGCCCGTTACCTTGCCGGGCGGCGAAATTTTTACGGCGCTGCAAACAGGCGCCATCGACGCCACCGAGTGGGTGGGACCCTATAACGACATGATCATGGGTCTGCAGGATGCCGCAAATTTTTACTATTACCCGGGTTGGCAGGAGCCGGGCCCGACGCTGGAATGCATCGTTAACAAGGATGCATGGGCAAAACTACCGGCAGATTTACAGGCCATCGTGGAAATGGCCTCGTCTGCGCTCAATGACCAGATGACGGCAGAATTCTCGGCACGCAATGCGGATTATCTCGCGGAGCTTGAAACGGAGAACAAGGTGCAGATACGCGAATTCCCGCGCGAGGTGCTCACGACCCTCCGACGCTATACGGATGAAATCGTTGCAGAGCTCGTGGCAAGTGACCCGGAAATCGCGAAGATTCATGCCTCTTACAGCGCCTACAAGCAGAAAGCAGCGCGGTGGTCCGCCATTTCAGAACAGGCCTATCTGAATTCACGGAATGCCTGAATTATTAAGGATGGCTAAACCCGCGACCCGCTTGTTGCGAGCCACCCGCACGAAGGCGCTGGTGTGCCGGGTGTTGATCGGCGTTTTCACCGCCTGTCTCTGGAGCTGCACTCCGGCGGATGCAGACCGTGACGCTGGCAATTCCCCGGGCGGTCTGAAAGTATTTCGCTATTCGCTCGATTCGGCGCCGTCGAGCCTCGACCCGGTCCGCGCCTCGACGCTTTACGCCAACCAGATCGTTGTTGTGTTGTACGACACATTGTATGTCTACAAATACCTGCAACGACCTTACGAGATGAAGCCGGGCCTGGCCGCTGCCATGCCGGAGATCAGCGAGGATGGCCTGATCTATACGATAAGGCTTCGCGAAGGAGTCCTGTTTGCGGACGATCCTGCTTTTCCCGACGGTAAAGGCCGGGAAGTCACTGCCGACGATTTCGTCTATTCGCTGAAGCGGCATTTCGATCCCGCAACGCGGTCGTCCGGCGCATGGCTATGGCAGGGTCGCATCGAGGGACTCGACGAATGGAAAGCCGCGGGCTCGGATTACGCAGCAGAAGTAAGCGGACTCCGCGCCCTTGATCGCTACACTGTGCAGATCCGGCTGGTACAACCCTATCCGCAACTGGTTTATACGCTCGCGATGGGCTTCAGCGGCGTCGTGCCGCACGAAGCGGTCGAATATTATGGTCGCGAATTTTCGATCAACCCCGTTGGTTCCGGTCCGTTCAGGCTGCAGTCCTATGACGCGACCCGGGCCATCCTGATACCCAACAGAAACTCACACCAGGAACCGGTCGATCTTGCCGCGGAAGGATACGACCCGAAAACCCAGGGAGAACTGGGGCTGGAGATAATCGACGGCCGGGTGCCGCCGTTCATCGACAGGCTCGAGATCAGTTTCGTCAAGGAAGGCTCGGCGCGCTGGAGTTCATTTACCAAGGGTGACGAGATCCAGTACACCGGCTTGCCTAATGAGCAAGTCCCTCGCGTACTGGAGTCGACTAATCCTGTTAAGTTGCGGAAGGAGTACGCTGAGCGCTATCACATGCGCGCTGAAATGGAGGCCGGTTTCGTCTACAGCGCTTTCAACATGGATTTTCCGGAGCTGGGTTACAACCCCGATCCCAACCGAGAGAAACGCAATCATGCACTCCGCTGCGCAATCATCAAAGGCGTTAACTGGAATGCACAGAACGACAGCTGGTATGCAGGGCTTGGCACCATTTTCCCCGGCATCATCCCGCCGCTGCTGCCGGAATTCGACAGCGAACTGTCACGTGCCAGCGTAACCTACGATCCCGAAGGGGCGCGCCGGTTGCTGGCGGACAACGGCTGGGATGCTGCGAACCTGCCGCCACTGACCTATGGCACTACGCCGGGCCCGACTTCCAGACTGTTCTTCGAACAGTTCCGCGCATGGCTTATGGACATTGGTTATCCAAAGGAAAAAGTGTTGCTGAAAACCTATGCAACCTTCGGCGATATCGCCAAAGCCTGGAGCAACAGCGAACTGCCGCTGGTTTCCAAGGGCTGGGGGCTCGACTATCCCGATGCAGAGAACACACTGCAGCTGTTTTTTGGCCCGAATGCTGCACCCGGATCCAACGATGGCAATTACCGCAACCCGGAATACGATGCGCTGTACCGGCAGGCCGCCGTCATGCAACCTTCACCGAAGCGCACAGTCATCTATCGACGCATGAATGAAATGGTGATCGATGATTGCGCCGCAATTTCCGGCCTGTCCCGTGTGGGCATCGCGCTGTGGCACCGAAACGTTATTGCCTTGCCGGACCGTACTTTTGTCGGCGGCCGCTTTCTCAATTATGTCGACATTCTGCCGCCGGCAGGTGCAGATGCGGCTATGGCAAAGTAGCGACTGATGGACATACTCCAGTACAGCATCCGCAAACTCATCGCCGGTATACCTTTGATACTCGGTGTAACGCTCGTGAGTTTTCTGCTCATCGTGTACTTCGGCCCGGACCAGACATACTCGCTGCTGGGCAAGAACCCCACTGCGGCCGAGATCGCAGAACTGCGCAGTCAACTGGGCTACGACCAGCCCTTTGTAACGCGGTATCTTCAGTACCTGCGCGAAATCGTCACACTGGATTTTGGCAGCTCGCAGGCGAATGATGAAAAGGTGAGCAGCATTCTGGCGCGCACCATTCCCGTTTCGCTGGCCTTGTCGCTGCCCGGCTTTGTGCTGGGCAACCTGCTGGGTGTTGCCCTCGCGCTGGTCGCGGCCTATAACCGCGGGCGCTGGCTCGACAAGTTCATCATGGGCTTTGCTGCGGTCGGTATGTCTATAAGCTTTCTTATCGTCATCATTGGATTCCAGATATTGCTGTCTTCGAGTGACGGGCTGGACCTGTTTCCCGTGCGCGGCTGGGACACCAGCACACCGCTCCAGTACCTGCGTTACGTCACCGTACCAACGCTCGCCACCGTGTTCGTGGCATTGGGTTACAACACGCGTTTTTATCGCGCCGTGATCGTAGAGGAAATGACGCGGGACCACGTGCGCACTGCGCGCGCCTTTGGCATTCCGCAAAGCCAGCTGTTCTACAAGAACATCCTGAAAAACAGCATGATCCCGATCGTCACGCGCGTCGTGTTCTCAATCCCCCTGATTGTCATCAGCGGCAGCCTGCTTCTCGAAAGTTACTTTGGCATTCCGGGTATAGGCTACGTGACCTATGATGCGATCGTCACCGGCGATCAACCTGTCCTGAAGGCGGTCGTAGCGCTCACCGCTGTGCTGTTTGTGGTGGCCCAGCTGCTCACGGATATCTGCTATCGCATCGTGGACCCCAGGGTGTCGCTGAAATGAATACGGTTGCCGAGGCAGCGAGTATTGATGCCCACGGTGACTCGCTGTGGCTCAAGGCGCTGCATAAATTCCGTCGGGACAGGGTGGGTATGTGGTCGCTCGGCGTCGTCAGCGCGTATGCACTGGTTGCACTGGGTGTTGTGCTCGGCTGGTGGGCAAACGACTGGGCTGCCGTGACCGGGCCCAAATGGGCGCCGATGTCAGCCCAATACTGGTTCGGCACCAATATCATCGGCCAGGACATCTTTGCACGCGCACTTTACGGCACGCGCACGGCTTTCGAGGTGGGGCTGATCGTCGCGTTGGGTGCAACATTGCTGGGTGCAGTTCTGGGTGCCGTTGCCGGATTTTTCAGCGGCACTTTCATCGATGAAATGGTTATCTGGATCATGGGGGTACTCGACTCAGTGCCCTTTATCCTGCTCGTAGCTGCAATTGCCTATAGCCTGCAGGGCAGCCCCTGGGCAATGCATGTCGCGATGATCGCAACGTTCTGGATCACCACCGCAAGACTCGTGCGCGGTGAAGTGATCAAACTCAAAGGACTCGAGTTCGTGGAAGCAGCGCGCGCAATCGGCGTCAGCAAGCCGCTGATTATCTTTCGCCACATTTTGCCAAATACTCTGCATATCCTGCTGGTGCAGGCAACAATCAGTTTCGTTGCAGCCATAAAATCCGAAGTGATACTCAGTTTCCTGGGGCTCGGCGTAAAAGAAGGGATGAGCTGGGGTCTCATGATCTCCGAAAGTACTTTTGAGGTACTGGCGGGCTTCTTCAATAACTTTATCGCAGCTTCCATACTGATGTTCGGACTGGTCATGGCCTTCAACCTGTTTTCGGACGCACTGCAGGACGCACTCGACCCGCGAACGGTGAGCAGACCATGAACGCTGGCAGCAATCCGCTGCTGCGGGTGCGGGACCTTACGGTCGAATTTCGCACCGAACAGGGTGCAGCGCGCGCCGTTGACGGCATCAGTTTCGATCTGCATGCCGGCGAAACGCTCGCGCTCGTTGGCGAATCCGGTTGCGGCAAGACGGTTACCGGCCTGTCGTTGCTCGGCCTTGTGCCTTCGCCGCCAGGCCGCGTGGCCGGCGGCCACATAGAGTTCATGGGCAAAGATCTCGTCGGGTTGAGTGATGCGCAGATGCGCGCAATTCGTGGTCACGACATTTCCATGATTTTTCAGGAACCGATGACGGCACTGAACCCGGTGTTTCGTGTAGGCAGCCAGATGGGTGATGTGCTGCGTCTGCACCAGGGTCTGAGCCGCCGCCAGGCGCGGACGGCCGCAATCGAGATGCTCGCCAAAGTGGGCATCCCCGAACCGCAACAACGCATCGACAGTTATCCGCACGAACTGTCGGGCGGCATGCGACAACGGGTAATGATCGCAATGGCCCTGTCCTGCGGACCGCAATTGCTCGTGGCCGACGAACCGACCACTGCGCTGGACGTTACCACCCAGGCGCAGGTGCTCGAACAGATCGCGAAACTGCAAAAGGAATTCGGCATGGCGATGATCCTGATTACCCATGACCTGGGGGTCGTCGCGGAAATCTGCCAGCGGGCGCTCGTGATGTATTGCGGACGCATCGTTGAAGACAGCCCTGTAACGGAGCTCTTCGCGACGCCCAGGCATCCTTATACGGCAGGCCTGCTGGCCTCTATCCCGCGCCTGCGCAGCGAGCGGGTCGCGGAGCTGCCGGTAATACCCGGCATGGTGCCTGACCTGTTTCATCTGCCCGCCGGCTGCAGCTTTGCGGATCGCTGCGTCAAGGTGCAGGCCGAATGTCGCACCACGCCCCCGCCACTGCGCCAGCTGCGGGACACACAGAGCAAGGTCGCGTGCTATGAGCCTAACTGATCAGCGCCCGTCGAATGTACCGTTGCTCGATGTCCGCGAGCTCAAAAAATACTTTGCCGTGAGAGGCGGATTCTTCGGTCGCATTCGCGCCCAGGTGCGGGCGCTCGATGGCGTCAGCTTCACACTTGACCGCGGCAAAACACTTGGCCTGGTGGGGGAATCCGGATGCGGCAAGTCAACACTGGGCAGAGCCCTGCTGCATCTGCATCCGCCGACGTCGGGTGAAGTTCGATTGAACGGCACGCGCATCGCCGCCAATGGCAAACAATTATTGCCCGAAGAACGCCGCAATATGCAGATCATCTTCCAGGATCCTTTTGCGTCACTCAGCCCGCGACGGACTGTGGCGCAGATCATCCGCGAACCACTGGACATACACCGCATTGGTTCACCTGGCCAGCGGCGCGAGCGCGTCGAGGAATTGCTGCGTATTGTAGGCATGCGGACAAACACGCTGAACCGCTACCCGCACGAATTCTCCGGCGGACAGCGCCAGCGCATCGGCATCGCCAGGGCCCTTGCGCTCGACCCGAAGTTCATCGTCGCAGACGAACCGGTCTCCGCGCTGGATGTTTCCGTCCAGTCGCAAGTGCTTAACCTGATTGCCAAACTTCAGCGGGAGCAGGGGATCGCCTTTTTGTTCATATCGCACGATCTCGCCGTGATCCAGCACGTGAGCGACGAAGTGGGGGTGATGTATCTCGGCCGGATCGTGGAACAGGCGCCGGCTGCAAACATTTACAGCAACCCGCGCCATCCATACACGCAGGCACTGTTGTCGGCCATCCCTGTCCCGGACCCGCGGCGAAAATCGAGCCGCATCATTCTGCGCGGCGATGTGCCGTCACCCTTGAACCCGCCGGCCGGTTGCGCATTTCATACGCGCTGTCCGATTGCGGTGGATGCATGCAGACAGAGCAGACCTGAACTTAAAGTGGTGAATGGAGGAACGATGCACCGGGTTGCCTGTCATCTGGCAGAATAGGCCCGTCAGACTGTGACTCCTCGCCCTATAATCCGCGACTCTGTCCCGGTACAGACACATTGATGGATTTTTTAAACCGCGTTTGCAACAGATGAATTCATGTTTGCATATGAACAGAGGCAATCGGATGCGTAATTTCTACGGTATCGTTCTTGTGGCCGGCCTGGTTGCGGGCTGCAGTCAGTTCACAACCAGCAAACAGGAGGCAGCGGCACTGCAGGCGGCCGCAGCAGCAGAAGGCGATGCGTATGTAAGCTGTGTTACGCAAAATGCCTTGAGCTATACCGGCCAGAGCAGCACTGAAATTGGCGCCCTGATGCAGGTTGCAACAGCCGCTTGCCAGCCAGCCCTGGAGAGCTTCCGGAGCAAGCAGGACACATATCTCAAGACGCAAATCATGATGACGGACAAGGCGCTTGCCGAAAATGTCGAGGCGCTGAATGAACGCGCAAAATCAGATATCGCGGCACAACTGGTTAGCAGGACTGCACCGCCCGCTGCGTCGGGAAGTGCGGCTGCAATGGCAGCGCCCGCAGCGGCAATCGGCGCGGGTGCGGGTGCTGCAACTCCTGCCCGAGCCGCGCCACCTGCTAATGGCTGGAATAAACAACAGCGCATCTATCTGGACTGCATGGAAGAGCAAGCCAAGAAATACAGTGGGCTGAACGAAAGCGCTACAGTCGTCGCGGATGTCGCCCAGAGTCGCTGCAAGTCCTACGAATCCGGATCCGACGCCGCGCTCGAACAGGAAGGGCGCGCCCTGGTCATGGGCTTGATACTCGACGCGAAGCTGGCCAAGCCCGGACGCTAGACCAAGCCGAGCGAGGCCTGCATCAGGCAGCAGCAACCGGATCGGCCTGCCCCCATTCCTGTCCCAGGCTTTGCATTGAGACAAAGCCTAGAGTTGCGACGGTAACCAGGTTGCGAGCTGCGGCCAGACAGCAACCAGCGCAAGTGCCAGCAACTGAATCAGAATGAAGGGTATGACACCCATATATATGTCTTTGGTCCGCACCGAGGGTGGCGCGACGCCGCGCAGGTAAAACAGCGCGAAACCGAACGGCGGGGTGAGAAAGGACGTCTGCAGATTGATGGCGATCATGATACCAAGCCACACCGGATCGACATCCATCGCGAGCAGCACCGGGCCTACGATTGGCACCACGATAAAAATGATCTCGATGAAATCAAGCACAAATCCCATCAGGAAAAGTACCGCCATCACGACGATCAGTGCAGTCACTTTACCGCCGGGCAAGCCGGTCAGCAGTTCCTGAATGGCCGTATCGCCACCGTAACCGCGAAATACCAGCGAAAACATCGATGCCCCGACCAGGATAAGAAACACCATGCTGGTGAACCGGGTCGTGCTTCGGGCAATTTCCCCAAGACGGCTCATGGTCATTTGTCGGCGGACGATGGCGAGCACCAGCGCGCCGAGTGCGCCGACGCCGGCAGCCTCTGTCGGTGTCGCGACGCCGAGAATGATCGAGCCGAGGACGGCAAAAATCAGCAGCAATGCCGGCAGCAGCGCTGCAAGCACGCGCGGCACCAGCGCAGCCATGGGCAATGCTGCGGCATCATCACGCCAGGCCGGCATGGTCGCAGGCCTGAGCCAGGCCGTCAGCAGCAGATAAATAATATACAGGCCAACAAGCATAAGCCCTGGAATAAGGGCGCCCACGAACAGGTCACCTACGGAGACCGTCGCCGGCCTGAATATTCCGTTATTGAGTTGCGCCTGCTGATACGCGGATGCAAGCACATCACCAAGCAATACCAGGATGATGGAGGGCGGGATGATCTGGCCAAGTGTACCCGCAGCCGTAATGGTGCCGGTTGCAACGCCGGGATCGTAGCCACGCCTGAGCATCGTGGGTAACGAGAGCAGACCCATGGTAATTACCGTAGCCCCCACTATGCCCGTGCTGGCCGCCATCAGCGTGCCGACAGCTACAACCGCAATACCCAGGCCGGCCCGGAGGCGACCCATCAGCATACTCAGTGTTTCGAGGAGGTCTTCGGCGATACGCGCCCTCTCGAGTGTGACGCCCATGAATACAAACAGGGGCACCGCGATAAGGGTGCCGTTGTTCATGATTCCGTATATGCGGTTGGGCATGGTTTCCAGAAAAACGGGATCGAAAACGCCGGCAAGCGATCCGACCAGCGCAAACAGCAACGCTGTTCCGGCCAGCACGAAGGCAACCGGATAGCCCGCCAGCAATACGAGCACGACGACGCCAAACATCAGGAAAGCAATCCAGGCCATTATTGGCGGGTCTCGCTGGCGGCGCTGTTTCGATGCGCGAGCACGCGGTAACAGTCGAGCAATATCACGATGCCCTGCAGAAACAGGAGTGCAGCCGCCAGTGGCATAAAGCTCTTGAGCACAGCCGGAAAGGGATAGGGGAGTCCGCTGCTCTCCTGCGAGGTTTCTTCAATCTGCCAGGAGGTGCCCACATAATCCCAGCTGCTCCAGATGAGAAACGCACAAAACGGCATCAACAGGCACAACGTACCTGCTATATCAACGATCGCTTTGGCGCGGGGCTGCATCGTGCTGTAGTAGATATCCACACGCACATGGTCGCCTGCGGCAAGCGTGTAGGCCGCAGCAAGCATGAAAACCGCCGCGTGCATGAAGGTGATCGACTCCTGCAATCGAATCGAGCCATTTGCAAACCAGTAACGCTGTACGACGACAACAACTGTAACCAGCACCATGACCAGGGTCAGCCAGGCGATTGTCCGACCTATCAAACGGTTGATGCGCTCGAGGCGCAACGCAAATGGCGACCTCTCAGCGGCTGGCAGCTTAGTCGTGTTCACGTTATTCCATCCAGAAGGTTCGTGACAGAAGCACGAGCAGAGTAAAGATTTCCAGCCGGCCGAAAAGCATTGCGGCGATGCATACCCACTTGGACTTGTCACTCAGTTCGCCAAAGCCAAATGTGACTTCACCAAGGCCCGGGCCCAGGTTATTCAGCGAAGCCGCTATGGCAGAAAACGCGGTAACCTGATCCACGCCGTCTGCGAGCAGGACGATCATCATCACGGCAAACAGGACCACGTAGACGGCGAAAAACCCCCACACGGCCTCGATTACGCGCGGCGGCACGGTCTGGTTGCCAAGCTTTACGGGAATGCGGGCGTTGGGATGCACAAGCCGACGGATTTCCCTTACGCCCTGGCGGTAGAGCAGCAAGGCGCGTATCACTTTCATACCGCCGCCTGTCGAACCGGCACAGCCACCGATGAAGCTCGCGAACAACAGCAAGACAGGCAGCGCACCCGGCCAGGCTGAATAATCGGTTGTCGTAAAACCCGTCGTAGTCGCGATAGACACCACCTGGAACAGGCCGTCATCGATGGTTTCGGTCCAGCTCGAATATTCACCGGCAACGATGAGGTAAAAAATCACGAAAACTGACAGCGCGGAAAGCCCGCCGGCGTATGCACGGAATTCCGGATCAGCGAAATACGCCCCGAGGGTTTTACCGCGCAGCGCCAGAAAGTGCAGGGAAAAGTTAATTCCCGAAATAAACATGAAAACCGTCGCAATTGCGTATATCAACTGGTTGTCGAAAAACCCCATGCTGGCGTCATGCGTGGAAAATCCGCCGATGGACACCGTGCTGAATGCATGACAGAGCGCATCGAAGGCGCTCATTCCCGCAAGATAATAGGCAACGCCGCACGTGATCGTAAGGCCCAGGTAGATGTACCAGAGTGCCTTGGCGGTTTCGGTAATACGCGGAGTCAATTTGTTGTCTTTTACCGGCCCTGCCATTTCGGCGCGGTAAAGTTGCATGCCGCCGACGCCGAGCATTGGCAGCACAGCGATCGCCAGCACGATAATGCCCATGCCACCGAGCCATTGCAGTTGCTGCCGGTAGTACAGAACCGAGTGCGGCAAATAGTCGAGACCGGTTAAAACGGTGGAGCCCGTGGTAGTGAGGCCGGACATCGCTTCGAACATCGCATCGGCGAAGGTCATGCCCGGCGCATTCATCAGCATGAATGGCAGCGAACCGGCCGCGCCGAGACCCATCCAGAACGCGGCAACAATCAGAAATCCATGGCGCAGGCGTAACTGCTCTGTGACATCACGAACCGGAAACCAGATCATTGTCCCCGCGATAAGCGTCAATCCGAATGCCTCCAGGAAGGCAAGCTGCATGCCGTCACGGAAAATCAGGGCCACCGCCACAGGCGGTAACATGGTGACGCTGAAAATAATTATGAGCAGCCCCAGGATGCGTTGGACAACTGCCAGATGCACGTCGCGTCCCTAGCGGCCGGCCTGGAACAGTCGTTCCACTTCGTCGACGTGACGGCGATCGGTCATGAAAAGTATGACGTGATCGTTTTCCTGGATAATTGTGTCGTGATGCGCCTGCACTACATCATTGCCGCGGACGATAGCGCTGATACTTGTACCCTGCGGAAGTTTGATGGCATCGATCGTTTTGCCAACCAGTTTGGATTGGCCGGGTTTGCCATGAACAATAGCCTCGATAGCTTCGGCGCGACCCCGCCGCAGGGCGTGAACCTTGACGACGTCGCCCTTTCGAACCCGGGCCAGCAATGAGCCGATCGTTACCTGCTGCGGTGAAACCGCCACATCGATATTGCCGCTTTCCACGAGTTCCGCATAGGACGGACGGTTGATCAGCGCCATAACCTTGCGGCAGCCGAGCCGCTTCGCAAGCATGGAGGACAGAATATTCGCCTCCTCTGCGTTGGTAACGGCGACAAATATATCGGCGCTGTCGATGTTCTCTTCCAGCATCAAAGCCTCGTCGGCCGCATCGCCATGCAACACGACGGTATTCGACAACACCTCTGACAGGTACTGGGCACGCTCCCTGGAGCGCTCAATGATCTTGACCTGGTTGGTCGACTCAAGCGCCGCTGCCAGCCGGTAACCGATATTTCCACCGCCGGCGATAACAACACGCCTTACCGGCTCTTCGAGTTTGCGCAGCTCGCTCATTACCACGCGGATATCCTTGCGTGCGGCAATGAAAAACACTTCGTCGTTTTCCTGAATCACGGTGTCCCCCTCGGGTTTCACCGCAACTCCGCTGCGGTAGATTGCAGCAACGCGGGCCTCGACGTTCGGCAGATGGCTGGTAAGTGCACGGATTTCCTGACCAACGAGCGAGCCGCCCTGCCGCGCGCGCACGCCAACCAGCCGGACTTTGCCATCGGCAAATTCCAGCACCTGGAACGCACCCGGATAATGGATCAGCTGAGCAATGTTATCTGTGACCAGCTGCTCCGGACTGATCACAAGGTCAACCGGCATGTTCTCACGCTGGAACAGGTTTGGTGTATTGATGTACTGAGGTGCCCTTATGCGGGCGATTTTCATAGGGGTATCAAAAAGCGTGTAGGCGATCTGGCACACCACCATATTGAGCTCGTCGCTGTTGGTGAGCGCAATGATCATGTCTGCCGCCCTTGCGCCCGCCCGCTCCAGAACATCGGGATGAGCAGCGTTGCCGATAACGGTGCGAACATCGAGCCTGTCCTGCAAATCACGCAGTGAAGCAGGGTTTACGTCGACAATCGTGACCTGGTTGGCTTCTTCGCGGGCGAGCTGGTAGGCAACGTTGGAACCTACCTGTCCAGCTCCGAGTATCAGAATATTCATGTATTGTTGTGATGCGGGGACGGCCCAAGGCTGCCATTAGTTTACATTAGTTCAAGCTTTGCATAGGACATTACGAGCCATTTGGTTCCGGCCGCCGCAAAATTTACCTGCACCCGTGCATGCGCGCCGGAACCTTCGTAATTCAGGACAACGCCTTCACCGAACTTGCCGTGGCGCACATGCTGGCCCAGCCGTATTCCCGGCACCGGCTCACAGTGGAATGCCGCACTACTGCTGAACTGTGGTCGGTGTATCGGCCGACTGACACGGATATTCGGCCGCACTTCCTCTACGAGCTCGGCAGGTATCTCGGCGAGAAACCGCGAGGCCTGGGCATAATTATCCACGCCGTGCATGCGCCTTTGCTCCGCGTGACTGAGATATAACCGGCCCATTGCCCGTGTGACGCCTACGTAGCATAGCCGGCGCTCTTCTTCGAGGCCACCGGGATCATTCAGGGAGCGCTTATGCGGGAACAGGCCTTCTTCCATTCCGCCGATAAATACCAGCGGAAACTCCAGCCCCTTTGCAGAGTGCAAAGTCATCAGTTGTACACAGTCTTCCCACTTGTCGGCCTGCCCCTCGCCCGCCTCGAGTGCTGCATGGGCCAGAAAGGCGGCGAGCGGGGGCAGTTCGTCCTGCTCGTCAGGCTCAAAGGACTCTGCCGCGTTGACGAGCTCTTCGAGGTTCTCTATGCGGGTCTCGGCCTGCTCACCCTTTTCCTTGCGGAAATGTGCGAGCAGTCCGCTACGCTCGAGCACATGATCGACCTGTTCGTGCAGCGCCAGTCCGGCGGTGTCCCGCGCCAGGCTCTCGATGAGCAATAGAAATGCCTGTACGGCATTTGCAGCCCGCGACGTCAACTGTCCGCCGGCGGCCGTGCGGGCAGACTCCCAGAGTGACAGCGCATTGGCGCGGGCATATTCACGAATCTCTTCGACAGTGCGGGCACCGATTCCACGCGTGGGTGCATTGACCACCCGCTCAAAGGACGTGTCGTCCGAGCGGTTCTCGAGAAGCCTGAGATAAGCCAGCGCATCCTTGATTTCGGCGCGTTCGAAGAACCGCAGACCGCCATATACACGATAGGGTATCTGCTTCTGCAGCAGAAACTCCTCGAAGACCCGTGATTGCGCATTAGATCGATAGAGTATGGCCGCCTCGGCACGCGGATTGCCCTCTGCAATCCAGTCCTGCAGGCGGCCGATGACAAATTCGGCTTCATCGCGCTCGTTATAGGCGCGATAAAGGCGAATCGGCTCACCATCATTGCCCTCGGTCCACAACTCCTTGCCAAGGCGATCGCTATTGTTAGCAATGATCGCATTGGCGGCTTTGAGTATGGTGGCGGTAGACCGGTAATTCTGCTCCAGCCGGATCTCATGTATGCCCGGGAAAGCCTTCTTTAGCTGGAACATGTTTTCGACGCGCGCACCTCGCCAGCGATAAATCGACTGATCGTCATCGCCGACTGCAAAAAGCACGCCTGTATCGCCGGCAAGCACCCTCAGCCACGCATATTGCACGCTGTTCGTATCCTGAAATTCGTCTACCAGCAAATGGCGGAAGCGTCGCTGATACTGCAGGAGCAGATCAGGATTCCTGAGCCACAACTCATGGGCACGCAGTAAGAGTTCCGCGAAGTCGACGAGCCCGTTCTGATCGCAGTTCTGCTGGTAGGCCGCATAGATGCGGATCAGCTGGGTGCGTGTGTGATCCTTGCCTGCATCGATGTGAGCGGGTCGGCGACCTTCGTCCTTCTGGCCATTGATGAACCACTGCACCTCTTTGGCGACCCACGTGCTCTCGTCGAGCCCCAGTTCGCGGATGATCCGGCGGATCAGCCGCTGCTGATCCTGTGAGTCGAGGATCTGGAAGCCGGTCGGCAATCCCGCTGCAGCCGCATGCCTGCGCAACAACCGGTGGGCAAGCCCGTGAAACGTGCCGACCCAAAGATTGCCGGCCGGCACCTGCAGCAACTCTTCGACCCGGCCGCGCATTTCTGCCGCCGCCTTGTTTGTAAACGTCACCGCCATGATGCCGTGCGGAGATACGCCTTCGACATCGACAAGCCATGCAATACGATGCACCAGCACGCGGGTCTTGCCACTGCCTGCGCCGGCGATCACCAGCACCGGTTCCTGTGGTGCGGTCACCGCCGCGCGCTGCGCGTCATTCAGTGGGTCGAGAATTCGTGTTACATCCATCGCAGCAGTCTACCGCGTCATCAGTCGCCGGTGCATAACCAGGCTGTCATCAGTCTTGTGCCGGGGCCGACAAAGTCCTGTTGCGAACAGGCATCGAGGGACACGAGCGGAATCAGTGGCACGTCGCAGGGCAAAGTGGCAGCGGGATTCGCGACGCTGAGCGCAAGCGGCGGTGCCTGCATCGAGAAAACCATGCCGCCCTGTGCGCGGCGTGCCGTTGCGGTAGTCAGCACATAGTCCTGTGCAAGCGCGCAGGCGCGCTCATTCGCAGCGTCGTCCAGCATCATAGTCAGGCTCTCGATGCGGTCTGCGTGTGAAGGATCCAGCACTGCGTAGCCGCCAACGATGACCGCGGCCAGGGCCCAGGCGAGCGCCTGCTCACCAAGCGGAGGCGCACCGGCATTGCGTTGCTCCAGTGCCTCCTGCCATGAAGAGGTACTTACAAATTCAGCAGACTCCAGGGACGACAACGTTGCGAGCAGATCGGCCATACGGATCATGCCGAATACGGAACCGTTCACGCTGGCTTGATCAAACCAGTCGAGCGCAGCGAGCGGATCCGTCTCCAGGGACTTCTCTCCAAGCAGCAGAGCCGCGCTGCTGTCGCCCCGTCCAGCCAGCAACACGAGATCGGCGTCATCCATGTCGGCGTAATCAGCCCCGATTGTGTCGGTGCCCGGGCCGTCCAGCAGGACGGAAAACCCGGGATAGCCGCGCTCCGCCAACCAGTCGCGGTAACCCCCGATCAGCACATCCGCGAGATATCCCTTTTCAGTGAGCCAGTTGCGCAGATCCGTGCGCGTCAGAAGACGCGGCAAAGCAGGATCAATCTCGACAATCTCCGCGGGCAACGGCAACGGCGCTGCAGGCAGCCGACCCCAGTCACGCGCGATGCTGATAACAACCCAGAGCAAAACTCCAAGCAGGCCTGTCGCAATCAGAATGGAAATATTTTCGCGGCTCAATGTCAGGCTGCAACGCGCGAGGCGACATTATTGAGATTAATGAGGGATAACAGTAGCAACGCAGCGACCCCGTTATGCGCGGTTGCGACGGGCAAGGGCAGTCCAAACCATACCGTTGCAATGCCAAGTGAAAGCTGCACCACCAGCGCGAGCCAGACCGCAGCACATGCGTTTCTTAACAGCTCCGACCGGCTGCGTCGCCAGTAAGTGACGGTCACGAACAGAACCACGGCAGCAACCGTCATTGCGCCCAGACGATGCGCGAAGTGGATCGCAACCCTCGCCGGGGCTTCGAGTACGCCAAATTCATAGTTGACACCCAGACCCCGCCACATGACAAAGCCTTCTGCAAAATCTGCCTGCTCTGGCCACCACTGACCCATACAGGTAGGCAGATCGGGACAAGCCAGTGCGGCATAGTTGGAGCTCACCCAGCCACCGAGGGCAATCTGGCAGACCAGCGCGGCGAGGGCGATTACAGCAGGCCAGGGTATCCGCCGGGGAGACGCCGTGCCGCTATGGGTCGCGCGTCGATCTTCGAGCAGCAGCCAGAACAACAGGCCGAGTGTAGTGAGACCGCCGAGCAAATGGCCCATCACGATCAGCGGTTTGAGCAACAGGGTTACCGTCCACATGCCGAGCATCCCCTGGAATATCACAACACCCAGCGTCAGCAGCGGAATCCGGACCGGCTGTCCGGGTTGCTTGCGATTCAACCATGCCAGCAATGCAATCAGGACGATGGAAAAACCCAATGTTGCAGCAACGTATCGATGCACCATTTCCCGCCAGGCTTTTCCCGGTTCTACAGGCCGTTCAGGGAAATCCACACCAGCGACTTCGTGATCAATGGCGGCGGGTACGAGGACGCCGTAGCAACCCGGCCAGTCAGGACAGCCAAGGCCTGCATCAGACAAGCGCACATAGGCGCCCAGCACAATCACTACAAGAGCAAGACTGGTTGCGAGCCATATCAGTCGCCGATACAGGACAGTCATGAAAATTCCTCTCAGCCTATGCCGGACAATGTAAACAAATGCCCGAGATCAGCACGCACATCGCTCATCGATGTGCCAGGGGCATAACTCATCATCAGGTTGCCCAGCGGATCAACAAGAAACATCTGACCATTGTCCCAGCGGCCGAGACGCTCCATGACGGCCTTGTTAGCTGCGGGTTCGCCGATAAGCAGCTTCGGAAACGCTGAGAGATCCAGCGCGTCGATGGCCGATGTTTCTCTGGGCAGAAAGACCGTCTGGAGGCGCGGCATTTTCGGGCCGAGCGACAGGCGTATCTGGCGTATATGTTCGAGCGTCTCGACGCACATGGCATCGCATTGCCCGTCGGCAAAGACAACGAGTGTCCATACTTCGCGAAAACGGAAAGGACCTGTGGTGGATTCGAACACCGTGTCCGGCAATTCAACAGGCGGCGTAACCAGGTCGCCATGTTGCGACTGGGCCGCAGGCCGCCAGCCGGAGGAACCAAAATACAGCCAGGCGGCCGCCAGTATCGGAATAATAAAAAGCGCGCTGATGGTCAGCAGTATCAGGCGGCCTCGCAGTTGTTGATTAATCATGGGTATCAGCTTTGGTTGATCAGCTTTTTATGCTGCCGGTTCCACCGCACATTCAGGACGACGTAAATCACCAGGGCCATAACCGCAAACGCAAACCACTGGAAGGCATAGCCATAATGTCGCTCAGGGCCCACATCGACGGCCCTCCAGTCGCGCAGGTAACCATCGGCCTGGTCTGCTTCGAGCAACAACTGATAGTCAGGGATAGGCTCATCGAGTGCGACGGCAATATCATCGCGAAGCGGGAACAGCATACGTTGCGGCCACTCCACAGCCTTTGTGTCTGCTGCGGCGAGCCGCATACCCGGGACGGGGAAACGATTAAGCCGGACCGTAATGGCGCGCTCTTCGCCGGGCACATCGATATCGGGCAGTATGCTTCGGTCCGCAGGCGCGACCAGCCAGCCTCGATTCACCATGACGATCCTGCCATCCGTATAGAAAGGCGTAAGCACCTCGTAACCGTTACGCCCGCCTTCCACGATGCTGTCCAGCAGAATCTGGTGACCCGGGTCATAGTGGCCCCGCAACTGGAAACGCCGGAAGCGGTAGTCGTCAGCCTCGGAATCGTTAACCAGTTGTTGCAAGACCTCCGTAATCGAACCGGCGCTGAATGCTGCTTTCAGGTCGTGTTTTTCACCGGCACGACCAAGCTGCCAGATGCCTGCCGACACGAAGAGCGCCAGAAGCGCGATCAGGATTGCCGTAGCAATTGCCGAGCGTATATACCTTGCTCTCGCAATTGCGGCACTGTAGGGTTGCTGTCCCATGCTGATTAAATACCTGATCGTTGCGGTGCTGATTGCTATTGTGGCCAGTCTTGGGTCCGGCCTTTATTACATGTTGAAAGACAAGGGCGATTCAAAACGCATGGTCAATTCGCTGACTGTGCGTATCAGTCTGTCGGTTGCCCTGTTTATCCTGCTGTTCGTCGCATGGTATGCGGGACTGATCCAGCCACACCCGCTCACGCCAAATTAAACGGTGCGCGGCCGCAGGGCGCACATTATCCCCGAAACGCGCTGTTTCTAGTACCTCAATCGAGATACAGGAAACCGCGCCTCGCCGCCTTCCATGGGCACCCCGATGCCGGGATCGCCCACCCACGCCTGCCCGGTCACGACTTCTACCTGAATGGGCAGCTTGCCGGATGCGCCTCGCGCGGCATCCAGCCGGGCAACCAGCTGCGCCCACAAACGGGGCGAAGTCAGGCCGCGACGCCGTGCAGCACTTAAATTCGTGGCGGCAATGGCGCGCAGATCCTCGACCAGCCGGTCGAGACGGGCATAGTTAATGGTGATCATTTCGGTATTCACAACCGGGTCACGGAACCCGGCACGCACCAGCGCATCGCCGATGTTATGCATATCGGCAAATTCATGGACGTGCGGATAAGCATCCACCTCAGCCCATGCACGGCGCAACTGCAGCAGGGAGTCGGGCCCGAGTGTCGTGAACAACAACAGACCAGGATTGCGCAGGACCCGGCAGGCTTCAGTAAACACTAACTGCGGATCGGCACAACCCGGCAGCATCAGGCTGGAGACCACCATATCGACGCTATCGCTCAGCAACGGCAGGCGATGGCTGTCAGCGCAGACCAGGGGATCCGTGCTTTTGCGACGCGCCTGTTGCAGCATGTTTGCTGACCAGTCCAGACCGACAACCAGCGCATCTGTGTAACGGCGCTTAAGCTCGACGGCTGCGGCACCCGTGCCGCAACCGAGGTCGAGTATGGACTGTGGCTGCAGCGCCATCAGGTCGAGCGATTCAAGCAACCGCTCGCGCACCTCAGCGCAGAAAAAATCGGCCGCATCATAGCCCGCAGCTGCGCGATCGCAGGCGCGGCGCAGAAGGGCCTGGTCCAGATCAGCCATGCTAAATTCGGCGACCGGCCGTTTCAGCTGCGCACAGCCTTTGCCGAACAGGGTTCAGCCTGCATGCCGAGACGCGCCATGAGCGCACGGTCTTTGACGGTTTCCGGATTATCGGTCGTCAACAACTTCTCGCCGTAGAAAATCGAATTGGCGCCGGCGAAAAAGCACAGGGCCTGGGTTTCGTCGCTCATGTCCTCGCGACCGGCAGACAGCCTCACATGCGAGGCAGGCATTAGTATTCGCGCGACTGCAATCATGCGCACAAACTCCAGCGGATCGAATGCGCCACTGCCATCGAGCGGCGTCCCCTCGACCTGCACCAGCTGGTTGATCGGCACGCTGCCCGGATGCTGCGGAAGTGTTGCCAGCGTATGCAGCAGTTCTACCCTGTCCAGTTCCGTTTCGCCCATACCGACGATGCCGCCGCAGCACACTTTGAGCCCGGCTTCCCGCACGGCCTGCAGCGTATCGAGCCTGTGCCTG
>Ga0316195_10000252_pt1 | contig 19846 bp, 17 predicted proteins | sample Phised1_MG_FD_204937 | JGI IMG/M metagenome (GOLD analysis project Ga0316195, IMG submission 204937) | Coastal sediment microbial communities from Maine, United States - Phippsburg sediment 1 | ecosystem: Environmental > Aquatic > Marine > Coastal > Sediment | place: USA: Maine | collected...
TGCCTCTCGGTAGCGAACGCGAAATCATCGTCTCGCTGACCTACGGGGTCGTTGCCTTCTCCATACTCGTGCAGGGGCTATCCATCGGGCGGGTCACGCGCAAGGCGGTCCACGGCGGCTAGCTGACCGCGGGCGCCGGCCACGCGCGTTTACGGAACCCCGCGATGCCACGGCCGCGCCGTCCGTCCAGACTGCCCGCGATGCCGTGATCGGCCATCCCGGGGAGATATCGTGGCAAAGATTCCGCATGCCGGGCGCGCGCTGGCGCTGACTCCTGCAATCCTCTGCGCAGGTTTGCTGCTGCCGCCCACGGCTTCCGCCGGCCCTTTCCTGACCCGTAACCAGAATCCGCTGCTGGCGCTCTACGGACTGCCATCGCCGCTGCCCGCGCGCCTGCCGGAAGCGGGGAGTGGCCGGATGGCCGCCCTGGTCAACTGGAGCAATTCGGCCAAGCTCGAGAACGCTGGCGATCCCACCTTCACGCTCGACGCCGAGGTCGTCGAGGTCAGGCTCGATGTCGAGTACGCGCTGTCACCGACGATCGCCCTGCGGGCCGAACTGCCGTGGCGGCAGGTCTCCGGCGGGTCGCTCGACGGCTTCATCGACGACTGGCACCACATCTTCGGGCTGCCGACCGGCTCCCGCAAGCGCCTGCCCCAGGACCAGTTCCTCATCGACTACAGCGTCGGCGGCGAGCCGCTGCTGCACCGGGACCAGGACACGTCCGGCGTCGGCGACATTCCCCTGTCGCTGGGCTACCAGCTGTCCGCCTCCGATGAGCGCTCGATGGCAGCGTGGCTGACGGTGAAGGCGCCGGTCGGGGACGTGGACAGCCTCACCGGCAGCGGCGCGGTCGACGTCGCGCTGAGCCTGGCCGGGCAATCGCAGCTCAGCGACCGCTGGGAGTTGTTCGGGCAGGTCAACGGGACCTGGCTGGGCAAGGGCGACCTGCTGCCGCAACTGCAGAAGGACGTGGTGTGGTCCGCGATGGCCGGCCTGACCTGGAACGCGTGGAAGGGGCTCGACCTGACCGTGCAGCTGGAAGGCAACTCGACAGTGTTCGACGGCGGCAGCACCCAGCTCTCGGGGGATGCCGTGGTGCTCACCTTCGGCGGCAGCTACCGCAGCGCAGCTGGCTGGCAGTTCGACCTGGGCATCAGCGAGGACGTCCAGGGCGGCGCGTCGCCCGACATCGCCTTCAACTTTGGCGTCAGGCGGGGGTTCTAGGCGGGGCCGGTTTGCACCGGGCCTGTCGGTGGGATCCGCCCCAACTGTTCCCCTGGCCTGGCCGGTGGTACAAGTAGACATGGACAGGCGAGCGAGTCCTGGGTGCAAGGGGCGCTGGCGTCAGGCACTGGGCGGGGGAATCTGCCTCGCCCTCCTCGCGATCCCGGTGGGCCGCGCCGACGAGGCCGCACCTGAAGCGGATCCTCCCAAGGAGTTTCAGCTCGACCTGCGCCTCGGTGACCTGCGGCGCTTCGTCAGCGCCGAAGAACTCGATACGCCGATCCCGGAACAGCTCGATGACGTGACGATCTGGGCACACTCCGAGACACCGGACATGGTGGAAACGCGTCCGGTGCCCGGCGGCCTGGGCGGCATCTTCTGGGGGATCTGGCACCCAACGCAGTTCTGGCGCCTGTTCGTTCCTGATCCCAACCTGCGGATTCAGGAGGAAGACCGGAGGCCCTAGCGGGCCTGGAAGATATCGACCCGCCCCACCGGGATTTCCTTCTGGCCGTGACGACCCCGGTCAGTTCGTGGCGACCGACAGCTTGGCGCGCACGAATTCCACGAACTCCCGGCTCTTGGCGGGAATTTTTCCGATCGGCGGAGCGCCCGCTTCGGCCGGCGCGTAGGGCAGCAAGAACATCAGGACCACGTAGACGACCGTGACGCCGCCACCCGAGAGGAACAGCAGCAAGACGGCGATGACGCGCAGCAGCGTCACGTCCACATTGATGTAACGGGCCAGCCCCAGGCACACGCCGCTGATCAGGGCGCCCTCACTGACCTGCTCGAGGCGCCGCGGCGTTTCCCTGGCCGGCTGCGGCGATGGGCTGTCGGTCCCCGGCACCTGTACGGGGCCGATCTCTTCCAGGGCCGGCTCCAGGTGCCGGAGCGTCACGGCAACCTGGTCGGCCCGCATCCGCTCACGGCACTGGTCGGCAATCGCCTGCTCCAGGTCTGCCAGGATCTCGGCGCGGTCCGGATTGCCGTCGAGCGCGCGGCCTGCCTCGGCCAGGTAGGACTCGAGGCGGGCAAACGCCGCTTCGTCGAACTGCAGGTTGACGCCATTCAAACGGGCAGTGATGTAAATGCGCTGCATGATTAGTGTCCGATTTCCGAGACGGTGCGATTGATGCGATTCCAGTATTCGTCGAGTGCCGACAGCTGTGCCTGGCCGGCCTGCGTCAGCCGATAGTACTTCCGTGGCGGTCCGGCGTCGGACTCCTGCCACTGGTAGTTGACCAGGTCCTCCCGCCGCAGCTTGCTGAGCAGGGGGTAGAGGGTCCCCTCCTGGGTCGCGAACTCCGTCCCGGCGAGGCGACGGAGGATGTCCGGCACGTAGACGCTGTTGGCGCCCACGATCTTCAGGACCAGGAATTCCAGCAGGCCCTTGCGGATGGGAGCGAGTTTGGCTTCAGCAAGCATATTTTCAGCTCAAGTACCTTGTGTAGACAAGGTAGCGGATCCTGTAAAGGGTGTCAAGCGTGGTCAACCGATCGAATTGCTTGTCGCTTTTTCGGTGGGATACCGCTGAGGGGCGATGCTACGGTTGCTTCATGAACAACCTGCCGCCGATGGCCGAGATGCGCCGCGCTTTCCTGCAGGGGGACCCGAGCTATGACGGTGTCTTCTTCACCGGCGTGCGGACGACCGGCATCTTCTGCCGGCCGTCGTGCACGGCACGTAAGCCCCGGCCGGAGAATGTCGAATTCTTTGCTTCGCCCCGCGACGCCGCCTTTTCGGGCTATCGCCCCTGCAAGCGCTGTCGTCCGCTCGAAGTCGATGGTCGGCCACCCGAATGGGTGCGTAGCCTGCTCGCACGCCTCGATGCGGATCCCGCCTCGCGCATCCGGGCCGCAGAACTGCGCGCTGCCGGCATTGACCCTGCGCGGGCGCGGCGATACTTCCAGCAGCACTACGGCATGACCTTCCAGGCCTATTGCCGGGCGCGACGTCTGGCCGATGGATTTCGCCTGATCAGGGAGGGCACCAGCGTGACTGACACGGCCGTTGATACCGGGTTCGAATCTGAGAGCGGTTTTCGTGCTGCCTTTGCCCGGTCGTTCGGAGCCACTCCGGCACAGGCGGCCACGACCGACTCCGTGTCGCTGGAATGGATCACCTCACCCGTCGGGCCGCTCGTTGCCGGCGCCACGTCCGAGGGCCTCTGCCTGCTGGAGTTCAGCGATCGCCGCATGCTCGAGGCCCAGTTGTCGACGCTGCGGCGGCGTCTCGGCATGCCGCTGGTGCCCGGCCGCAACCGTTGGCTCGACGCACTGCGCGGACAGCTCGCGCAGTACTTCGCGGGTGACCGCGAGTCCTTCGACCTGCCGCTGGTCATTCGCGGCACGCCTTTCCAGGAGCGCGTGTGGCGGATGCTGCTGACCATTCCCTTCGGCGAGGCCTGGTCTTATCGGGACGTGGCCCGCAGGATCGGGCAACCCAGCGCGACCCGTGCGGTCGGCACCGCCAACGGCATGAACCGCATCGCGATCGTCATTCCCTGCCATCGCGTGGTGAACGCCGACGGACGCCTGGGCGGCTACGGCGGGGGACTGTGGCGCAAGCAATACCTGCTCGATCTGGAACGTGGACAGGCCGCGATTGCGACGACCGGTCCGGACGTGGCCGCGTAACCGGCGCAGCGCGCCGCATCAACCCGCAGCGGCCCGGGAGCTGGCGGGGAAACGGCGCGGGGGCGGCCGGGCAGGGGCTAGGACTCCAGCCCCTGCATCTCCAGGTATTCGTCGTAGCTTCCCTTGAAGTCGCTGAAACTCCCGTCCGGCCGCAGCTCGATCATGCGATTGGCCAGCCCGCTGACGAATTCCCGGTCATGGGACACGAAGATCAGCGTGCCGGGGTACTTTTCCAGGCCGATCTGCAGGGACTCGATGGTCTCCATGTCCATGTGGTTCGTCGGCTCGTCCATGAGCATGACGTTGGGTCGGGTGAGCATGAGCTTGCCGTAGATCATGCGGCCCTTCTCGCCGCCGGAGAGCACCTTGACCGGCTTCTTGACCTCGTCGCCGGAGAACAGCAACCGGCCCAGCGTCGCCCGCACGATCTGGTCGTCGTCGGCCTTGCCCGTCCAGGTGGACATCCAGCTGAACAGGTCGGTCCTCTCGTTGAATTCGGCCTGCGGGTCCTGCGGCATGTAGCCGGGCTGGGCGTTTTCCACCCAGCTGACGCGGCCGGCGGTCGGCGTCAGTTCGCCCGCGAGGCAGCGCATCAACGTGGTCTTGCCGATGCCGTTGGGGCCGATGATGGCGACCCGCTGGCCGGCTTCGATGTTGAAATCGAGGCCCTTGAAAACATCCGCCTCGGTACCGGGGTAGCGAAAGGCGAGGCCTTCGACGGAGACGGTCGAGCGGTACAGCTTCCTGGCCTGGTCGAAGCGGATGTAGGGGTTCTGCCGCGACGAGGGCCGGATCTCCTCGATCTTGATCTTCTCGATCTGCCGGCGGCGCGAGGTGGCCTGGCGGGCCTTCGAGGCGTTGGCCGAGAACCGCCGCACGAATTCCTGCAGGTCGGAGATCTGTTCCCTGGCCTTGGCGTTGGCGGACTCGACGCGCTGGCGGGCCTGGACGGAGGCCAGCATGAAGTCGTCGTAGTTGCCGGGATAGATCTTCAGTTGCTGGTAGTCCAGGTCGGCGATGTGCGTGCACACCTGGTTCAGGAAGTGTCGGTCGTGGCTGATGATGATCATCGTGGCGTCATAGTCGTTGAGCGCCCGCTCCAGCCAGCCGATCGAGTGGATGTCGAGGTTGTTGGTCGGCTCGTCGAGCAGCAGCACGTCCGGCCTCGAGAACAAGGCCTGTGCCAGCAGCACGCGGAGCTTCAGCCCGGGCGGCACTTCGCGCATCGGCAGGGGGTGCCGGGACTCGCCGATGCCGGCCTCGATCAGGATGCTGCCGGCGCGCGCCTCGGCCGTATAGCCGCCGTACTCGGCGAACTGCCCCTCGAGTTCCGCGGCCCGCATGTAGTCGGCATCCGTGGAGTCCGGGTTGGCATAGATCCGGTCGCGCTCCTGCATCGCGCGCCACATCTCGGCGTGGCCCTGCATCACCACGTCCAGCACGCGCTCATCCTCATAGGCGAACTGGTTCTGGTTCAGCTTGCCCAGGCGCATGCCGGCCTGCAGCGTGATCTCGCCGGCGCTGGGCTCGAGCTCGCCGCCGAGCATCTTCATCAGCGTCGACTTGCCGGCGCCGTTGGCGCCAATCAGCCCGTAGCGGTTGCCGTCCGAAAACTTGACGCTGACGTGCTCGAACAGCGGCTTGGCGTCGAACTGGATGGCGAGGTTGGTCGTTGAAAGCATGATCGTCCGGTCAGAGGAAACGGCATTGCCGCCAGGGCGATGCCCGGCGCGTTGCGCACGGGTCAGCGGGGGTCGGGGCGGCGCGGGGGCGCGATTCTAGCCGAGCCGCCGTCTTGAAGCGCGCTTTCCGGCCAGGTTGCGACCACCTGGCGGCTTGCCGTTAACATGTCCGGATCTACAGGCCGGCCATCGGGAGCGATTGATGAGAGAAAACCAGGGGATTGTTCACTTCTTGCGGCGCGGCCTGGCGGCCGGCCTGCTGGTGCTGGCCGCGAGCGGCCAGGCGGGAATCGCCGTCGCACAGGAAAACCCCGCGCCACCGGCCATGGACGCGACAGCGCCGGCGGCCGAGGCGTCCCCGGGTCCCGTTTCCACGACCGTTCCCCTCGTGCAGTTGCAGCTGAAGCTGATGCCCCTGACGCGGTCCGAACTGGCCACGGAGGCCGCGAGCGTGCGCCAGCTGGCCCGGGCCGGACTGGAGGACCTGACGGAGGCCAAGATCCAGCTGCAGACCGCGACAGGCAGGCAGGCGGACGAGGTGAAGGGGCGCGTAGACCGGTTGGCCCGGGAGCGTCGCGAGGTGTTCGAGCGGCTGGACGGCGTACTGGTGGCCTGGGCGGCCAAGGGCGGCGATCCTGAGGCCATTGCCGAGTACCGCCAGTACATGGAAGCGGTCATGGTCGAGGGGGTCAAGAGTGCCGACCTGTCGACCCTCATGGGCGCTGCCGGCAAGTGGCTCGTCTCCGCGGAAGGAGGCGTCGCCCTGGGCCTGAAGCTGCTCGGCCTGGTGGTGGCCTTCTTCGTGCTGCTGTTCGTGGCCAAGTTCGTCGCATCCCTGGTCAGGCGCGCCGTGAAGCGCGTGCCGAACCTGTCCACACTGCTCGCCAATTTCCTGGTGCGGGCTTCGTTCGTCGCCACCCTGATCCTGGGCCTGCTGACCGTGCTGGCCATGATGGGCGTCGACATGGGGCCCGTATTCGCGGTCGTCGGCGGCGCCAGCTTCATCGTTGCCTTTGCGCTGCAGAGCACGCTCAGCAACTTCGCGGCCGGCCTGATGATCATGATCTACAAGCCGTTCGACGTCGGCAATTTCGTGACCCTGGCCGGCGTGTCCGGGACGGTCAAGGAGGTCAGCCTGGTATCGACCACCCTGGCGACGCCGGACAACCAGGTCATCACGATCCCGAACGGCAACGTCTGGGGCAGCATCATCACCAACGTGACGGTCAACGACACCCGCCGCGTGGACCTGGTATTCGGCATCGCCTACGGCGATGACGGCGAGAAGGCGCGCCGGATCATGGAAGAGGTGGTCAAGGCCCATCCGCTGGTGCTGGCCGACCCGGAGCCGGTCATCCGCATGAACCAGCTGGCGGACTCGTCGGTCAACTTCATCTGCCGGCCCTGGACCAGGACCGCCGACTACTGGACCGTGTACTGGGACCTGACCCAACAGGTGAAGCAACGCTTCGATGAGGAGGGGATCTCCATCCCGTTCCCGCAGCGCGACGTGCACGTGTACAACCACGCCTAGCGGCCTGGCGGGAAAGCGGGAGCCGGCGCGAGGGTGTCGCGCCGGCTCTTTCTTCAGGGGTCCCCGCCGCTCGCGCTCGGGTCAGACGACCTGCGACAGGATCATCAGCATCCCCACCAGGCCGACGATCCAGACCGCCGTACGCAGCCAGGCAATGCCGGCGATGTAGACCAGCGCATAGGCGATGCGCCCGACCAGGAACAACTCCGCCCCCAGCACCGTGGTGGGGTTGCTGACCGCCGCGACACTGGCGATCAGGACCAGGGCCGAGAAGGGCACCATGCTCTCGAGCATGTTGCGGTGGGCGCGCTGCGCTCGACCCACCCACCCCTTGCCATCAACGGGCGTTTCGCGGTTACCGGCCAGCGTGCCGGGCGAAAACTGGGTCATCCCGCCGATGCTCGCAACGACCACCTGGACGATGGTGAGCGCGACGGCCCAGGCAAGGAGCGTGAGTTCTGTGTTCATGTTCTTGAGTCCCTCGGTAGTCGTGTGCAGACGGCGTTGCCCCGCCGTTCGGCAGCGTACTGTAGCTTGCCGACTGCAGGTCGTGGGCCGATCATTCGTTCAGCGTATTATTGGGCACCAATCAATGCATTGGAAAAATGCTGCGGCGCCGTGCAGACTTTGGTGGCATCCGCAAAGGGCCAAGGGAGAGCTTCCAGATGGCGACCCAGGTAACGACGCTGGCACCGTGGTGCAGGCTGTTGACGATCACGACCTGCCTGCTGCTGGGCAGCGGCGTCGCGCTGGCCGCGGGCAGCGACCCGGCGCCGGGTACCCTGGCTGCCGCCCAGCACTTCGACCCCAAGGGCAAGCCGCCGTCGAAGTACACGATCGAACTGCAAAATGGCGTGCGCGCCACGCTGCCGTTCGACGACCAGCGCGACTTCGCGGAAGCGCAACGAGGCTTGATCGCGGCGCCGCCCTACAAGCAGATCATGGCCGAGGCGGGCAACGTCGCCTGGGACATGGGCAGCTACGACTTCCTGCTGCAGGGCAAGGATGTCGACAGCATCAATCCATCGCTGCAGCGCATCGCCGTGCTCAACATGGCCTACGGCCTGTACGAAGTGGTCCCGGGGAGGATCTACCAGGTGCGCGGCTTCGACCTGGCGAACACGACCTTCGTCAAGGGCGACACCGGCTGGATCGTCTTCGACGTGCTCACCACGAAGGAGACCGCCGCGGCGGCGCTGAAGTTCGTCAATGAGCAGCTGGGCGCGCGACCGGTCGTCGCGGTCGTCTATTCACATTCGCACGCGGACCACTTCGGCGGCATCCGCGGCATGGTGGATGAGGCCGACGTCAAGAGTGGCAAGGTGCAGATCCTGGCGCCGGTCGGTTTCATGCACCACGCGATTGCCGAGAACGTCTATGCCGGCAATGCGATGGCGCGCCGGCTGAACTACCAGTACGGCTCGCTGCTGCCGCACAGTCCGTACGGGCACGTGGACCAGTCCATCGGCAAGACCGTTTCGGTTGGCGCCATCGGCCTGATCGCACCGACGCGCATCATCGACCAGGACCTCGAGGACGTCACGATCGACGGCGTGCAGATGGTCTTCCAGAATACGCCGGGCACCGAGGCGCCGGCGGAGATGAACACCTGGTTCCCGCAGTTCAAGGCCTTCTGGGCCGCGGAGAACATCACCGGCACGATCCATAACATCTATACGCTGCGCGGCGCGTTGGTGCGCGATGCGCTCGAATGGTCGAAGAAGATCAACCAGGCGTTGTACCTGTTCGGCCAGGACGCCGACGTGATGCTCTCGTCGCACAGCTGGCCGCGCTGGGGCAACGCGCGCATCCAGGAAGTGATGCGCGCGCAGCGCGACACCTACGCGAACCTCAACAACGAGGTGCTGCACCTGGCCAACCAGGGCGTGACCATCAACCAGGTCCAGAACGTCTACAAGCTGCCGGAGAGCCTGCGCCAGCAATGGGCGGCGCACAGCTACCATGGTTCCGAGGCGCACAACTCGCGGGCCGTGATCAATCGCTACCTGGGTTACTGGGACGCCAATCCCGCCACCCTGATTCCGCTCTCTCCCGAGGATTCCGCGCCGCTGTACGTCGAGATGATGGGCGGCGCCAAGCCGATCCTGGCCAAGGGCCGGGAACTGTATGACCAGGGCAAGTATCTCTACGCCCAGGAAATCCTCAACAAGCTGGTCTACGCGCAGCCGCAGAACCAGGAGGCGAAGGACCTGCTGGCGGACGTTTTCGAGCAGATCGGCTACCAGCAGGAAAGCCCCAGTGTCAGGAACAGTTTCCTGGCCGGCGCCTTCGAGCTGCGCCACGGGATACCCGAGGGCGCAGGTCCCTCCGCAGGCAGCGCAGACGTCGTCGGCGCCATGTCGACCGACCTGATCCTGGACTACCTTGGCGTTCGCCTGAACGTCGACAAGGCGGATGGCAAGCACATCGTCATCAACCTGAAGACGCCCGACGATGGCGAACAGTACGCCGTGGAGCTGAGCAACGGCGCGCTCACCAACATCAAGGGTCAACAGGCCAGGAACCCGGACCTGACGATGACCATCAGCCGCCCGGCGTTGATCGCCGTGCTGCTGGGCAAGGCGGACCTGGGGCAGCTGGTCGCCGGCGGCAAGGCGACCCTGGACGGCAATCCGGCGGTCTTCGGCCAGCTGATGGCCATGATGGACACTTTCGATCCACAGTTCGAGATCCTGCCGGGTACCAAGGCGGCTGCTGCGCCTTCGGCAACTGCCAGTGGCGGCTGAGGATGACAAGCAGCGGCCCGCAGGGGCCCTAGGCGACAGATGACGCGGCGGGGTGCCGCAAAGGACCGGTCATGACCGTTTCGGCGCCAGACACAGACTGGCTGGTAATCGGTTCGGGCTTCGGGGGCAGCGTCTCGGCGCTGCGCCTGGCGGAGAAAGGCTACAAGGTCACCGTGCTGGAGCGGGGCAGGCGGTTTGGCGACAAGGACTTCGCAGCGACCACCTGGAACCTGCGGCGCTGGCTGTGGGCGCCCGGGCTCGGACTGCGGGGAATCTTCCAGCTGACGCCGTTCAAGGACGTGTTCATCGCCGCCGGATCCGGTGTCGGCGGCGGTAGCCTCGTCTATGCCAATACGCTGTACCGTGCGGCACCCGAATTCTACGCCAATCCGCAATGGAAGGACCTGGGCGACTGGGCGCAGCTGCTGGCCCCTCACTACGAAAAGGCCGAGCGCATGCTCGGCGTCAACAACGTGGAGCGCGACAGCGACGGCCAGAAGCTGCTGCGCCAGATAGGTGAACAGTTCGGCGTGGAAGATACGTTCCGCCGCACGCCGGTAGCGGTTTATTTCGGTCGACCGGGCAAGACGGTGCCGGATCCCTTCTTTGACGGCGAGGGGCCGGAACGAACCGGCTGCACCTTCTGCGGCGCCTGCATGATCGGCTGTCGCGAAGGCGCGAAGAATACGCTGGTGAAGAACTATCTGTGGTTTGCCGAGAAGCTCGGCGTGCAGGTTCTTCCCGAGCGACAGGTCGTTGACATCAGGCCGCGGGGGGCCGCGGACGGCAGCGAGGGTTACCTGGTGACGACGGAGCACCCGGGGGCCTGGCTGTTCAAGCGGCGTCGGACCTTTACCGCCCGGGGCATCGTCGTCTCGGCCGGTGCGCTCAGCACCAACGAGCTGCTCGCTGCCTGCAAGATGAATGGCTCACTGCCTCTCATCAGTGACCGGCTCGGCAAGCTCGTCCGTACCAACAGTGAATCGGTACTCGCGGTGACGCTGCCTGGGAACATGCCCAAGGGCCTGGACCGGACCTGGAACGACGTTGCCATCAGCGGCAGCATTCACCCGAAGGCAGACACGCACATCGAGTGCGTGACCTATGGCAAGAACGGCGACGCCATGTCCTTGCTGTTCACCTTGCTGACCGGCAAGGGCAGCCGCCTGAGCAGGCCGATCTTCCTGCTGGGCAACATCCTTCGGCACCCGCTCAACTTCCTGAAGTCGCTGTGGCCCGTAGGCTGGTCGAAGCGCACCGTGGTGCTGCTGATCATGCAGACGCTGGACAATGCCATTTCCTTCCGCTTCAAGCGCGGCCTGTTCGGCGGCGTGACGATCAAGACCGAACAGGACCCGGAGAAGCCCAACCCGACCTACATCGAGGTCGCCAACCAGGCGGCGGCGATGATGGCGAAGAACACGGGCGGTTACCCGCAGAGCATGGTGCTCGAGGCAATAGCCAACATTCCGACGACGGCCCACATCCTCGGCGGTGTCGTGATCGGCGCGGATGCGAGCAAGGGCGTGGTTGACAGGTTCAACAGGCTTTTCGGCTACCAGAACTTCCTGGTCTGCGACGGTTCGACGGTGCCGGCCAACCCGGGCGTCAATCCGTCACTGACCATCACCGCGATCAGCGAGCACGCGATGAGCCACGTGCCGCCGGCGGCGCAGGCTGCTGTGTCGGCCTGAACCACGCGAGCACGGTCGCGATCGCCAGCCAGGCGAGGCAGATCAGCTGGTTGATAGTCAGCGGGCCCAGTACCAGGGTATTGTCCGCGCGCAGGAATTCCAACGCGAAGGCCAGCAGCGCATACAGCGCCAGCACCGTCAGCGCCTCGTCGCCCGGTCGCCGGAATCGGGGCCGGAATTTGACCAGCGCCAGGCCAAGCAGTGCCAGGAGCAGCGTCTCGTACAGCTGGACCGGGTGCACCGGAAGCGATCTCGTGGCCCAGGGTTCCAGCAAGCCGAGCGCCTGGTGTTGCTGATAAGCGAAACTGCCGGCGGGAAATTGGACTGCCCAGGGCAGGCTCTCGGACGAACCGGTACCGAGGGTCTGTAGCTGCAGGCGGAGGCGCGGGTCCTGGATCAGCGCCAGCAGGTCGCCGTGGCCGCTGACGTCGCCGAAGCAGCAGCCGGCCAGGTAGCAACCAACGCGCACGATGCCCATGAAGGCGAGCGCGGGCAGCGCGACGAGGTCGGCCAGGCGGCGCAGCGGCAGACCCGTCGCGCGGCTGTAGGCGAACAGGATGCCGAGCGCGACCATGGCGACCGAGTACAGGCGCAGGCGGCCCTCCGCGACGAAGACGTTGCCGGCCAGTTGCAGTTCGTCGGGCACGAACCAGCCGAGCGCACCGGCGAAGAACGCCCCACCGATGAACGCCAGCGGCAATGCCAGATCGACATGCGACGGGTCGATGCCGACCTGCTTCGCCCGCTGGCGCGCCAGCGCCCAGGCGAACACGCAGGCAAGCACCATCATGACGCCGTAGGGCGTCATCCAGGAGAAGCCGGGAAAGTGTTCGTACATGCCGGGAGCGGGGGCGGGCAATCGCCGCGGTCAATACTTGTTGAGATCGGCGCGATCGAGCGCATCCGACAGGTCGCCGTAGGCCTCGCGCGGGACGCGGTAAAGAATCCCTGCATCTTCGTACAAGTCCGGATCGGCGGCATTCCGGGCGATGATCTGCTCCGCTTCGCCGCGCGTCGTGGCCGACCCCAATTGCCCGCTGCCTGTGTTGACCATAGCGAGCTCCATTCGCTCGCCCTTCAATACGATGCGGTGCACCAACCACAGTTCGGGGTCGAAGCCCCTCTCCGGGTCAATCCCACTTTTCGGTTCCAGGATCAGGAACCGACGCTCGGCAATGCTGGTGAGCCAGGCCTTGAATACCCACCTCTCGAATACCTTGACGCGATCCTCACCGAGCTTGCCGATCATGCGACGCACATCCGGAGGCTGTATCGGCTCCCGTTCCGTCTTCTGGATAGCCGCGGGCATCTCGCTATCGGGGTCAGCGTCCGCGGCGGGCGCCGTAGCCGGCTGCGAATCAGCCGAGACGTCCTCGAGCGAGTCCTCGAAGGTGACAACGGTAACGAGCCAGGTCCGGCTGTCGTAGGGCTCGAACAGCCAGAGCTGGGCATCGTAGTCAACGTCACTCGCGTCGGCCAAGGCAACGATCCAGACCCCAGTAACGCGGGGATCCACCCAGCCCCGCTCCGGATCGCCGATCGGCGTTTTCAGGCAAGCGGTGACGCCGAGCATCAGTGGAACGAACGCGAGCGCGGCGACGAAGCCAGCCAGGCTGCGCCGGCGCGGCGTGTCGAGAACTCGGAACATGGGCCACTCCCCTAGCCTGACGACTTCCCCGGGCTTGCCTTGGCAGCATACGCCCGTGAGGCGCCGTGGGCATTGCGCCGGGCGAAATGCAGTCCTGGATTCGCGACCGGCGACATTTCACTCCGTACATATGCGACTTCCGGCCGGGCCGGCTGCACGCCTAGGCTGAAAGCAGGCCCCGGTTCAAGGAGGCACGTTCAAATGCAGACTCCCCTCGAGATCGCATTCGTCGATACCGCGACATCTCCCGCGGCGGAAACCCGGATTCGCGAGCGCGTCAGCCGCCTGGAGCGGCACTTCGGCGCCATTACCAGCTGTCACGTGTTCGTTGCCGCACCGCACCAGCACCACCGCAAGGGCAACCAGTTCGAGGTTCGCATCGAGCTTCGGGTGCCTGGCGCGGAGCTGGCGATCTCGAACAACCCCGGCGACAGCAGCGCGCACGAGGACATCTACGTGGCCATCCGCGACGCCTTCGACGCGCTGGAGCGGCAACTCGAGGAATGGAAGCGCCGCGTGCGCGGCGAGGTGAAGACGCATGGGGAGGCGGTCGTCCACGTGCTGGTGTGACAGCCCGCTCACCGGGTGATAGCGTGCAGCCGGACAGGGAGGGCCTGCACGCATGAACAGCCTCGATCTCGACGTCCTGCGCAAGGCAATAAAATGGCTGGACGAAGGCCATGCCGTCACGCTCGGCACGGTCGTCGGGACCTGGGGTTCCTCGCCCAGGCCGCCCGGTTCGGTCATGGCGCTGCGCGACGATGGGCAGGTCGCCGGATCGGTGTCGGGCGGCTGCATCGAGGACGATCTCATTCATCGCCTCAGGCAGGGCGACCCGGCATTTTCCGCGCCGAGCCTGACGACTTACGGCGCCGAGGCCGAGGAAGCGCAGCGCTTCGGGCTGCCCTGTGGCGGGACCGTGCGGGTCGTGCTGGAGCCGCTGGCCGGCGCGAGCTGGCCTCAGGAATTGCTCGATGCCATCGATTCACGCTGCGGCATCGAAAGGACGCTCGACCTGCAGACCGGCGCGGTGACGCTCGCGGCGTCCGCGGCGGAGGACGGCATCCAGTTCGACGGCCGCGTGCTGCGGAGCACCCATGGTCCGCGGCACCGCTTGCTGGTGATTGGCGCCGGGCAGCTTTCGCGAAACCTGGCAGCCATGGCGGCAATGCTCGACTACGATGTCGTGGTCTGCGATCCCAGGCCCGAATATCACGAAGGCTGGCAGCAGCTGGACGGCGTGACGCTTTCCGGGGTGATGCCGGATGATCAGGTCGTCGCCATGAGTCCGGGTGCGCACGATGCGGTGGTTGCGCTCAGCCACGATCCCAAGCTCGACGACCTGGCCTTGATGGAAGCGCTGAAGACCCCGGCTTTCTATGTCGGCGCGCTGGGCTCGAAACGCAGCAACGCGGCGCGCCGCGAACGGCTGCTCGGTTTCGACCTGGGTCCGGCCCAGGTCGAACGCCTGCACGGCCCGGTGGGGCTCGACATCGGTGCGAAGACCCCCGCGGAAATCGCGGTGTCCATCATCGCCCAGATGACGGCGCTGCGCCGCGGCGCGTCCTGAATCAGGCAGCGATGTCTGCCGTTACCCGAAACCGTGGCGCCTGCCGGTGCCGCGTCGCCTGCTCGAAGGCATAGGCCAGCCCGATCAGCTTCGGTTCGCTCCATGCGCGACCGAAGAACGAGAGTCCGACAGGAAGCCCGAACACCTGTCCCGCCGGCACGGTGACGTGCGGGTATCCGGAGACGGCCGGGTAGGTCGATGCGCCGCCGCCGGTGGAGTGGTCGCCGTTGACCAGGTCAACCAGGCTCGGCGGATCGCCGGTCGGCGCGATCACTGCGTCGAGATTGTGCCTGTCCATGAGGGCGTCGATGCCCTCGACCGCGGACAGCCTGCGGCAGGTCGCCACGGCTTCCAGGTACTCCGGCGAGTCGAGCGCTCCCTTTTCCTGGCAGGCGATGAAGATCTCCTGGCCGAACCAGGGCATTTCCCGCTCGCGCTCGGCTTCGTTGAAGGCGATCAGGTCGGCCAGGGTCCGGCAGGGCGCATCGGCTCCGAGCGAGGCCAGGTAGTCGTTGATGCCGGCCTTGAATTCGTAGCGCAGCACGATCAGCTCGGCGTCATCGACCTCTTTCGTGCGCTCCAGTTCCACCGGGTCGATCAAGGTCGCGCCGAGGCGCGTCAGTTCGGCCATCGCCTCGTGCATCCGGCGCTCGACGTATGCGTTGTCGCCAAATGCCTGGCGAAAGACGCCCAGGCGGGCGCCTGCCAGGGCCCCCGGATCCAGTGCCTTCCTGTAGTCGGCCAGTATCCTGCCCTGGCTGCGGTCGGTGGTCGCATCGCGCGGGTCGGCACCGGCGATCACGCCCAGCAGCGCGGCGGCGTCCGCTACGGTCCGTGCCATGGGACCGGCGGTGTCCTGGCTCGACGAGATCGGGATGATGCCGGCGCGGCTGACCAGTCCGACGGTCGGCTTGATGCCGACCAGGCCGTTGGCCCGCGACGGCGACATGATGGACCCGTCGGTCTCCGTGCCGACCGCGACGGCGCAGAGGTTGGCGGCTACGGCAGCGCCAGAGCCGGAACTCGAGCCGCCTGGCGTCCGGTCCAGCGCGTAGGGGTTCCTCGTCTGCCGGCCGCGGCCGCTCCAGCCGCTGCTCGAGCGGGTCGAGCGGAAATTCGCCCACTCGCTCAGGTTGGTCTTGCCGAGGATCACGGCGCCGGCCGCCCGCAGTCGTTCGACGAGGTGGGCGTCGCGCGGCGCAATCGACTCAGCCAGGGCCAGCGAACCGGCGGAGGTGCGCATCCTGTCCGCCGTGCCGATGTTGTCCTTGATCAGCACCGGGATGCCGTGCAGCGGACCTCGCGCTCCCTTTGCGGCACGCTCCGCATCGAGCGCGTCGGCAATAGTGAGTGCGTCGGGATTGCGCTCGATGACCGCGCCGAGCTGCGGACCGGTCGAGTCGACCGCGTCGATGCGCGCGAGATAGTCCTGGGCCAGCTGGCGTGCCGACAACTCGCCCAGGGCCTGCTTCAGCTGCAGGTCGGCAATCGTGGCCTCGGCATGTTCGAATTCCGGCACGTTCCAGTCCCCTCCGGCGGTCGGCGCCGCTGTGCAGGCATACGGCGCATCCGCCCCGGTGTCGGCTCCATGGCGCCCCGTCAGGGTGACGCCGCCGGCGGCCAGGCCGGCCTGCAGGAATTCACGTCGGTGCATGGTTGATCCCCCGGGGCTGTCGTCGCGTGGCGGTACCTGGGCCCTAGGATAGCGGGACCGGGGCCGCAGGACCCGTACGTGTCAGGTAGCGCCTTGCGTCACCAGGCGAAAGGTCAGGTTGATGCGTTCGCCGACGGGCCGGGTCGTCTTGGGCAGCGCGTGCACCCAGTGATGCTGCGTCGCAGCTTGCATCAACAGCAGGCTGCCATGCCCAAGGTCGATGTCCAGGACCTGCAGTCTGTGCCGTCTGTGGCGCATGCGGAAGCGGCGCGTGGCGCCGAGGGATACCGAGGCGATGGCCGGGTCGGGTCCCAGTTCAGGCTCGTTGTCGGCATGCCAGCCCATGCCGTCGCGACCGTCGCGGTACAGGTTGAGCAACACGGCGTTGAATCGCCGCCCGCTGAGTTCCTCCACGCGGTGCCGGATGCGCTGCAGCGTCGGCGTCCACGGCTCGGGCCGGTGCAGCACGCCGGAGTAGCGATAGTCCGCGCCGGCGTCGCCATGCCAGGCGACGAGTCTGGGCACCCGCCGCCGCTGGCCGAACATCACGATGTCCTCCTGGCGCCAGACGATCTCCTGTCGCAGGTCGCGAAACAGCTGGTCGGCAAGACCGGCGTCGAAGGCGTCGGCAAAGAAGCAGACCTCGCCGTCTGCGATCGGGATCGGTTTTCCGGGAGGAAGAAGCGGCATGCCCGGGGACAGTTTACCTATTTCCCGGGCTACTGAGACGAGCCCTGCTGCACGCAGGGTCATGCGCGAAATAGGTAAACTGTCCCCGATTGGCTTGTCCTACAGGAACGGCTTGGCGCGCTCCAGCAGTTCCTCGAGCCCCGGCTCCTTCGGATTGAGCGGCTTGCCGGGGTGGATGATGCCCAGCTGGCAGCTCTCGGCCGCCTCGACCATCTGTCGGTAAGTGCCCGCCTTGGGATCCTTGATATAGGCCTGCTTGTTGTCGTTGTAGGCGAACATCTTGTCGTTGATCTGCGTGCATTCGTTGCAGGTCGAGCAGCGGATGGTCTCGATGTAGGGTTCGTCCGGCGAGCGCTCGGGTTCGGCCTCGACGACCTCGGCAGCTGCCTCGGCGGCGGGAGCGCGTGTCGCGGCGGGAGCGGACTCCGCTGCGGCCGGTGTCGCGTTGGCAGCGGTGAGCGCCTCGATCTCCTGGCGCTTCTGTTCTTCCCAGAGGGTCCGTACGCGCGCCAGCATCCGCTCGGCATGCGAGCTGTGGACGCCACCGAGTTCCTGGAGCCGGTGCCAGTCGTTCAGGCAACGGCGCGCGGCCTGGACCAGCTTGTCGTCCACGATCAGGCGCTGCAGATTGTCCTGGGCATCGACCGCCAGCAGGTAGGGGACGCGGTTGTCGTTCGCGCCTGCCGGGCGGCTCAGCCACTCGGCGATGGGCACCATGTGGTCGTTCCAGGACTCATGCGGCACCCGCGCAAAGTGGCGAGCGTGGCGGGGATCGGCGGCGACGAAGTCGGCCAGCGTGAACGCCAGTTCTTCCGTCACGCGCTGCAGCTTGGCGTCCGCGTACTCGAAGGGGTTGACGGGCCAGTCGAGGTCCGGCTGCGGATTGTCTTCCAGGGAGAAGCGCGACGCCAGGTCGGTGCCCGCCGACGGGTCGTAGGTAAATGCCGGGAACGCGCGCGACTGCATCGCAGCGGCGCCGACCAGGTAACGTGGCAGCCCGCCGGCCTGCGCCGCGGACGGTGTGTACACGGAAAACAAGGCAGGGCCTGTGGCCGCCAGGCCCTTGCGCAGCCGATCGTGCAGCTGTGGCAGGTTGGAGGCGGCGGACTGCAGGACGAAGGTGTCGGTCAGGCCCGTCGCGAGGCTGGCAAGCTGCACGCTGCGCACGCCGAAGGCGAAATGGCCCTGGCCGAGGGAGGATTCCTCGAGCAGGTCGTCCGTCTCCACCAGTACCTTGACCGGGATGCCGGACGAAAGCAGCTCCATCAGGCTGGCGTCGGTCGCCGCGCCGGTCGTCCGGCCGCGCAGGCAGACGAAATAGGCGGGGAAGATCTCCATGTCCTGCGGCGACAGCGAGCTGGCGTCGAAGCTGTCGAAGAAGGCATCGTGACGCGATTCGTCGTAGCGGCCATCGCCCTCCAGTTCGGCAATGGACATCGCCTTGACCAGCTCGGCCATGGGTGTAAGGCGCTCACGGAAGGCCTCCTGGACCGCGCGGCAGGAGTCGAAGGCGAACTCGTAGGACCTGGCGTCCCCGTCCGCTTTCCCGGTGGGGAAGAACCCCTGCATACGCATTGCCCTGAGGGTCCACTCGATGCGCTTGCGGCGCGCACTCGACAGGCGGCTGGTCGGTGAACCGAGCGCGAGCATCCGGGCCATCATGTTGAAGTCGAATAGCCCCTGCTGCTTCGTTCCGACCGATGCCTTCAGGGCCTCGGGCGTCATTCCGGCTTCCGAGCGCACGAAATCGGAGCGCAGGATGTCCTGCAGTTTCGAGATCAGGTTGTCGAGGTCCTTGCGGACCCGGCTGAGCCGCTCGCCCTGGGCGACGCGCCAGGCATGCGTCAGGAGCTTCTCTGCCATTGCTTCGTCGCAGTCGATGACCTCGCCATCCACCGGCAGCGCCTTGCCGGCGGCGCGCAGCGCCCCGGCCAGCTGGACGTCTCCGACGGCGGTGACCCGCTCGACAGCGATCTTCCACAGGTCCGACAGGCGACCCTTGGCGCCCGCGGCGACTTCCCTGCGAATCTCGTGCTCCACGTGCAGCAGCTGCCTGCGCATCGCCTCGCCGGTCGGCCCGGGAGCAGCGGTCTTGCGCACCAGCTCGTTGACGACGTCGGTCAGGGAGCGCGCCAGCGGCTTGCCGGCTGCCGGCTTCACCAGCACCAGCGGGAAGTCGTAGCGCAACCGCGAAAGGTCGCGGTAGCGGGCCAGCATCGCCGGGCGTAGCCCGAGCTTGTCGATCGCCTGGAGCGGGGCGGCAGGCGGCCGGCCGGTCAGGTGAAACACGGTCTGCAGTTGCACGTTCGCGTTCATTGTTTGGATCTGGTGTCTGTCTGTTTGGGGTCGATATTCGCGCTGGCGTCAGGTCGCGGGTTGCTGGCCTTCCGGCCAGACCGTGAACTTGTCGAACTCGGCCTCGAGGCCTTTCTGCACCATCCCGGCCGGGCGCTGGGCGCCCGCGCCGCGGACTTCCTCGTAGCAGGGAACCGCGGGATTCCGGTACAGGATGCCGACCGGAATCGGGTCGTTGCAGGAGGCGATTTCACGCGCCCGGTCGATATTCGACGGGTCGTGCTCTTCCTGGTTGCGGTAGATCTTGCTGATCGCCGCGCTGGGGCGGATGCCGTCGTCGTGGGTCAGGATCAGCGACTTCTGCGTGTCGTTGAGCGAGGCGTCGAAGTTCTTCGGCATGAACACCGGGCAGCGCTGCAGGATGCGCACGAAGGAGAAGCCCTTGTGGTGGAAGGCCGCGGAGACG
>Ga0316195_10000254_pt1 | contig 19788 bp, 13 predicted proteins | sample Phised1_MG_FD_204937 | JGI IMG/M metagenome (GOLD analysis project Ga0316195, IMG submission 204937) | Coastal sediment microbial communities from Maine, United States - Phippsburg sediment 1 | ecosystem: Environmental > Aquatic > Marine > Coastal > Sediment | place: USA: Maine | collected...
CACCTACAACGAGCGGCAGGCTGGGTTCGACGACGTTGATGTAAGGTCCGAGGAGCACCTCGCCGTTAGTGTTACCCTGGTTGTCGAGCTGCTGGTCGTAGTAGTAAAGACCGGTTACGAACTGGCCGCGATCATCATCACCAAACGTCCCCGACAGCCGCAGTTCCTGCGTAATGGCACTTTGTTGGGCTTTATAAGAACGATTCAGCAACGGTGAGTCAGTGAAGTCCGCGTCGATCGAGTCAGTCGTATCGAACTGACGATACGCCGTAATCGACGTTACCGTCATGCTATTGGCCAAATCCCAGTTGAGTTCGGCGGAGAGGCCGCTATCCTTGTTGGTCGAACGCGGCATGCTATTTGTTGCAACCGTGTAGGCGTCAAACGGCGTGTCGCCAACGAGTGTGCCATTGCCTGGCAAACCAAGGCTTTGTGCAACGGCTGTCGCAAGACCGATTTCTGCGGGCCCGTAGGGATTCGCCGAGAACACTGTGCCGCCAAGACCGAACAGAACGAAGTCCGAACCAGGCACGAGCCCTCCCGGAACTCCGGAACCGGGATCCGTGTAGCCGTTTGCATAGATGCTGTCGACCCTTGAAACCGCGACACAACAAACCTCATCGATTTCCGCGTAGTCCGCGATAATGCGCATGTCGAAATTGTTATTGTTGGTATAGGCAAGCTGTAAACGCCCGCCAAATCGATCGCGGTTGTTGTAGACGTCGCTGCCGGTGTAGTAATCGTCGACGTATCCGTCACGCTGGTTGCCAAAGACTGTGGCCCGGATCGCCGTGTTGTCGGTCAACGAGAAATTGCTTGCAGCTGCCAGTCGCAACAGGCCGTAATCTCCCGCTGTGACTTCGACAAAAGCGTTCCTGTCATTGTAGTCGGGCGCGACGGTTCTCATGTTGATTGCACCCTGAGGCGTATTCTTGCCGAATAGCGTCCCTTGCGGGCCGCGCAATATCTCAACAGCGTCGACGTCGACGAGGTCATTGATCATCGAGCTTTGGCGCGAACGGTAGACACCATCGACATAAAGACCGACAGAAGATTCCAGACCGAAATTATTGGAACTGGTGCCGATGCCGCGAATGGAAAAATTGGACGTTGTTGACGTCTGGCTTTGGCCAACGATAAGCCCCGGCGCATTTTGCTGCAGATCGAATATATCCTTGATCCCGGCTTCATTGATGTTCTCACCGCTGATGGCTGTCACAGCAACTGGAACTTCCTGAATGCTGCGCTCGATCTTGGTCGCAGTGACAATGATTTCTTCGAGCAATCCTTCTGAAGAACTGGTCTGCGCCGAAACCGGGAGAGCAAACACTGCCGACGCCAACATTGCCGTGCCCACCCTGAACACTACCTTTACTCTTGATGAATCGAATTTTCCGGACATGATCTTTCCTCCAGATAAAACAGATAGCACCGGCCGGCTTAGCGATCGGGCTCGTTCCCCTGACGCCCGCGAGACATTCCCTGCCCAATGGCCATCCACGACGATTTGGTGGCGCAAGGATACCACGATATCTGCCGATTGGGTGTCGTGGAAAGCCGCAAAAATTGTTGCAAATCGGAGGTATAGCGCGACTTTTGCCCGCGCTGTCTTAAGAAAACATGTCAACCGCAATGGTATCCAACAACATTTGTTGCGGCTTTCCATATGAGTTCTGTTAAATTGCCTCTCGATTTAGAGCAACTCAGGCAGCAAGAGGGAGCGCGATGCACGGCCTAATGATGAAGTCCGAAATCCTGATTTCTTCAATTCTGCGGCACGCCGATTTGAATTTCGGCGACCGCGAAATTGTTTCGGTGACAGCCGATAATCCGCAGCACCGCTACACCTATTCGGATTGCTTCCGTCGTACGCGTCAGCTGGCCAATGCACTCGATAAACTGGGCCTTGAACCAGGAGACCGGATAGGCACCCTGGCATGGAACGACTACCGGCATCTCGAGGCCTATTATGCGATCGGCGGCGCCGGCTATATCTGTCATACGGTCAATCCAAGATTATTTCCCGACCAAATCGTGTTCATCATCAATCATGCGGACGATAAATGGCTGTTCGTTGATTTGCTGATACTGCCACTGGTCGAACAAATTGCTGCGCAGATTCCGGGCGTGCAGGGCTTCGTCGTCATGACGGACGACGCACATATGCCTGAAACCACACTGAAAAACGCGGTGTCCTACGAATCATTGATCGCGGCCGAAAGCGACAAGTACGACTGGCCCGATTTCGACGAGCGAACGGCATGCGCGCTTTGTTACACGTCCGGTACTACCGGCGACCCAAAGGGCGTGCTGTACAGCCATCGTTCGACAATCCTGCATGCGTACGCGTCGGTGGCTCCGGACGTCCTGAATCTGCGCAGTCGCGACTGCGTACTCCCTGTTGTGCCGCTATTCCATGTGAATGCCTGGGGCATTCCTTACGGCGCCTTGATCGTGGGCGCCAAGCTTGTCTTTCCCGGTCCGAAAATGGGTGACGGGGAAACCCTGTACAAGCTCCTCGAGGCGGAAGACGTCACGCTGTCGCTGGGCGTCCCCACCGTATGGCTGGCGCTCCTGAAATACGCGCAGAGTACCGGCCAGACGCTCAGCAAACTTGAAAGAACGGTTATTGGCGGGGCCGCTGTCCCATCGGCCATGATTCGGGAGTTCCGTGACAAGCACGATGTCGATGTGATTCAGGGCTGGGGCATGACCGAGATGAGTCCGCTGGGTACCGTCAGTACGCTTAAGTACGGTACCGAAACTCTGAGTCCGGACGAGCTGATCGAACTGAAGGCCAAGGCAGGCCGCGGTATTTACGGCGTCGAAATGCGTATTGTTGACGATGCCGGCAAAGAGCAGCCGTGGGACGGGGTCGCTTACGGAGCGCTCCAGGTGCGTGGCCCGTGGATTTGCAGCGACTATTTCAGGCTGGAAGGTGAAAGCAGTGCGCACACGGATGACGGCTGGTTCGATACTGGTGACGTCGCAACCATCGATGAGCGCGGTTACATGGCTATCACTGATCGCACGAAGGACGTCATCAAGTCTGGCGGCGAATGGATCAGTTCGATCGATATTGAAAATTCAGCGATCGGGCATCCGGCAGTTGCCGAGGCCGCGGTCATCGGCGTGCCGCACCCAAAATGGACGGAGCGTCCGTTGCTGGTCATCATCAAGGCCGAAGGCGCAGAGTTGACTCGCGAGGAAATGCTCAGCTGGCTCGAGGGCAAGATCGCAAAATGGTGGATTCCCGATGACGTGGTATTCGTCGATGAGATTCCGCATACGGCGACCGGAAAGATCAAAAAGATCGAATTAAGGAAGCAGTTCGCGGACTACGAGTTACCAACCTGATAGAATTTCAACGAATTTTTTTGTTTGGGTGAAATATGGCTAACGCCTTGCGTCTTTTTGGCATAAGAGCAGTGGTGACCAGTGCTGCGAGCGGCATTGGCGAGGCAATCGTTCGCACCTTGATCAAACACGGTGCCGAGGTGCTCGCTCTTGATTCCGTCAACTCCGGAATTGACAAGCATTTCAGCGCCGTGCGCGGTGTCCGCGGCGCCGCCATCGATATCAATGCACCCGATGTGGCAACCCGGATCGGTGAGTTGGCAGCGACCGAACTCGGCGTGGTGGACATCGTGGTCTGTAATTTCGCGTTGCAGGCGGACTCGCCGATCAGTGACAGCGACAAGGATGCGCTCTCCAGGATCATTGCGCGTAAGAACGACCTCGTCGAAGGTATCTGTGCGCAACTCCTGCCACTCATGAAAAGCAGTCCGGCAGGTCGGATCATTATTATTGGTTTCAACCGGAGCGTCTTTAGCCAGGATGGTACCGATGCCTACACGAAATCCGAGGCGGCAATTGCAGGGCTGACTCGCAGGCTCGCCGCTGAAACGGCCCAATTTGGCATTAATGCCAATTACATTCAACTGGGCGCGATAATGACCCCGGACAGTCGCAGGGTGTTCAATAACGATAAAGCGCTGCGCGATTTCTGTATCAAGCAATCAGCGGCCAAGCGACTCGGCGAACCGGTGGATATTGCGAAAGTTGCCCTGTTCCTGGCAACAGATGACTCGGTCTTCGTCAGCGGCACCGGAATTATGGTCGACGGCGGAATTTCGGGCGACTGATCTGGCTGATGCACCCTGTCCTCAAGGATTTGCTTCATCTCCTGAAGCTTGAGCGGATCGAAGACAATATTTTTCGCGGCGAGAGTCGCGACATCGGTGGCGCACAGGTATTTGGCGGCCAGGTACTCGGGCAGGCATTGTCTGCTGCACATCACACGGTCGAGGGGCGCAGGGCGCATTCTCTGCACGCCTATTTCCTGCGCCGCGGCGACATGAATGCTCCTATTATCTACGACGTGGATCGGTCCCGGGACGGTGGAAGTTTCTCCGTCCGTCGCGTCGTTGCAATTCAGCATGGGCGGCCAATTTTCAACCTGGCAGCGTCGTTTCAGGTTCCTGAAGTCGGTCTTGAGCATTATGCGGAAATGCCTGATGTAGAGGGCCCCGACGGAATACCGGATCTGACCGAGGTTGCGCCGAAAATTCTCGACATGATTCCGGAAAAAATGCATCGCTACCTGACCAACAAACGACCGTTTGAGTTCAGGCCGGTACAGGCGACAGAATACATGTCACTTGAGCCTCGACCCGCCGTTAAGCAAGTCTGGATCAAATCCGTCGACCGCCTTCCCGATGAGCAGAGTCTGCATCAGAATTTGCTTGCCTATGTGTCTGACTACGAGTTGCTTGGCACCAGCACGCTGCCGCACGGCCTGCCTTTCGGCCAGGGACGCGTCATGATGGCCAGCCTTGACCACGCCCTGTGGTTTCATCGCGATTTTCGCCTCGACGACTGGCTTCTTTACGCGATGGACAGTCCGAATTCATCGGGAGCCAGGGGGTTCGCGCGAGGCCAGTTTTTCCGTCGCGACGGCACGCTGGTAGCGTCGACCTGCCAGGAAGGCCTGGTGCGGGTTCTGCAGGAAGACTCGATAGACAAGCGATCTGACCCTAAGGAACAGGGCTGAAAAAGCCGCCGCAAAACGAGCAGACGTTGGTAACGAGTCAGACGCAAGCAGGCGTCGGTCGGCTGAGTCTGTCCGCGCCTATTTAGCTCCCGCCTGGTTCGCGACCGCGGCGGCGGCCGCAGCGATAGCCTCCGGGTCTCCGAGGAATTCCCGCGCCAGCGGCTTCAGGTTGTCATCCAGCTGATACTCGATCGGTACTCCGGTCGGAATGTTGAATTCGGTAATTTCATTTTCGCTGACATCATCCAGCATTTTTACCAGCGCACGCAGACTGTTGCCGTGTGCGGCGATCAGCACATTCCTGCCGCGTTTGAGTTCGGGGGCGATATTTTGCTCCCAACAGGGAATAACGCGATCGAGCGTCGTTGCCAGCGATTCCGTTGCCGGCAGGTTCGCAATTCCGCGGTAGCGCTCGTCGTGGCTCGGGTGTCTCTCGTCATCGGGCTGGAGCGGTGGCGGCGGCGTGGCATAGCTTCTGCGCCAGATATGAACCTGTTCGGCACCGTATTTCTCAGCGGTCTCTGCCTTGTTGAGTCCCTGGAGCGCGCCGTAATGGCGTTCATTCAATCGCCAGTCGCGCACAACCGGAATCCACATCCGGTCCATCTCATCAAGCATAAGCCACAGCGTACGAATGGCGCGCTTCAACACTGACGTGAACGCAATATCGATGCTGTAGTCGAGTTCGCCAAGAAGCCGGCCGGCTTCTTGCGCCTCGCGCACACCCTGGGCAGTCAGGTCAACATCGTGCCAGCCAGTAAACAGGTTTTTCAGGTTCCATTCGCTCTGACCATGGCGGCAGAGAATGAGTTTTCCGGACATGGGTGCTCCGACGAATTGTAGCTTGGGCTTATAGGCTGTCCGTCAGCTTGCGCAATTCCTGCGAAGCGACCGACAGGGTGGCAAAGTCAATATCAGGTCTGAGCTGCATTTCGGACAGTATCGAATCAAATTTTCGAACCGATCCCGAGTTCTTCTCGAGCCAGTTCTGGAAAATTTGTTCCGGGGTCTTGCGGCTGCGCCCGCTCAGGAGTGAGACCACAAAGTCGCGGCGGATACGATAGAAATCGTCGCGCAAGTTGCTGCGTGCAAGCGCTTGCCAGCGGCCTTCGACCTCAAGGCCTTCAACGCAACGACTCATCCACACGATGCCGAGTCGATCGCTCACTTCAGAGTACATGCGTGATGTGTCCATGATGTCCTTGCCGAATCGAATTGACAGATCGGCAATATCGAGGCCGCCCCTGGTCAGCAACAGCGCAGACATCTTTTTGGCCAGCTTTTCCGGCACGCCGTAAGTCACGTAATCCTGTGCCGAGTTTTTCTGCCGGATTTTCGCCGGCCCGATGACGATACTTAGTGCGCGGGAATAAATCGTCGCCATGTGATCCTTGAGATGGCCAACGGCAACAACAATATCGAGGTCATTCCCGTACCTTTCTATCAGCCAGTAGCAGGCGTGTCGCAATATGCGGCCAACATCAAACATCATGTTTTGTTGGACTGACGTTGGGACGTGGTTATCGAGTTGCTCGATTGCGAGCCAGATTTCACTCGCCTGGCAAACTTCACGGGCAACAATGTAGGCTCTCGCTATCGTCACCACGTCCGCACCGGTATCAACCTGAACGCGCTTGACGAATGCCGGGCCCATGCGGTTAACAATGTTGTTCGCAATCAGCGTTGCGAGGATCTGTCGGCTCAGGCGGTGCCCGGGAATCAGGTCGGCGAAACGTTTACGCAGAAGCGGCGGGAAATAGCGCTGCGGGTCCACTGCCAGGAAGTCCTCCAGGCCCTGGGCGGATTGCTCAAGCCCGTTGTAGAGATCGATCTTTGCGTAACTGACGATCACTGCCAGTTCCGGGCGCGTCAGTCCCTGGTTGCGCTGACGGCGTTCTTCGATGTCAACCTCGTCGGGCAGAAACTCCAGGGAACGATTGAGGAGGCCGGATTTTTCAAGATTGGAGATCAGTCGGGCGGTTTCCGCGAGCCGCTCACGGGCGCGGGCTTCCATCATGCTGATTGCCTGGGTCTGCAGGTAGTTATTGCGCAAAACAAACGCAGCAACGTCGTCAGTCATTTCGACCAGCAACGCGTTGCGCTCGGCGCGCGTCAGTCGACCGTCCTTCTCGGCGGCGCCGAGAAGAATCTTGATATTGACTTCGCGGTCAGAGCTGTCAACGCCGGCGGAGTTGTCGATGAAATCCGTATTGATCCTGCCGCCATTCAGGCTGTACTCGATTCGAGCTCGCTGCGTCAGCCCCAGATTGCCGCCTTCGCCGATTACCTTGCAGCGTAATTCATTGGCGTTTACCCGCACCGCATCATTGCTTCTGTCGCCAACGTCGCCGTGGCTTTCACCGCTCGCCTTGACGTAGGTACCAATGCCACCATTCCACAACAGGTCGACTTCCATTCGCAGAATGGTTCGGATCAGATCCTGGGGACGCATGACTGTTTCGACCGTTCCGAGCAGGCGCCTCACTTCAGGACTCAGTCGAATTTGCTTGGCGTCGCGAGAAAAGACACCGCCGCCCTTCGAGATCAGTTCCTTGTTGTAATCGTCCCAACTGGATCGGTTCATACGAAAAATGCGCCGGCGCTCCCGATAACTTGCAGCCAAGTTCGGGTCCGGATCGAGGAAAATGTGCATGTGATTGAATGCGGCAACCAGCTTTATCTTTTTCGACAACAACATGCCATTGCCAAAGACGTCACCATTCATGTCGCCGATGCCGGCGACGGTGAACGGTTCTTTCTGCACATCGACGCCCTGCTCGCGGAAATGCCTGCGCACGGCTTCCCAGCCGCCACGGGCGGTAATGCCCATTTTCTTGTGGTCATAGCCAGCCGAACCGCCGGATGCGAAGGCGTCATCCAGCCAGAAACCGTATTCGGCAGAAATGCCGTTGGCGATATCGGAAAATGTCGCGGTTCCCTTGTCGGCAGCAACCACCAGGTAGGGATCGTCACCGTCCCGGCGGACAACGTTCTTCGGCGGAATTACCTTGTCGCCGGACACATTGTCGGTGATGTCCAGCAGGCCGCAGATGAAGATTCGGTAGCAGGCGATACCCTCGGCCAGGATAGCCTCGCGATCTCCTGTCGGAAGGTGCTTCGGGAAGAAGCCACCCTTGGCGCCCGTCGGAACGATGACCGTATTTTTGACGACCTGGGCTTTCATCAGCCCCAGCACTTCGGTTCGGAAGTCCTCACGTCGATCGGACCAGCGAATGCCGCCGCGGGCGATATCTCCGCCGCGCAAGTGGACTCCTTCGACCCTCGGCGAGTAGACGAAGATTTCGTATTTCGGCTTCGGCAACGGCGCTTCGGGAATACGAGCTGGTTCTAACTTTATCGATATATGTGATTTTGGCTTGTCGTCGTCGCCGAGCTGGAAATAGTTGGTCCGGAGCGTGGCGCTGATAGCGCCGGCGAATGCCGTAAGGATCCTGTCTTCGTCGAGGCTTTTTGCTTTCGCCACGCCTCGACTGATCGCTGCCGTACAGTTCTTCAAGCCTTCGAGGCGATCCGCTTTCGTCAGCTTCGGGTCAAACTGCAACTCGAACTGGCGAACGAGAGCGCAGGCAAGGTCCGCATTGGATACCAGCACGTCTTCCATCAATTTCTGGCTGAATGGGCTGCCTAGCTGCAAGATGAATTTTGCGTAGCACCGAATCACCGACGTCTGCCGGGTGTTAAGCCCGGCAGCCAGGATCAGGGCATTAAAATGATCGCTCTCCGATTCGCCCGACAGTGCCTGACGGAATCCGTCCTGGAATCTTGCGGCAGCGGATTCGATATCGAGTTCGCTGGCGTTCTCGTAGTAGAGCTGAAAATCCTGGATCCAGAAGGACTCTCCGTTGCGCAGCCGGACCTCATACGGGCGTTCCGAGTAAACGCCAGTACCGAGATTTTCGAGCAGCGGCAGCACGCATGACAATGTCAATGGCTCCGTTTTCCTGAATGTCCGGAAGTTCAGGGTATGCGGGTCAGCCCCCGCCGGCTGGTGCAACAGGAGGAACTCATCGTGCTCGCCTTTAAGAATGCCGTCGGTTCGTTTCACGTCGAGGCAGGCGATCCTCGGGTCGGTTTCACCCTCGTAGGCGGGTGAGAAGCTTTCGCCGTATTCACGAAACAGCGCATAGCCCTCGTCCTGTCCGAATCGATCGATCAGTTGATCGCGCAGATGGTCGCGCCAGCTGATGACAGCATTTTCAATACGCTTCTCAATATTCTTGATACTTATTTTGGGGCTGTTGTCGACGCTCGTGCGAACAATCGTATGCATTCGTGCTAATGGAGAATCAACGATTTGTACGCTCGAATCCACGGACAAACCGTTAAATTCTTCCAGCAGTATTTCTTCAACGCGACGACGAATCTCCGTTGTGTATTTTTCCCTCGGCACATACACGATGCAGGAAAAGAAGCGCCGGAAAGTATCCCGCCGCAGAAAAAACTTTATTCGTCGCCGATCCTGCAAGTTGAGGATTCCGGTCGTCGTGCGAAGAATGTCCTGCACGGACCCTTGAAATAATTCGTCACGCGGAAACGAATCGATGATGTGCAGCAGCGCTTTGCCGCGATGTCCGGAGGAGTCAATATCGGCGGCCGCGAGTACTCGATCGATTTTCAGACGGAGTAGTGGAATATTGCGCGGGTTTTCGCTGTAGGCCGCCGAGGTAAACAGCCCGATAAATCGTTTCTCACCCGTTGCCGTGCCATTTTTGTCAAATGTCTTTACCCCGACGTAGTCCAGGTAGCTATGTCGGTGGACTGTCGAACGGGAATTCGCTTTGGTAATGATCAGCCAGTCTTTAGAGCGCGTGTGACGACGCATTTCCTTGCTGAGTTCTATCTCTCGACCGCCGCGTTCGTCGCTTGACAGAACGCCCAGGCCAGATCCTTTCAGCGGCGACAGGAACAGCCTGTCGCCTTTGTTCTTCAATTTGTATTCCCGATACCCAAGGAACGTAAAATGATCGTCGGCCATCCAGCGCAATAATTCGTCAGTCTCGTTACTGATGGCGGCGTCGGCACCGGCCGGGCCGGGACTGAGCGTCGCGGCCGCCTCGAGCATCTTGGCGCGCATCTCGGGCCAGTCCCTTACGGAGATCCGCACATCTGCGAGAACCTTCTGGATTTCATGCTCCAGAATATTCAGGTGTTGCTCGTCGACTTCGCGATCGACCGTGAAACGAATAAAGGATTCACTAAGACCGCCATCCGCGCCTTCTCCGCCGACGCGGATAAGGCGTCCGCTATCGTCCCGGTAGACTCGCAGCACGGGGTGCACCGTCATGTGAATCGCGAGTCCCTGACGATTTATGGCGGCGGATACCGAGTCAACGAGGAATGGCATGTTGTCATTGACCATCTCGATCACGGTAAATGCCGACTGATAGCCATGAGTTTTGGCGTTCGGGTTAATTATTCGCAGCAAGGCCTTGCCCGGCTTACGAAGCATCGCGAAGTCGAGGTGCGAAGTGGCAGCCTGGCCAAGGATCGACGGGTTGCGACCCAGCAGATCTTCGTAAGGCACATGCGCAAAATACTGCCGAAGAAAAGTATCGATATCTTTTCTTGAAGAGAGGGATTTGAGCTGTGGCTTGGTAGCTATGATCTCGTTAATCAGCTGACTTGAAAAGTCACTGGCTCGACGTTGTTGCTGTTTTGACACTGCGGGTACTCCGACCGGCCTTTTGCAAGGTTTTTAGCGAAATTGCTGGGAGAATCGTTCGGCTGGCAAGGTTATTCTTCTGTCGCGCCCATTACCACCCGTGCAGACCGTAATTTTGACGATTATTGCCGGAATTGGTTACGGCGAGCTGATCAGCCTGGCACGGACGAGGAGGCGGTCAATGACAGCGTTCAGGGCGTTCACCTGCTCGTCTGTCAGGCCGTGCAGCAGGTCGTCTTCCATCGCCATTGCAAGTGGCGCGACTTCGTCGTGGACCTTACGGCCGGCTTCCGACAGCATCAGTATCGAGCGGCGCCGGTCAGCATCGGCAAATTCGCGGTCAATGCGGCCCGCCTTGATCAGCTTGGTTACGGCGCGGCTGACCGCGACTTTGTCCAGCATCGTGCGTTCGGCAACCTCAACGGCCGAGAGGCCCGGAAACCGTCCAACGATGGCAATAACCCGCCATTCCGGAATCGTCAGGCCGAAGCGGTTGTCATAGACGCGGGCAATCAGACTTGACACCGTATGCGACAGAATAGCCAGTCGATATGGCAAAAAATCCTCTAAAATCAGCTCCTTAACTTTTATGTCGTCCATTCCGGATTGCCTCGGGGTTTCCTGTAACGCGGGCCTGGGATTCTACTGCGTTGTCGACGCGCGGGAAACCGGGACATGCCGCAGTTCGCCTAGGCCTGGTGCGGCGCGTGCAGATACTCGGCCGACTGCATTTCGGTCAGGCGGCTCGCGGTTCGCTGGAATTCGAACTGCAGGCGTTTGCCGCCGTAGAGGGTATCGATTCCGCTGGCCGCCGACAGGACAAGTTTGACCTTTCGGTCGTAAAACTCGTCGACGAGGGCGATCAGGCGGCGGGCCTGATCCTCCTGCGCAACGCCTAATGCGGGCACATTCGAGATGATCACGGTTGAATACCAGCGGGCAATTTCGATGTAATCCTCCTGACTCCGGGGACCGTCGCAGATTTGCGCGAAATCGAACCAGGCGACGCCCTTTGCAAAACGCCTTGTTTGTATCTGTCGGCCCCGAATATCGATAGGGCGGTTTTCAATGATCTCGCCCGAGGCAATTTCCGCGAAATAGTGAGCAAGCTTGCCTTCCGACACCGCATCGGTCGGCGTCAGGAAGGTCCCGGCTTCCCGGAAAAGCCGGAGCCGGTAATCGGTGCCGCCATCCAACTCTGTGACCTCCGTGAACCTTTCGAGCGCCGTTATCGCAGGCAGGAAGCGTTGTCGCTGCAGGCCATCACGGTACAGCTCGGACGGCCGCGCATTCGACGTGGCGACCAGCGTTACACCGCGTCGAAACAGTCCATCCAGGAGCCTGGAGAGGATCATCGCATCGCCAATATCGCTGACGAAAAACTCGTCCAGGCAAAGGATAGAGGATTCGGCGGCGATGTCTGCCGCGACGATATCGAGCGGATCTTCAGTATCTGTGATTGCTTTCAGCCGGGCGTGTACGTCGCTCATCATGCGGTGAAAATGGATACGCTTCCTGGAGCGGGTCTCAAGCGAGTCGAAAAAAATGTCCATCAGGAAGGTCTTGCCGCGTCCCACACCGCCCCAGAGGTAAATTCCCCGCGGGGTGGCCTCCTCGGTTTTCCTGGACAGGAAATGCCAAAGTCTGTTCATGCGTTTGTCGCGCGCGACAATCTCCTGCTGCAAGTCCGCGAGCTTGTCGACGACCTTGCGCTGCGCTTCGTCTGCGACAATGGCCCCGGAAGCGAGCGCGGCTTTGTATTTCGTCTTTATTGTCATTTGAGTTCCGTCACCAGCGGCAAGCGTACATCGATATAGGTACAGTGAAAAACGACCGCTTTGCTAGAATGAATACTTTCACGGTCGTAGAAGAAAACACGATGTCCGAGCATAGCGAAAGAGAATCCATGGAATTCGATGTTGTCATCGTCGGTGGCGGGCCGGCCGGCCTGGCTGCTGCTTGCCGTTTGGCGCAACTCGCCGAGGCCGATGGCAAGGAGCTTTCCGTCGTCGTTGTCGAAAAAGGGTCGGAAATCGGGGCGCACATTCTGTCAGGTAACGTATTTGAGCCGCGCGGACTCGACGAATTGTTTCCGAACTGGAAGGCCGAAGGTGCTCCGGTTACGACTTCCGTCAGCGGGGACATTATTCACTACCTGACGGGCGAGCGAAATTCGCTTCCGGTTCCCGGACTTTTCCTGCCGTCGCCTATGCACAATAAGGGCAATTACATCATCAGCCTCGGGCAGCTTTGTCAGTGGCTAGGGGGAAAAGCTGAGGCTGCCGGCATCAATATTTTCCCGGGATTTGCCGCCTCTGAAGTGCTCTACGATGAAACCGGTCGGGTCACCGGCGTCGCAACCAGCGATCTGGGCGTTGCCAAGAACGGCGCACGAAAATCCAGCTACCAGCCAGGATACGAGCTTCTTGGCAAGTACACGATTTTTGCCGAAGGAGTGCGCGGCAATCTCAGCGAAGAGCTGATGAACAAATTCAACTTGCGAAGAGATGCGGACCCGCAACACTACGGTATCGGATTGAAGGAGGTCTGGGAGATCGATCCGGCCAGGCACAGCGAAGGTCTCGTCGTACATACCATGGGTTGGCCACTCGACAACCGGACCGAAGGTGGCGGTTTCCTCTATCACGCGGAAAACAACCAGGTCTATCTCGGGTTCATTGTCGCCCTAAGCTACCGGAATCCGTATTTGTCGCCGTTCGACGAGTTTCAGCGCTGGAAACTGCACCCGAAGATTCGTCATTATCTCGAGGGCGGAAAGCGAATTGGCTACGGCGCGCGGGCGGTTAATAAAGGCGGTCTCCAGTCGTTGCCCAAACTGACGTTTCCGGGTGGCCTGCTGGTGGGCTGCGGTGCCGGCTTCCTGAACGGTGTCAAAATCAAGGGCGCGCACACGGCTATAAAAACTGGTATGCAAGCGGCCGAGAGCGTTTACTCGGCGCTCGGCGACGCCAATGATATTGCCGAGCTTACGACGTACGAGGATGCCGTGAGAAAGTCATGGGTGCACGATGAGCTTTTTCGCGCGCGCAATTTCGGCCCGTCTTTGCATAAATTTGGCACGTTTCTGGGGGCTGCTTTCACTTTTATCGACCAGAACATTTTTCGCGGCAAGCTGCCGTTTACGTTGCACAACTCCGACGTCGACCATGAGTCACTTGACTTGGCAAGCAATGCGCGAAAGATCGAATACCCCAAGCCGGACGGGGTGATCACCTTCGATCGACTGTCTTCGATATTCATATCGAGCACAAATCACGAGGAAGATCAGCCTTCGCACCTGCGCTTGAAAGACGACTCGATTCCAATTGCATACAACCTGCCGAAGTTCGACGAGCCTGCCCAGCGCTACTGTCCGGCCGGTGTTTACGAGATTGTGGACGATGGGTCGGGCCCGCAGTTCCAGATCAATGCGCAAAATTGCGTGCACTGCAAGACATGCGATATCAAGGATCCGACGCAAAACATCGTCTGGACGGTCCCGGAAGGGGGCGGTGGTCCGAACTATTCGGGTATGTAGGTTGGCCGACTACTTCGGCTGCATTCGGATCGCGCCGTCGAGGCGAATTGTTTCGCCGTTAATCATCGCATTCTGGTAGATGCAGGCCACCAGATCCGCGTACTCCTCGGGCCGTCCCAGGCGGGAAGGAAATGGCACCTGTGCGCCGAGGGACGCCTGCAATTCCGGCGTCATCCCGGCCACCATCGGCGTCATGAATATGCCGGGAGCGATGACGTTGACGCGCACCCCGATTCGTGCAAATTCCCGCGCGAGGGGAAGCGTCATGGCTACAACACCGCCTTTGGACGCGGAATAAGACACCTGGCCAATCTGGCCTTCAAATGCAGCAACTGACGCCGTGCTCACAATCAGGCCACGCTCGCCATCATCATTAGGTTCGTTGTGCTGCATTACGTTCGCGGTTTCTTTTGCGATGAGAAACGAGCCCACGAGATTAACCTTCACGGTTCGCTCAAAAAACTTCCCGGCCAGCGGTGCCTCGCGACCCAGAGCACGAGCGGCGCCGATAATGCCGGCGCAATTTACGGCAAGCGTGATTCCTCCCATCACGCTGTTCGCTTTGGCAATGGCTGCCTGGACTTGCTCTTCCGAGGAAACATCAGTGTGAATGTATGTCGCGCGGTCGCCGAGCTCGGCTGCGCTTTGCGTGCCTTCATCGTCGTTGACGTCCAGCAATGCGACTTGACCGCCCGCTTCAATGATCCTCTTTGCAGTCGCGAATCCGAGTCCGTGCGTTGAAGCAGCGCCCGTAACGACGGCCTTTGCAGATGCAAGATCCATTTTTGTTCTCCGATATGTTCTATTTGACTTCGATACCAATTGCGACGGCTTCGCCGCCACCGATACAAAGAGATGCGATACCTTTGCCGCCGCCACGATTCTTAAGCGCGTGCAGCAGCGTTACAATTATGCGGGCGCCGGATGCGCCAATCGGGTGACCAAGGGCGCATGCTCCGCCATTGACATTGACCTTGTTGTGATCGATGCCGACATCACGCATTGCCGCCATCGTAACGCAGGCAAAGGCTTCATTGATTTCATACAGGTCTGTCGAGGTCGCGTCCCACCCCAGTTTTTCGTGGAGTGCACGGATAGCGAACACCGGCGCGGTCGTGAACCATTCGGGCTCGTGCGCGAAGCTTGAGTGCCCCGCAATCGTTGCCAGCGGACTGACACCGCGTGTTCGGGCATCGCTTTCGCGCATGAGTATCAGACTAGCAGCGCCGTCTGATATTGACGAAGAACTCGCCGCGGTTACCGTTCCGTCTTTTGCGAATGCCGGCCGAAGGCCGGGAATTTTGTCGATTTTCGCGACGTTGGGACCTTCGTCCTCGGCAATCACGAAGTCGCCCTTTCTGCTCGAAACCGTAACAGGGGCAATTTCGCCCACAAAACTGCCGTTCTTGGCGGCCGTTCGGGCCCGTGTCACCGAGGCGATGGCGAAGGCGTCCTGATCCTCGCGAGAAAAACCGTATTTTTGTGCGGTTACTTCGGCGAAGTGACCCATCATGTTGCCGTCATAGGGATTTTGCAGTCCGTCAAAAAACATGTGGTCCAGAATTTGCTGGTGTCCCATGCGATATCCGCTGCGCGCGTTGGGCAACAGGTAAGGCGCGTTACTCATCGACTCCATGCCGCCGGCCAGCACGATATGGGCACTGCCTGCCTGGATCAGGTCGTGGCCAAGCATGGTTGTTTTCATGCCGGATCCACAGACTTTGTTTACCGTGGTGCATGGCACCGCCTGCGGGATGCCCGCAGCGAGCGCCGCCTGGCGCGCCGGCGCCTGACCGAGACCCGCCGGCAGAACACAGCCCAGCAACACTTCGTTGATATCGCCGCCCGTCAGGCCGCTGTCCTGAAGGGCTGCGCGGCAGGACGTTGCTGACAGCTCCGTAGCACTCACGGAGCCTAAAGCACCCTGAAACGCGCCCATTGGCGTGCGCCGGGCGGCAACGATGACGACGGGATCGTGACTCATGTCGGTACCCTATATTTGGGATGGGATAGACGGCCGCTACTTTCCCGTATCCGTGGAGATCCTGCAATAACGATTATCACGTAGTTCCGCATTTGTTCGCGTCCGCCAGCAGGTCCGGCTCATCCAGCACGGCAAGGATTCGCTGCCGGGCCTGTTCAGCGAGTTTTCTGCTCGTCGACCAGGCTGGATCCCTGGAATCTATCGGGTCAAGTACGTCGATAACAAGGTGGCCGTGGCGGGGTAGCACGGCTTCGGCCGGCAGGATTTTTCGCGATCCGGAAATTACCACCGGCACGATGGGGATATTCGCCTTAATCGCCGCCGAGAACGCGCCCGCCCTGAATTTGCCAAGCCCCGGCTCGGCAACAAACGTGCCCTCCGGAAAGAAAGCGAGTGACTCTCCGGCGCTTGCTGCTTTCATCAGGTGGCGTGCGTCCCTTGCGCTGCCCGAGGCGTCGAAGCGTTCCACGAACTTCGAGCCAATTCGGCGCAACAGGAATCCGGCGACCGGAACATTCTGCATTTCGCCTTTAATAACGTACGAAAACCGGGGTGGCAGAAATGCCTTCGCCAGGACGCCATCGATATAGCTTGCATGGTTGGCAACCAGGATGCAGTCACCGGCAGGTAGTTTCTCAAGCCCCCGCACCCTGGCGTGTATGCCGGTCAGCCAGAACGGCAAACGGGCGCAGGCGCTGATCCAGCGACGCCGGCGTTCGAGGCCAGGGACTATCAGCGTAACCAAAACGGCGGTAACGAGACTCGGAATGAAGGCCAGCCAGGCGTAAACGCCGAAAAGCAAGCCGGGCAAGCCTATCCTGGTTGATGAGCCCGGCTCAGTCATTGGCCGTGCAGCGACACTTGACGTCGGCCGGGTTCGCGGTTCTGGCTGTGACAGGCGTCACTTTATGTTAACGCCTTGGCGTTTCTGTGACAGCGATCACGCCGGCAGGGCACAGGGCTCATCATACTCAATTCCTTGAAAAATCCGTTGCTTGGAGATCGGACAAACAGACATTGTGACGCTCACTCGCCGCGCAGCGACATGTTACCAGCGAGCGTGAGAATAGCGATCAGTTCGATTGACGAGCAAGCCATGGATGGCCTGAGACCGATGGAAACTATGACGAACAAGACGTCTGAAAGTACTGAACAATCGAAGTCGAAATCCGATGCGCTGGTTGATCGGTTTCTCGACGCGATCTGGATGGAGCGCGGCTTGTCCGCGAATACGCTCGGTGCTTATCGTGCCGACCTGATGACGCTCCGCCGTCGCCTTTCGGAGCGCAATATCAGAATTGAGAGCGCCGAAAAGGCAGACCTCCTTGAATTTATCGCGCGACGTGTTGAGAGTGGCGCCAAGCCGCGCTCGACCGCTCGTCAGCTGTCCAGCTTTCGACGATTCTTCCGCTACATCATGCGCGAGGGTCTGCGCCAGTCAGATCCTACGGCTGATATTGAAATGCCGCGCATTGGGCGTTCGTTACCGAAAACCCTGACCGAGGATGAGGTGGACGCGCTTCTTCAGGCCCCTAATACCGACGAACCGCTGGGTCATCGCGACCGGGCCATGCTGGAGCTTCTGTATGCCACCGGGCTTCGCGTGTCCGAGCTTATCAACCTCAAGCAGTCCCAGGTCAATTTCAACCAGGGCGTATTGCGCATAATAGGCAAAGGTGATCGCGAGCGTCTGATCCCCCTTGGAGACGAGGCGCAACGGTGGTTGCGAGACTTTATTGACGGTCCGAGAATGGAGATACTTCTCGAGCGCCAGACCGACTACCTCTTTCCGACTCGTCGCGGCAACCGAATGACTCGGCAGGCTTTCTGGCACATTATCAAGCGCTATGCGCAAAAAGCCGGGATCGACAAGAAGTTGTCGCCGCACAGCCTGCGGCACGCATTTGCAACACACCTTTTGAATCGTGGCGCCGACCTGAGGGTCGTTCAACTGCTGCTCGGGCACAGCGACCTTTCGACGACGCAAATCTATACCCATGTGGCCCGCGAGCGCCTGAAAGACCTGCACGGCGAGCATCATCCCCGCGGCTAGGCGGCGGCAATGATTTTCCGGCGCGTGGCACGATCTGACGGCACTACCGGCGCAAACAGTCCCCCCAGCTTCGATCGGAGAACGAAAGCTTTTGTTTGTTCGGGACGGGCTGGCCAGGGGGATTCGCCGGAATGCAGGTTACCCACCGCACGCCCGGTACCCAGGGTGTAACAAATGGCGATTTTTGTAGGTCTCCTTTGTTACAATCCCGACCCGCCGGCTGACTGGAACCGGCAAGACTTTCGTTTGTCGAACATATTTAACTGTGGCTAGCGAGCCGCTGCCCCGATAAGGAATACCTGATGAAATCGATTACTCTGCGAGTTGGCCTGTTGATGGCGGCCCTTGGCTTGCTTTCGGCGCCTGCATTTTCCGCGGACGACGCCGAGTTGGAGAAGGTCCGGGAAACGGTTTCGGGGCTTTTCCAGGGTATCCAGCCGGACGATATTTTTGCCAGCGAAATTGACGGCTGGTACACGGTTCGCAAGGGCGCGATTATCGCGTACATCTCCGGCGACGGTCGTTACCTGCTGCAGGGAGATGTCATTGACCTCGTTGACCAGGTCAATCTTTCCGAGAATGACCGCAACAAGGCGCGGGTCAAAATGATGAGCGGCATGTCCGACGACCAGGCCATTGTATTCAAGCCGAATAATGTGCGGCACATCGTTTCTGTTTTTACGGATATTGATTGCACCTTTTGCCGGCGGTTGCACAGCCAGATCGATGAATACATGGACGAGGGCATCGAAATTCGTTATTTCCTTTACCCCCGCAGCGGGCCGGCAACCGAGTCCTGGTCGAAAGCCGAACAGGTCTGGTGTTCAAAAGATCGCAAAGAGGCCCTGACGCTGGCGAAGCTTGACAAGAACTTCGACACAGGCCAATGCGATACGTCCATGGTAAGCACGCATTATTCGATGGGGCAGGATGTCGGTTTGCGCGGCACGCCGGCAATTGTGCTCGAAGACGGTACTCTGGTCAGCGGCTATCTGCCGCCCAAGCAACTGAGTGAAGCGATAGCGGCAACCATGGGCGAGTAATCGCTACTCTTTACCGCGACTAAATACAATCTCGTGCAAATGAGCGCCGTTATTTTTACCGGCGTCCTCAAAATATTTCTTGAGCGCAAATTTTCCGCTGCGAAATGCGATGTCATCCCATGGAATCTCTGCTTCGCGGAATAGCGCGACTTCCAGCGATTCATCACCGGCGGAAAAGTCGCTGTCGAGCGTTGCCGTAAAAAACAAGTGCACCTGGCCTGCCTGGGGAACATCGACTGACGCGAATAAGTGTCCGATGGTTACCTTGGCGCAGGCCTCTTCCAGGGTTTCTCGCGCAGCACCTGCAGCGATGGTCTCACCAAGCTCCATGAATCCCGCCGGTACTGTCCAGTAGCCATACCGCGGCTCGATTGCCCGCTTGCACAGGAGAATCCTGCCGTCCTTTTCCGGAACGCAGCCAACGACAATTTTCG
>Ga0316195_10000256_pt1 | contig 19771 bp, 19 predicted proteins | sample Phised1_MG_FD_204937 | JGI IMG/M metagenome (GOLD analysis project Ga0316195, IMG submission 204937) | Coastal sediment microbial communities from Maine, United States - Phippsburg sediment 1 | ecosystem: Environmental > Aquatic > Marine > Coastal > Sediment | place: USA: Maine | collected...
AGCGAGCGGCCCCCTTGAGGGGTGAGCCGACAGCGTCGGCGAATAATCCCACCCTCTCCGCCAAATTAACAAAGAGGCCCCTTTTGGGGTCTTTTTATTTATTCGGACAGGGTGTGTGGACGAGCCGAGGTCACCATCGGTGGCCGAGACAACGTCACCGCTTCAGCGGTGGCGGCCCCGAAGGGGTGAGGAGCGAAGCTACGGATAACCCACTGGGGTTCGAGCCGAGGCCGGCAGAAGTCGGCCGAGACAACGCGCAGGCAGCATACGCTGCCGAGCGGCCCCCTTGAGGGGTGAGCCGACAGCGTCGGCGAATAATCCCACCCTCTCCGCCATATTTTCCTAGCCAGACCGAAATCCAGGGCCGACACTCTTCCCAGGTAACTGGGACCCGGCGAAAAACCCGGGTAGAATACGCACCTCCGCGAGTTATGGTGGTCCGTGCTGGTCCCCTCGCGACGACTAACCGTGAACCCCGTCAGACCCGGAAGGGAGCAGCGGCAGCGGTGACGCCGTGCGCCGGGGTGTGGCTGGTACGGACCGCCTCCATTCCGGGTCCACGAACAAGGGTATTGATGGTAGAGTAACGGCTTTTCCGCGAAGAACCATCACGCATGAGTTACCTTGTCCTGGCCCGAAAATGGCGCCCTAGAAATTTCACCGAAATGGTTGGCCAGGAGCATGTCCTGCGGGCCTTGATCAATGCCCTGGATAACGACCGCCTGCATCACGCCTACCTGTTTTCCGGTACACGGGGAGTGGGCAAGACCAGCGTGGCCAGGATTTTCGCCAAATCTCTCAATTGTGAAAAAGGCGTTACCTCAGAACCTTGCGGTGAATGTTCTGCATGCGTAGAGATTGACGAGGGCAGGTTCGTTGATTTGATCGAGGTGGATGCGGCTTCGCGAACCAAGGTGGACGATACACGGGAGCTCCTGGAGAACGTGCAGTATGCGCCCACCCGTGGCCGCTACAAGGTCTACCTCATCGATGAAGTACACATGCTCTCCAGTCATTCTTTCAATGCCTTGCTGAAGACCCTGGAAGAGCCGCCACCACACGTGAAATTCCTGTTGGCAACCACCGATCCCCAGAAACTTCCGGTAACCGTGCTCTCACGTTGCCTGCAATTCAATCTCAAGCGCATTTCGCTGGACCGAATAGTCGAGCGCCTGGAGCTTATCGTAAAGAGCGAAGGGGTCGGGGCTGATAGCACGGCTTTGAGGATGCTGGGGCGCGCTGCCGAGGGCAGTATGCGCGATGCACTTAGTCTGCTGGACCAGGCTATTTCATTCGGTGGTGGTGAGGTCCGCGAAGCGGAGGCGGGCAAGATGCTCGGCAGTATAGACCGGCATCATGTCACCCACCTGCTGGAAGCACTGGCAATGCATGATGGAGCGGGCCTGATGGAATGCGCCCGGGTCCTGGCCCAGGATGCTCCTGATTTCGACAAGGCACTGATTGACCTGTCTTCCTTGCTGCAGAAGATTGCCGTCCACCAGGTGGTTCCGGGCGCCGGTCTGGAAGATGAGGACGATGATAGCGTGCAACGCCTTGCCGGCATGCTGACACCTGAAGATGTGCAATTGTTCTACCAGATTGCTATCACGGGTCGGCGTGACATCGACCTGGCGCCGGATCCAAAGAGCGGCTTTGAAATGACCCTGCTGCGCATGCTCGCGTTCAAGCCTGATGCAGGTGCCCCGCCTTCCGCCACGTCCACTCCCGGGCGCGGTGGGTCGAAGAAGCCCGCTGCCATCGGGGATTCCCCAGACAAGACTGGGAGTCGCAGGCAGCGGGAGTCTGCTCCATCGCCGAGTAAAAAGACCCAGGCGACAAGTTCGGAATTGGCTGGACCAACTCCGGCAAATGAGGAATCCGGGGAAACCAGGCAGCCGGGCAAGACGGATTCAAGCTCCCGGGATTGGGCTTCCTTGATCAAATCGATGCGTCTGAAGGGTGTTAGTCGCCAGGTAGCGGTTAACTGCCAAATGCTGGGTCGGGAGGGGAACGTGGTTTCCCTGCAACTGGATCCAGCGAGCAAGGCATTGATTACCGATACCCTGAAGGCCAATTTGCAGAAAAGCATGTCGGAATATTTCAAATCCGATATATCGCTGCGCATCGTACTGGCCGAACCCGCAGTAGAAACGCCCGCGAAACAAGTGGCCCGGCAGGAGCAGGAGCGCCTGCAACAGGCACGCGAGTCGCTGGAGCAGGACCCGAACATTCAGGCGCTAAAATCGACATTTGGCGCTGCGATATTGGAAGATACGATCAGACCGCTGGATGATTAGCTGACAGAGGCGTTAGGAGTTGAAACGATGAAAGGTGGAATTGGCCAACTAATGAAGCAGGCCCAGCAAATGCAGGCCAACATGCAAAAAGCGCAGGAAGAGCTGGCCCGTCTGGAGGTGACCGGCGAATCTGGTGGCGGCATGGTCAAGGTCGTGATGAATGGAAAACATGAAGTACGCCGTGTAGAGATAGATGCTTCCTTGCAGGGGGATGACAAGGAAATGCTGGAGGACCTGGTGGCCGCGGCAATAAACGATGCGGTGCATCGGATTGAGCGCACTACCAGCGAGAGAATGTCCTCCCTCACGTCGGGAATGTCTCTGCCACCCGGCATGAAACTGCCTTTCTAGTCGCATGAGTTACTCACCACTTGTCAGTAGATTGGTGGAGGCCCTGCGGTGTTTGCCCGGGGTGGGACCGAAGTCCGCACAGCGCATGGCTTTTCACCTGCTTGAGAGAGATCGGGATGGTGCAGGGGCATTGGCGCAGGCCATAGTGCAGGCCGTAGACCACGTAGGCCACTGCCAAAACTGCCGTATGTTGACGGAAGAGCCACTTTGCTGGATCTGCAAGGGGTCTTCACGGGATGCCAGCTTGCTGTGTGTGGTGGAAACACCGGCCGACGTGATGGCAGTGGAGCATTCCGCCGGTTATAGCGGCTTGTATTTTGTACTGATGGGTCATTTGTCACCCCTGGATGGAATTGGTCCTGACCAGCTGGGGATAGACTTGCTTGAACGACGCCTGGAAAGCGGTTCGATAAAGGAAGTTATCCTGGCAACAAACCCGACCGTGGAAGGCGACGCCACGGCGCATTACATATCAGACCTGGCCAACAAGAAGGGATTGCGCTCCACGCGTATTGCCCACGGGGTCCCGGTAGGTGGAGAACTTGAATTCGTTGACGGCGGAACGCTGTCACACGCTTTTGCCGGCAGGCACACCATGGATTAGTCACAGCGCCGGGTTGCCCCTTTGCCTGGCGTCACCACACTCAGAATGGCCCTCTTCGCCGGGCAGATAATTTGAGACACGCCCCGAGATCACCCTGTAGAGACCCCCGGGTTTCTACTTATTGCGCAACCCGATGTAACCGACCGACCATGGCAGTCACTAGCGACAGCACGATGCGCTGATGGATCGAAGCCAGGAATGTTCCAGGCCTGCTCTCAGGATCGGACACATCATCTCGAACAAAAACTGGCCGCCCGTGTTTAAGATTCAGAAGAAATAATTTTCGATCGAATCGACCGGAGGGGGCATGAAGAACCACGTATTGCGACCATTATGGTTGGCCATCGGGTTGGTCGTTCTGGTGCTGACAGCCAGGTACTTTATGGTTCCCAAAGATTTCGGCGTACATGGTGATTCGTTCACCTACGGTTTCTATCGTCTGAGTAACGTGCAGGAATGGAAGGATTTCCCGGTCAAATATCAGGGCCGGGAGCGTTGCGCAAAATGCCATGAAGAAAACAGCCAGTCCATCAGTGACTCAAGGCACAAGAACATACAGTGCGAGAATTGCCATGGCCCGGCCGCGGGACATCCCAGGAAAGTCAAGAAACTGGTCATAGATACATCACGTGATCTGTGCCTGCGCTGCCATGCATTGCTTGAGTATCCGAACAGCAAACGGGGAATGATGAAAGGTGTTGTAAGCGAAAAGCATAAAAAGAAATTCGAGTGCAGTAAATGCCATAACCCCCACAACCCAAATCTGGAGGATCGGTGATGGAGTGCTCTCGTCGACAGTTTCTCAAAAACACCGTTACAACCACTCTTGCGGCCGTGTTGCCGGCTACGGCAGTCGTCTTCCTGACCCCGGAAGAACTCAGGGCCGCGATAGAAAACAAAAAAACCAGGTGGACCTTTCTGGTTGATACCAACAAGTGCGTTGGTTGTGGCATGTGCGTCAAGGCCTGCAAGCTGGAAAATGAAATACCCTATGATGCCCCGGTGACCCGTACCTGGATTGAACGCTACGTGGTGACCAGAGATGGCGAGGTGCATATCGACTCGCCCCTGGGTGGTCGTGACGGATTCATAGATGACAAGATTCAAGGTGAGGAGATTAATCCCGAGGACATCACCAAGGCGTTCTTCGTACCCAAACTCTGCAACCAGTGTGAAAACCCGCCGTGCGTGCAAGTTTGCCCCGTGGGTGCCACGTACCAGACTGACGACGGCGTAGTGCTTATTGATCGCAGTTGGTGCATTGGATGTGGCTACTGCATCATGGCCTGCCCCTATGGAGTCAGGTTCTTCCATCCCGTCACCAAGACTGCGGACAAGTGCAACTTCTGCTATCACCGGATCAGCAAGGGGTTGCAGCCTGCCTGTGTCGAGGCCTGTGCTTTTGACGCACGCAAGCTGGGTAACCTGAAGGATCCTGATGATCCTGTTACACAGGTAATTACGACCAAACGGGTGGCGGTGCTTAAAGATGAATACGGGACGAAGCCGCATGTGTTTTATTTGGGCCTCGACGAAAACGTGAGGTAATGTCATGTCCCCTGATCTAGTCGTACACGGCGTTGAATGGACGGTAAAGGAACTCTTCGTATACCCGAATGAGTATATTTACTGGAGTATCCAGATTGTCATGTATCCGTACATGACCGGACTGGTGGCGGGCGCTTTCGTCTTGTCGTCTCTTTATCATGTATTTGACCAGAAAGCGCTGAAGGACATCGCCCAGTTTTCCCTGGTGTTCTCCCTGGCTTTGTTACCGGTCGCGGCCTTGCCGTTATTGCTGCATTTGCAGCAACCCACAAGGGCCATGGAGCCACTTCTTACGCCGCACTTTACTTCGGCTATCGCGGCCTTCGGAATTGTCTTCACGACCTATGGATTGATTGTTGTCAGTGAGATCTGGTTTGTCTATCGCAAGTATTTCGTGGAGCAGGCACAGGCCCTGAAAGGCAAGACCGGGTTGGCCAACGCGATGACCCGCATGATCTACCTGGTTCTCACCATGGGTGCGTTTGATATTGGCGAAGAGGCTATTGCTACCGACAAGAAAGCGGCCAAGATACTTGCAGGTATAGGTATTCCTGTTGCCTGTTTCCTGCATGGGTATGCGGGTTTTATTTTCGGTTCCGTCAAGGCCAACGCACTTTGGATGTCTCCCTTGATGCCGGTTATTTTCATTATGTCGGCGGTGGTTTCGGGTATCGCCTTATGTATGCTGACCTATATCGTAATCATGGAATGGCGGGCATTTCGCAATAGAAGAAGCACCTCCAGGGGGATCAAGTTAGAAGGCGCCGAGGAGAAAGTTGTGTTTGAGGCGGGACGTTATCTGCTGGGGTTCCTGGTAGCGGCGATCAGTCTGGAGATGCTGGACCTGATTTTTCGTGGCTATACCGCGATGAAATCCTGGGACATCCTGCGCTCGGTTATGTATGGCAAAGACTTCTTAAATATTTTCTTTTTGCAGTACACCATGGGTAATCTGGTGCCCTTCATACTGTTGTTATTACCCAAGCTCACGATAAGAAGAACGGTAGTGGCTTTGATACTGGTGCTGTTTGGCGTGTTTATGATGCGTTGGAACGTGGTCATCGGCGGACAGGCATTTTCCTTGTCCTTCTCAGGTTACATGCATTACCACATTCCGATTATTCCCCACAGCATGGAAACCTATAAGGAAGGGCTGTTTGGTGCGCTGACCGTGATAGCCATCCCCTTTATCCTTTTCTCGATAATCAACAAGTTTGTGCCATCACTGAAATCGGAGGGTGACGGCCTGTAGCGACAGGTCGTCCCACCTTCTGCGCATGTCTTTGTCGGCTGTGCGGGAAGGTGACCAGGCAAAAACGGGATAGCTGTTTGTGGCAGGATTGCATGCCGGCTCTGCCACGCTCAAAGGTGTTGCTATGGATGATCGACTTGCAGATCTGGAAGCACGTCTCGCGGCGGTAGAGCGGCGCTTGAGCGCCGTTGAGGGCAAGCGCAAGATTGCTCCCCCAAGTGATGAGAAGTTTGCTGCCGGCCTGAATGAGGGTTCGGTATCCAATGCCGCCACCCACCTGGGCAGAGTGTTGCTAATCTTCGGTGGTGCGTATTTCCTGCGGGCAATTACCGACTATAAATTTGTAAATACCGGTCTGGGGATTTCTCTTGGCGCCTCCTATGCGGTGCTATGGCTGGTGATGGCCTACAGGGTCGGCGGCAAAGAGAATCAGCGTGCCAGTGCCCTGTTTTTTTCCATCGCGTCATTATTACTCGCCCTTCCTTTGCTGGTGGAGGCAGTTACCCGCTTCGATTTACTCTCCGGTACCCAGGGTGCCATCGCCCTGGCGATCTACTGTGCCATGTCCCTGCTTGTAGCGGCGCAACGGGATTTGCGCTTGTTAGGCTGGGCGATAAATGCCGGTGGCGTGGGGACCGCCATGTACCTGATCAGTGCCTCCCTGACCGCGGAGCCCTATGTTCTGGTCCTGTTGTTACTGGCCCTGGCGACCTTGTGGGCGGTCTACACACGGCAATGGCGGGGCATGCAGTGGATCAGTGCACTGGGGGCAGGCACGGGCGTGATTGCCCTGGTTTTGCTCAGCACCAGCGAACGCTGGACGGTGCAACCCATGGCGGCCTTTGCGTTTGCGGTGGTATTGCTGCTGATGTACATGGTGAGCTTTGCTCTGCGTACGCACCTGCAGAACAAAGAGGTTGGAATTTTTGAAGTCGTACAGGGAATGCTGACGCTGGGCTTGCTGATTTTCGTGGTGAGTGAGGTGTCCAGGACCGGTCAAATTCAGATGTCAGTCCTGGGTGTCCTGGCACTGTTGCTGGGTGTGCTGGTCTACGCACTGGCCTTTACCCCGCGAACTCTCGCCGACCGAGGGCGGAATTTCTTCTTCTACTCCACCCTGGGACTCGGGCTGGTGGCGGCCGGCAGCACCCTGTTACTCTCGCCGGCCATGGCGGCGGCAGCCTGGGCAGTTCTGGCGCTGGTCCTGGCCTGGTACAGCGGGCGCCAGGGCATGGTGACTTTGAGTCTGCAATGCTCGCTGTTACTCATCACGGCCGGTCTGGGGTCGGGCATATTGAGCACGGGTTTCCAGGCCCTGGCGGGCAGCGCCACAGAAGGCTGGCCGCATATGATCCCCTGGGAGGTAGTGGTAGCCCTGGCCACGGTTGTAAGCCTGTTTATACCGGTGGCCCAGCGCTCTACCCGCTGGGGCAAGCTGGCGGGCATGCCGCAGGTAATGGTACTGGTATTGGCGGTATGGGAAGTGGGCGGTCTGCTGGTGCTGTACCTGGCCCCGATGCTGGCGGCTGTGCCCGGCCCCGAAGCCGACCTTGCCGTGCTTGCGGCCCTGCGAACAACAGTGCTTTCTGTATCCGCTGTGACACTGGCATTTGCGAGTCGCAAAAAGAGATGGCCGGAAGCGAAGTGGCTGGTATACCCGGTCTTGATCATGGTGGGTGCAAAGTTGTTGGTCGAGGACTTTCCGAATGGTAAGCCTGCCACGCTGTTCGTCTCGCTGGCGGTTGTGGGGATGGCGCTGATCACCGTGTCAAGGTTGACCGAACTGGTGCAAGGGGCGCCTTCGGCCGCCAAGCGGTCCGCCGAAAAACCCAACGCCTTCGCCAGGGCGGCACGAGAGCAGGCTCTAAAAGACAAGGGTGAGAGCTAGGGCGCTCCCTTAGTAACCCGGCCGCAGCTGGGTCATCAGTCGCTCCAGACGCTTGAAGCTTTCATAGCGGCGGGCGCAGATTTTACCTTCCTTCACCGCCTGGATGATGGCGCACCCGGGTTCTCTCAGGTGATGGCAGTTAGCGAAGCGGCAATGACCGGCTGGCTCAGCAAATTCCAGAAATCCGTGCGTGAGATCGGCCTCGCCAAAGGCGGCCGGTGCATAGTCACGTACTCCTGGAGAATCGATGAGATCACCGCCGGAATCCAGGTGATACATGCGGGATGCGGTTGTAGTGTGACGACCCTCACCACTGCCTTCTGACAACTCACCGGTCAGTATGTCTGCCTCAGGTAGCAGGGCGTTCAATATCGATGATTTGCCCACGCCCGACTGGCCTACCAGAATGCTGACCTGTCCAACCAGCTGTGCGCGCAAGGGAGCCAGTCCATTCATGGCCTTTGCGCTGGTATGCAGTACCGGGTACCCGATACGTCGGTATTCCTCTAAAGCTTCCTGCAGCGGTCCCAGCCCGGTCTCCTCCACCAGGTCGGACTTGTTCAGTACTACCGCGGCCGAGGCACCCATAAAAGCGGCTGCCGCCAGGTAGCGATCTATCAGGAACAAGTCTGGTGCCGGACGCGGAGCACAAACCACCACCACCTGCGTGATGTTGGCCGCCAACACGTCGGTGCGTCCCCTTCGGTCAGGTCGGGTCAGTTCGTTGTCCCGATCCAGGATTTTGCACACCAGGCCCTTACCCGGTTCGTCCAGACGCTCCCATATCACCCGGTCGCCGGTGACTGGCCGCAGCTTGCGTCCGGAAATAATGCAGGGAACCAGCGCTCCGTCAGCGTTCTCTACCAGGACTTGCCGGCCGAAGTTGGCAGCAACGATGCCCTGTTCGCCTGTCATGCGGAGTTGGCCAGCCCATTCAGGTGCTGTATTCGGGTCAATGCTGGCGGGTGAGAGTCGTAGAATGCCGAATGCACCGGATCAGGCGTCAATGTGGAGGCGTTCTCCCGGTACAGTTTCACCAGGGCCTCTGCCAGCGCGCCCGCGTCGCTTTGGCTGGCGGCGTATGCATCGGCTTCAAATTCATGTTTGCGCGAAAACCAGGCCGACAATGGCGAGAAGAAGTAGGTGAAGACCGGTGCAATCATGATGAATAGCAGCAGCGCAGCTTGATCGGAAGCGGCGGGCACGCCCAGGCCCGTGTAAAACCATAGCTGGGTTTTCAGCCAACCCAGCAGGGCCAGGCCGATGAGACTGCTGAGCAGCGACCAAATTATACGCTTGCGCACATGGCGCTTGCGGAAATGGCCCAGCTCATGCGCCAGCACAGCTTCCACTTCCAGCGGTTCCAGGGTTTTGATTAGGGTGTCAAAAAAGACGATACGCTTATTGTTGCCTATGCCGGTGAAATAGGCATTGCCATGTGCAGATCTACGTGAGCCGTCCATGACAAAAATGCCCTTGCTGTGAAAACCACAGCGCTCCAGCAAGGTTTCCACACGCTGCTTGAGGCTGGCATCCTCCAGCGGTTCAAACTTGTTGAACAAGGGGGCTATCAAGGTCGGATAGGCCCAGAACATGAGCAGGCCGAATCCCGACCACAGCGCCCAGGCATAGAGCCACCACAGTTCTCCAGCGTGCGCCATGATCCACAGCACGGCCGCGATCAATGGCACCCCCAGGACGAGAGTGAGCGCCAGGCCCTTGAGCATATCCGCGACAAATAGTCCGGGGGTCGAGCGATTGAAACCGAAGCGCGCCTCAATACCGAAGGTGTGCGCGATACTGAAAGGCAGGGAGAGGGCGCTACTGACCAGCAGCACCAACAGTATTGATGCGATGGCGCCCCAAAGTCCCCCGAGACCGCTACCCTGTACCAGCGATTGCACGAGCGCGATGCCTCCGCCCAGAGTCCATCCCAGCAGCAGCATGGCATCGTACAAGGTTTCCATTCTGCCCAACTGCGCCTTTGCATGGGTGTAATCCGCGGCTTTCTGATGGTCTTCCAGAGATACCTTTTGCGCGAAGGGTTCTGGCACCTGGCTACGGTGCGCGCGAACATTGCGGGTCTGTCGGTTGGACAGCCAAAGGCGGCAGGCAGTGCCAGCGAGGAGAAAAATGACGAAAATCCAGCTAAACGCGCTCATCCGGGTTCCATGTTCAATGGGCGCAACAGCTTAGCCTTTGCTAGAATGCGCGGCAAGCAAACGGTGTGGGCCCGGGCAACCTGGTGCATGCCCGAACTCGTATCCCAGGTCCAAAAATACAGCTTCTGGGTTGCCAATTCTTGCGATAGCCCAGCAACTACGTGCTATTGGCGCCTCGCATCTGAGTCTTTTCGCCTAGAATCTACTTCGCCCAGAATAAATCAGAGGTTCCCTAAATGCCCAAACACCCCAAGAACCTGATCTGGATCGACCTGGAAATGACTGGCCTGCTTCCTGATGAGGACAGGATTATTGAAATCGCCACAGTGATAACCGATACACATCTAAATCTCCTGGCCGAGGGGCCGGTGATGGCGATACACCAGCCTGACGCCGCGTTGGAGGAGATGGACGATTGGAATACGCGCCAGCACAATGGGTCTGGACTGGTCAAACGCGTGCGGGAGAGTCATATAAACGAGGCCGAGGCCGAGCGCAGAACCCTTGATTTCCTGGCGCAATATGTCGATCCGGGGCTTTCCCCCATGTGTGGTAACAGCATATGCCAGGATCGGCGTTTTCTGGCCCGCTTCATGCCCGACCTGGAGCGCTACTTTCATTACCGCAACCTGGACGTGAGCACGTTGAAAGAGTTGGCTGCACGCTGGGCGCCGGAAGTGACCGCGAGCTTCAGCAAGGAGTCCCGGCACCTGGCGATAGACGACATCCATGATTCGATTGCCGAGTTGAAGCACTATCGTGAGCGCTTGTTCGGTTTGCCAGACCAGCCTACGGAGTCCTATGTGTGAGCGCCTTTGCCGAAGCGGCTGACCGCAATAAAGAACCCATAAGGCAGGTCCTCGCCGAATGGTTGCCTGAGCAGGGCCGTGTGCTTGAAATTGGCTCCGGTACAGGTCAGCACGCAGTGTATTTTGCCCGGCACTTTCCACGGCTACGGTGGCTGACCAGCGACCTGCCAGAGAATCATGCAGTGATACGTTCTGCGATTCAGCACTCGGCCCTGGAAAATATTGACGGCCCCGTGGACCTGGACGTGGGTCAGGCCGAATGGTCCGTTCCCGACGTGCAGGCAGTCTATACTTCCAATACCTGTCATATCATGAGCTGGGACGAAGTCCTTGCCATGTTTCAGAAGGTCGTCGAACTGCTGCCTGCCGAAGGGCGTTTCCTGGTTTATGGGCCGTTTAATCTTGATGGGGAGTTTACCAGTCAGAGCAATCGGGATTTTGATGCCAGCCTGAGGCTCAGACACCCGCACATGGCGATTCGCGACCTGGCCGTTCTGGAATCCGTGGCTGCCGGCATAGGCCTGAGCTTGCTGGACAGACGCGCTATGCCGGCGAACAACATGTTGCTGTGTTGGAGGAGGAGTGACACGCATGATTGATATTCCGTCCTTTGCCGATGTCGTGGTAGCCAGGGAGCGAATTGCCGGCTACGTACACCGCACGCCGGTGCATTCCAGCAGCACGTTTAATGCGCTGACCCAGGCGGAGGTATTCTTCAAATGCGAGAATTTGCAGCGTGTGGGCGCGTTCAAGGCCCGCGGTGCGTGTAATGCGGTATTTGCCCTGGATGAAGAAGGCCTGGCCAGAGGCGTAGCCACTCATTCTTCGGGTAATCACGGGGCAGCAGTGGCCCTTGCCGCCATGATACGGCAGTGTCCGGCCTATGTTGTGATGCCCTCGAATTCGTCAGAGGTAAAGCGGGCGGCGGTGCGTCACTACCAGGCCAATGTCGTGGACTGCGAACCAGGCATGCGGGCAAGGGAGGATGCACTGGCCAAGGTGGTTGAAGACACCGGCGCCCACATAGTCCATCCCTATGACGATTCCATGGTGATAGCCGGTCAAGGCACCGCGGCCCTGGAGTTGATGGAAGAGGTCGAAAAGCTGGATGTCATTCTGGTCCCCGTAGGTGGCGGTGGTCTGCTTGGAGGGACATTGCTGGCGGCGGCTGGTTTTGGCGCAGGGACCCGGGTGATCGGTGTAGAGCCGCGCCAGGCAGACGATGCGCGGCAGTCGATTCATAGTGGCACCCGAGTGGTGATGGATTCGCCTGACACGGTGGCAGACGGCTTGCGTGCGTCGCTTGGGGTAAGAAATTTCGCGCTCATTCACGGTCACGTTGAGGATATCGTGTGCGTGGAGGAGAGCGAAATTATCGCCGCCATGCGCTTTGTCTGGGAAAGAATGAAGCTGGTGATCGAACCCTCGTCAGCGGTGCCGGTTGCTGCCTTGTTGCATCACCGCCTTGAGTTACAGGGCCAGCGAGTGGGAGTGATCCTCAGCGGCGGCAACGTGGATCTGGATTCTATGCCTTGGTAGGGTGGGCTGGTCTGGCTCTTGCGCCGACTTGTGCGGGCTGGGTTGCAGACGTAATGGGTGAAGGAGTGTCGAGTATGAGAAACGGGCTGCCCCCCTTACTGACCGTGTTGTTGATCTTGGGTTCAGCGGCGCCGGCCTGGTCGAAGGAGGACGTTCAGCCAGAGCCTGACGCAGCCGCCAGGGCCATAGCCAGCCAGGTACCGGATACAGATATTTTTCTGCTCGCCATCGGGGTGGACGGTGAACCCGACAAGACCAGCTTGCGTAACCTCACGCGTCGGGATGGTTACGACAACCAGCCAGCATTTTTGCCCGGCGGTGAGTCCTTGCTATTCAGTGCCATTGGCGAGGACTTGCAGGCAGATGTGTATCGACTCAATCTGGCTAGCGGGGATTTGCGACAACTGACGCATACTCCGGAGAGCGAGTATTCTCCAACTCCCCTGCGTGACGGCGGCTTTTCGGTGGTGCGGGTGGAATCTGACGGTGCCCAGCAGCTTTGGCGCTACACGGACGATGGCCGGCCGGAAGCAAGGCTGTTACACCAGTTCGATAACGTGGGCTATCATCGCTGGTTGTCGCCGGAGCGACTTGCCGTATTCCTCGTGGCCGAGCCCATGGAGCTAGTGCTGGCAACGCTGGACGAGGCCCCGGTTGTGCCGGTTGCCACGGGCATTGGGCGTTCCTTTGTCCAGCAACCAGGATCGGGTCGGCTGTATTTTTTGAGCGAGTTACAGGACGGTCGCTGGCAATTGCATTCACGCGAGGATGCCAGCGGCGAGAGCATTTCCCACCTTGACGCACCGGGTCAGTCGCAGGATATGGCGCTTGATCGACGGGGCCGGATCTGGATGGCCTCGAACGCGGCCCTTTGGCGCTGGCAACCCGGCCAGGAGGACTGGCTGATGGTGATTGATTTTGGCAAGGCACTGCCTGGTGGTATTACCCGCCTCGCTTTTAGTGAGGACGATTCCAGCTTGGCCATGGTAGTAAGCATAGCTGCAGGTACCAAAAGTGAGTGAACCCGGCCCAGGCGCATATGTGAAACATACCGGGGGCTGTCATTGCGGCAGGGTGCGATTCGAAGTTATGGCACCGGCGAATCTTGAAGTGGATCAATGTAATTGCTCCATTTGCTCCAAGAGCGGCTATTTGCACCTGATTGTGCCCTCAAGCCGCTTCACGCTCCTGCGTGGAGAAGATGAGCTGATCTGTTATACCTTCAACACGGGTGCTGCCAGGCATTATTTCTGCAGACACTGTGGCATCAAGTCGTATTACGTCCCCCGCTCAAATCCTGACGGCTTTAGCGTCAATGCACGCTGCCTGGACATTGGCAGCGTGGCTTCCATGTCGATCAAGCCGTTTGACGGCCAGAATTGGGAAGAAAACGCACACAGCCTTGCACATCTCTCGCAGCCTTAGGCCGTCCACGGGGCAGGGTGCGTTAGTGCACTATGAACAGCGCCACCGCGCAGCCGATTCCAACGGTCCAGGCCAGCGAGCGCAAGGTGCCCTGATCCATAATATAGAAGGCCCCGTATGCAAGCCTGGCTGCGATGAAGCCCATGGCCAGTTGGTCAACCACGGATTGCTCGGCGCCCCTGAACTGGGCAGCCAGCACGGCGACTGCGAACAAGGGGAAGGCCTCAAATGAATTCGCCTGGGCCCAGTTGGCTCGCTGGCCCCAACCCTCCAGGGTGGAGAGAAACTCCCTGGGTGCCCGGTTGTCGTAACCACGGCGAGATGATTTTGCGATGCCAGTGAACAGGTAGGGCATGAGGCCGGCTACGAGCACACACCAGAGGGCTATGGTCATGGCTATGGTCCTTTCGTGATGGATAAATTTTTGGCGGAACAGGCGTCGGTATTTTGCGACGCTGTTCTCGAACGCTTCACAGGTTACAATAAATTACCTGAAGACCGGGGGTGGATTGTCCTCCCCCGCATATCGCGGGTACAGGGGCCGCCTATGACCAGCAAGAATCTTAAATCCTTGGCGCTTGGCGCTTTCGGCGTCATGACACTGGCATTGGCCGCCGAAAGCCTGGCAGCCACCCGTTACGTCACTGACGATCTTGAGGTGACGATGCGCAGCGGTCAAAGTACGCGCAACAGTATCGTGCGTATGCTCAAGTCCGGCACCACCCTGGAAGTGCTGCAAGAAGAGCCTGAGAGCGGTTATAGCCTGGTTCGCCTGGCCTCGGGGACGGAGGGCTGGGTACTCACCCGGTTTCTCGTGGATCAACCGGTGGCCAAGGATGTTTTGCCTGACTTGCAACGCCGTTATAAGGCCCTGCGCGAGTCGGCCACCGGATCTGGCGCCCAGCTGGACGCCGCACTGACCTCGCTGTCAGCTGTCGAAAAGGAGAGAGATTCACTGCGTAATGAGAATGAGCAGTTAGCCAGGCAGTTGCACGACGTTAAGGAAAAGGCGGCAGACGTGCTTGGCATTGACAATCAGAACAGCGCCCTGCGCAAGCGGGTTACCCTGCTCGAGGGCGAAAATGACCAACTGAAGATTCTTAACGATGAACTGTCCAACCGCAGAACCCTGGAATGGTTCATGGCCGGCGGTGGTGTGCTGTTTTTCGGTCTGTTGCTGGGACTGATCCTGCCGCGTATTCGTTGGCGGCGCCGATCAAGTTGGGGCGACCTCTGATCGAGGCCGCCCACGAGACTCAACCTTCAGGGCATCAGACCTTCTGACCTGCCAGGTATAGCCAGGTTTCAACCACGGTATCGGGATTCAGGGACATGCTCTCAATACCCTGTTCCAGCAACCAGTTTGCGAGGTCAGGGTGGTCGGAAGGTCCCTGCCCACAAATACCGATGTACTTGCCCTTGGCCTTACAGGCCTGGATCGCCATAGACAGCATTTTGCGCACGGCCGGATCACGCTCATCAAACAGGTGGGCAATAACTGCCGAGTCGCGGTCCAGTCCCAGCGTCAGTTGGGTCATGTCGTTAGACCCAATGGACATACCGTCGAAATGCTCCAGGTACTCATCCGCGAGCAGTGCATTCGTGGGCACTTCGCACATCATGATGACCTTGAGTCCGTCTTTGCCCTGCTCCAGGCCATTTTTCCGGAGCAAATCGATAACGCCCTTGCCTTCGTTTACGGTGCGTACAAAGGGCACCATGACCCACACATTGGTCAGGCCCATGTCTTCGCGTACCCGCTTCAGGGCACGACATTCCATTTCAAAGCAGGGTTGGAATATCGGGTCCAGGTAACGCGATGCGCCACGGAAGCCCAGCATCGGGTTTTCTTCGTGGGGCTCGTACAAGCTGCCACCAATCAGGTTGGCATACTCATTGGACTTGAAATCCGATAGCCGGACAATTACCGGTTCTGGCTCGAATGCCGCGGCGATAGTGGCTATGCCCTCGGTCAGTCTCTGGACGAAGAACTCTACCGGATCGCTGTAGCCGGCCATTTGCTGGCTGATGGTTTGCTGTAATTCCAGCTCCAGGGATTCGTATTCCAGTAGGGCGCGGGGATGCACACCGATCATGCGATTGATAATGAATTCAAGCCGGGCCAAGCCAACTCCGCGATTGGGAATGCTGGCAAAATCAAAGGCCCGATCCGGATTACCCACGTTCATCATGATCTTGACCGGTATGTCCGGCAGGGCATCGAGTTCAATCTGTTGCTGTTCGAAGTCGAGAATACCCCGATATACGAAGCCCTCATCGCCCTCGGAACAAGATACCGTTACCTCGTCGCCATCGTTGATTTTGTCAGTTGCGCTGCCGCAACCCACAACCGCCGGTATGCCTAGTTCACGGGCAATAATCGCGGCATGGCACGTGCGGCCGCCACGGTTGGTTACGATGGCCGAGGCGCGCTTCATTACCGGTTCCCAGTCAGGATCGGTCATGTCGGCTACCAGCACATCTCCGCTTTGCACCCTGCCCATGTCCCTTACGCTAGTGATTACCCTGGCGGTACCGCTACCGATGCGATGACCAATACTGCGGCCGGTGATGATCACTTCGGAACTGCCCTTCAGGGTGAATCGCTGGAGAATTCGACCGCTTCTACTCTGTACTGTCTCCGGGCGGGCCTGCAGGATGTATATTTTCCCTGTTTCGCCATCCTTGCCCCATTCGATATCCATGGGACGCTGGTAATGCTTTTCGATGACTATGGCCTGCCGAGCCAGGTTTGTGACGTCATCGTCCGTAAGGGAGAAGCGCGTCTGCTGCTCGGGAGACACGTCCACGGTTTTCACCGTTGCCGGGTCGTTCGCGTCGTCGTTGTAGACCATTTTGATGGCCTTGCCGCCAATATTCCGGCGCAAAATGGCCTGGTCGCCGCGCTCCAGGGCTTTTTTGGACACGTAGAATTCGTCCGGGTTTACTGCGCCTTGCACGACGGTTTCACCGAGACCGTAGGACGAAGTAATAAAAACCACCTCGCGAAAGCCAGATTCAGTATCCAGGGTAAACATCACGCCGCTGGCGCCGCGGTCACTACGGACCATGTACTGAATGCCGGCCGAAAGGGCGACTCTTTCGTGTTCGAAACCCTGGTGCACGCGGTAGGCGATGGCCCGATCATTGAACAGGGATGCGAATACCTCGTGAATAGACCTGATGACCTGGGCAATGCCCCGCACATTCAGGATAGTCTCCTGCTGACCCGCGAAGGAGGCGTCGGGCAGGTCTTCAGCCGTGGCCGAGGAGCGCACGGCCACCGAGGCCATGCCGTCCTTGGACATGGAGTGATAGGCCACCTCGATCTCTTCCTGCAAGCGCCGGGGCAGGGGGTTGTCCATGATCCACTGGCGTATCATGGTGCCGGTGCGGGCCAGTTCGTCCACATCGTCGACGTCGAGGCTCTTGAGTACTTCCTCAATCCGGCCACGCAAATTGGACGCATCCAGGAAATCCCAGTAGGCCTGCGCAGTCGTGGCGAACCCACCCGGCACATCCACGCCCAGCTTGCTGAGATGACTTATCATTTCGCCGAGGGAGGAGTTCTTGCCGCCAACCGTCTCCACGTCGTGAATTCCCAGCTGGTCCAACGCGATAAGGTATTTATCCAATGTTAGTTCCCCCTTGTATTCTTCCAGCTGGCACTGGAAAATCCGGACTTTGGCTTGGTGCCGACATTATAACGGTTTGAGATGGATCAGCGGACGGTATTTTTTATTTCTGACCAGACCGGCGTTACGGCTGAGACCTTCGGGCAGAGCCTGCTGACCCAGTTTGATGGCGCCAAGTTTCGCCGGGTCACAATTCCCTTTGTATCCAGTCGCGTCAAGGCAGAAGAGGCCGCCCGCAAGATTAATCTGAGTTCAGAAGTTGAGGGCAAGCGTCCGATTGTTTTCAGCACCCTGGTACACGATGATTTGCGCGAGATTGTGAGCCGGGCGGATGGCTTGTTCCTGGATTTTTTTGATGCCTTCCTGGGGCCTCTGGAGCGCGAACTTGAGGTGCAATCCTCGCACACGACGGGCCGCGCCCACGGTATGACGGCCAATTCCGATGCCTACCAGGTGCGCATAGAGGCCACCAACTATGCCCTGACCAATGATGATGGAGCGCACGTCAGGGACTATGGCAAGGCCGATGTGATCCTGGTAGGCGTATCGCGCTCCGGCAAGACCCCGACCTGCCTCTACATGGCCATGCAATACGGCGTATTCGCCGCCAACTACCCCTTGACCGAGGAGGAGTTTGAGTCGGGCAAATTGCCGGCGGCACTGGATGCCCACAGGGATAAACTTTTCGGCCTGACGATCAATGCCCGGCGCTTGCAGCAAATCCGCAGGGAACGCATGGACAGTGGGCGTTACTCTACCGCACAGCAGGTTGGCTTTGAACTGCGTGAGGCGGAAAAGCTTTTTCGCAAGTTCGGTATCACCTTCATCGACACCACGGAGATGTCGGTAGAAGAAATAGCCAGCACCATACTTGAGCATACGGGGCTGGAGCGCCGCTTCCGGCCTTGACCGGGAGTGGGAAGACCGTCGCAGTTTCTCAAGGGGCCTGTGCTATATTTCAGCCATGTTGACCGATAGCACAATAGCTCTACCCAGATCGACGCAGGCTCGGACCTTCACCGGGCTTATGACGCTGTACGAGAGCAACTTCATACGCTTGGCCTGGCTATTGCCAAATATGAAGGATATCCCTGAGCAGCAAGTGTCTCGGCCGGCTGGAGACCTGCCACTGTTCCTGACGGTGCGAGAGAAGGGGCGCTATACGACCACCCTGCACTTGACCTACATGTTCATGGATGGCCAAGAGTCGGTAGCGGACCCTGACCTGAGCGTGCGTATTTACCACGATGCGCGCCTGGTTGAGACTATGGATTGCTCGACATTCCACCGGCACCGTGTACTGGAACCCTTTACCACGGCTCCGGGGAAAGACTTGCACCATCGGTGGCAACGCAACATGCTGCTCAACAAGTGGCTGGAATATTGTGCCGATGCGGGGCATCTGTTTTCAGAGGCCCCGAGGGGCCAGGCAAGCAGGACATGACCAAGAAACACGGTTGGCTGGATTCGAAAGGCGAGGGCGACGATCGCCTGATGCAGCTTTTCTGGAATCGGGCGGCCTTGAAGAAAGAATTCAGACGCCTGAGAGAGCAACGCTACCGTTTGGAGGAGACGCTCAAGCGGCAGCAAGAGGCAACCCAGAGTGTCGAGATGCGAATGCAGGCGCTGGAAAAGCTGTTTGCCAATCCAGAGGCCGGTTTCAACGCTATTGTTTACTATCAGTTACGCGGTCTTTGGAACACCTGCGCCGCCGAGCTGAAAAAGTTTGCTTCCGAGTTGTACAAACAGCGCGAGGAGAAAGAACGTCAGCACGAGATGATGGTGTTCAATCGTGAGAGAAATCAACGCCTGGCGGGCCTGGCGGACGAGATGCAGGCGTTAACTGCTGAAATGTCACGTTTGCGGGAATCGCTCAAGCAGTTGCATGCGAAGGCGGAATCCATGCGCGGAATTTTTGGGTATTTCAAACGCCGCCCGCTGAAGGCGGAGTTGGAAACCACGAGGATGGCTATCACCCCCTTGCAGCTCAAATACGACCAACTCAATGACGCGCAATCCAGTATTGCTGCCCAACGCCCTCCAGAGTTCCAGGGATTGGGGATCCAGGGCAAACGGATTGCCAATCTGGGCGTTATCGCATTAGCTCGATACATGCATCAGTATTACTCGGAGAAGGGCTTCGCCGCCATGGCCCGGGATGCCGCAATTATGCCAATCGAAGAGGTTCGGTATGGCACTCGGGAGCAGTGTTCTCGGCTGATGGAGGAAGTACCCAGGGCCGTCGCCGGAATAAAGTCTGA
>Ga0316195_10000257_pt1 | contig 19771 bp, 23 predicted proteins | sample Phised1_MG_FD_204937 | JGI IMG/M metagenome (GOLD analysis project Ga0316195, IMG submission 204937) | Coastal sediment microbial communities from Maine, United States - Phippsburg sediment 1 | ecosystem: Environmental > Aquatic > Marine > Coastal > Sediment | place: USA: Maine | collected...
GTGAGACGGCACTCCTCGTTGATACCGAGACCGCAACACAGGCCGAACTTGCCAGGGTCGCGTCGGTCATCGCCCACGAGATCGCCCACATGTGGTTCGGCGACCTGGTCACGATGAAGTGGTGGAATGGCGTCTGGCTCAACGAGGCATTCGCCACCTTCGCCGAGAACAAGTGCACCGCCGCATTCCGGCCTGACTGGGAGTACCTGCTCACCTTTGCCACGGACAGGGTGATGAGTCAGGAAACCGATGCACTCGCTGCGACCAGGCCGATCGAATTCCCCGTCGCCTCCCCATCGGAAGCGGACGCGATGTTCGATGTTCTCACCTACGAGAAGGGCTCCTCGGTCCTTCGGATGATGGAGCAGTACCTCGGTGAGGACGTGTTTCGCAGAGGGGTGTCGCTGTATCTCCAGCGCCACTCGTTCGCCAATACCGACAACGAGGACCTCTGGCGGGCGCTCGAAGCCGTTTCCGGTGAACCGGTCGGCGAGATCATGGATACGTGGATCTTCCAGGGCGGATACCCGATCCTCGATATCACGGCCACCGACGACGGCTTCACCGTTGCCCAGCGGCCCTTCCGCCTGATCGGTGAGGGTGAGGGCACATGGAAGGTCCCCGTCCTATACCAATCCGATGATGGCGAAGGTCGCATCGTCGTGGGATCGGACAAGGCGTCGGTTCGGGCTGGGGACAACCTGATCGTCGACTCCGGTGGCGATGGGTTCTACCGCGTGGCCTATGACCACGAGCTGTTCGAGTCGGTCGTGCAACGACTCACAACGCTCGATACGGTCGAGCGCCACTCGGTGGTATCGGACGTGTTGGCGGAGATGCTCGCAGGAACCGTACCCGCAGCTGACTACCTCGAGCTCGTCGAACAGCTGTCAGGGGAGGAGGAGAAGGAGATCTGGTCGCTCGCCCTTGCCGGTATCGACGAGCTCGACCGTGTCATCTCATCCGACGACCGCCCCGTCCTCCAAGCGTTCGTTCGCGGCCTCACCAACGGCACTGCTGAGGAACTCGGTTGGGTTGCCGTTCCAGGGGAGAGTGATCGAAGACGGGCGCTGCGCGGGTTGATGCTCCGAGCGAGGGGCACCCTTGGGCAGGACCCGGAGACGATCTCCCTCGCGAGGTCCCTCATCGCTTCGGGAGCCGAGAGCGACGCCGAGGTGGCCGATGCCGCACTCAGCGTCACCGCTGCCCACGGTGACCTCGATGACTTCGATCGGTTCATAGCCATGTCCGAAGGCGCCGCAACGCCCCAGCTGACGGTCAAGTACCTCAGGGCCGCCGCTCAGGTCCCCCATCCAGAGGTGCCACGGCGCATCCTCGACATGGTCTTCGACCGACGCATCCGGTCACAGGATGCCTTCTGGGTCCTCGCCGTCCTGATCGGACAGAAGACGACCGGTGCGACGGCATGGAGATTGGTCACCGATCACTGGGATGCCGTCATGGCCGCGCTCCCGCCAGCGCACCGATATCGGATCCTCGACCATCTCAAGTATCGATCGGAGCCAGACATCGTCGAGAGCCTCCCTGCCTGGTTCGCTACACACTCCATCCCCGGATCGGAGAAGGCGATAAGCCAACGCATCGAGATGGTGAACGTCAGGGCCGGCCTGCGAGAACGCGAATCCGAACGCATCGGCGATGCCATCCGCTCGGCACGCCCGGACGGGCTTCCCTAGCCTGCGAGCATGTGTGGCGACTGATCAGGTCTGTCGTCACGAGAAGAGGTGTTCGATGCTGTGGGAGACACAATGAGAGTGGTCGTCGATGGATCACCGCTGACGATCGGTGACGTCGTTGCGGTGGCGAGTGGTCAAGCACGAGCTGTCTGCGGCGACGACCTCGACAATCGGATGGCACCAGCGCAACGCCTCGTCGAGCAGGTCATTGCCGACGATGCCACGGTGTACGGCATCACGACGGGCTTCGGAGCCCTTGCCAACACCCGCATTCCGACCGAACGGGCGAGCGAACTCCAGTACGACCTCCTTCGTTCCCACGCGGCTGGGGTCGGTACCGTCCTCGACAAGGAGGTCGTCCGAGCGATGCTCCTGTGCAGGGCGCGAACCCTCGCACAAGGTTATTCGGGTGTCAGGCCCGCCATTGTCAGATTCCTCGTGGAGATGCTCGAGAACGACATTGTCCCTGCCGTCCCTTCGCAGGGATCCGTCGGTGCGTCAGGTGACCTCGCTCCCTTTGCCCACCTCGCCCTTCCGATCATCGGCGAGGGCCTTGTCGTCACCGAGGAGGGCATCGTCCCGTCAGGCCCTGTCCTGGCCGCCGCAGGGATGGAACCACTGTCCCTCGGTCCGAAGGAGGGATTGAGCCTGCTCAATGGCACCGAGGGAATGCTCGCCCACGGCTGCATCGCCGTCCATCGCGCGACACAGCTCGCCGATGCGTCTGATGCCGCGTGTGCGTTGAGCGTTGAGGCACTGATGGCCTCCTCGCGACCGTTCGAAGCCCGCATCCATGCGCTGCGCCCCCACCCAGGACAGATCACCTCCGCGGCGAGGATTGCCCGACTGCTCGCTGGTTCTGCGATCGACGCCTCCCACCACGACGACTTCGCGCACAAGGTGCAGGATGCCTACAGCCTTCGCTGCGCTCCCCAGGTGCATGGAGCGGTCAGGGACACCATTGCGTACGCCGAAGCGGTATTCAGTAGGGAGCTCGGCGCCGTCGTCGACAACCCGATCGTGTTCGCCGAGGACGGTGAGGTGGTGTCAGGAGGCAACTTCCACGGACAGCCCCTCGCCTTTGCTCTCGACTACCTCGCGATCGCGACGACGGAACTGGGCTCGATTTCGGAACGACGCACCGATCGCCTCCTCGACCCTGATCGATCGTCAGGGCTCACGGCGTTCCTCGCAACCGAACCGGGTGTGTCGAGCGGATACATGCTCACGCAGTACACCGCCGCGGCCATCGTCGCGGAGAATCGGGTCCTGTCCCATCCCGCCAGTGTCGAGTCCATCCCGACATCGGGGCTCCAGGAGGATCACGTCTCGATGGGTTGGGGAGCAGCCAGGAAGCTCGACACCGTCTTGACGAACACGGCGAGGGTCATCGCCGTCGAGCTGATGTGTGCCGCCCAAGGTGTCGAACAGCGTCCTCTCCCACCGGCCCCGATGACGGCGAAGGTCCACGACGCGGTGAGGTCGGTGTGCCCACCGCTCGTCGAGGATCGCCCTCCGGGGCCCGACATCGAGCGGATCGCGGTTCTGATCGAGTCCGGTGCCTTCAGCGATCTCCAGGAGGGTGACGATGGTTCATGACGCGACTGAGGCTCGGACACCCATGGCCGAACCCGACAACCCCGCATTCGCCTATGGGACAGGGCCGCGAACTGTGCGTGCGCCGAGGGGGAGCGGTCTCAATACCAAGGGATGGATGCAGGAGGCGGTGCTCAGGTGCCTGCTCAACAACCTCGATCCCGAGGTGGCGGAGATTCCACTCGACCTCGTCGTCTACGGCGGCAAGGGGAAGGCCGCTCGGGACTGGGATGCGTTCGATGCGATCGTCAGGAACCTCACCGACCTCGACGACGACGAGACCCTTCTCGTGCAATCAGGAAAGCCTGTCGGACGGTTCCGAACCCATCGATCGGCACCGCGCGTCCTGATCGCGAACTCGAACCTCGTTCCCGATTGGGCCACCTGGAAGCACTTCTGGGATCTCGAGGACGCTGGGTTGATGATGTATGGGCAGATGACTGCTGGCTCGTGGATCTACATCGGGACCCAGGGAATCCTCCAGGGCACGTACCAGACCTTCGTCGCGATCGCTGAGATGAGGTTCGGCGGCTCCCTCACCGCGACCCTGACACTCACAGCTGGTCTCGGGGGTATGGGCGGTGCGCAGCCCCTCGCCGTGACGATGAACGGTGGCGTGTGCCTGGCGGTCGACGTCGATCCCGAGAGGATCCAGAAGAGGCTCGAGACGCGATATGTGGATGAGCTGGCTCCGTCGCTCGATGCGGCGATCGATCGTGCGCTTGCTGCCAAGGAAGCGGGGGAAGCGGTATCAATCGCGGTGGTCGGCAATGCAGCTGAGGTCTTCCCCGAGCTGCTGCGTCGTGGCGTGCCCATCGACATCGTCACCGATCAGACGTCTGCGCATGACCCGCTCAACGGATATGTCCCGGTTGGTGTGACCCTCGATCAGGCTGCGAGCCTTCGGGCGGAGGATCCCGATGCGTACATCGAGCAATCACGGGCGTCGATGGCTGCGCACTGCGAAGCGATGGTCGGCTGGCAGCAGGCCGGCGCGGAGGTCTTCGACTACGGAAACAACCTCAGGGGCGAGGCGCTCGAGGGTGGGTTCAGCGATGCGTTTGCGTATCCGGGATTCGTCCCCGCATACATTCGTGACCTCTTCTGTGAGGGGCTCGGGCCATTCCGGTGGGTCGCCCTTTCCGGCGACCCTGCGGATATCAGGGCGACCGACGATGCACTCAGGACGCTGTTCCCTGACAATGCCCCCTTGCTCCGGTGGTTGGACATGGCGGAGGACCAGGTGGCCTTCCAGGGTTTACCGGCGCGGATCTGTTGGCTCGGATACGGTGAGCGACACCGGGCGGGTCTCGCCTTCAACGAGCTCGTGCGGTCAGGGAAGGTGTCGGCACCCATCGTGATCGGTCGCGATCATCTCGACTCTGGTTCAGTGGCGTCGCCGTATCGGGAAACCGAGGACATGCTGGATGGGTCCGATGCCGTCGCGGACTGGCCGATCCTCAACGCCCTCGTGAGCACCGCGTCCGGGGCGGCATGGGTGGCGGTGCATCACGGCGGCGGAGTCGGCATCGGGAAGTCGATCCACGCAGGGGCACAGGTGGTGGCAGACGGTACGGATGAAGCGGCTCTCAGAATCGAACGGGTACTCACCAATGACCCCGGAATGGGCGTGATTCGGCATGTCGACGCCGGGTATCCGCGTGCCATCGAGGTCGCGAGGCATCGCGGTGTCATCATCCCGATGCCTGCTACCGCAGTCGATGAACCTTCAGATGGCTGAACGGCACACTGCGTCCCTCGTCCTCACCGGCATCGGTTCCCTGGTCACCAACAATCCGTCACACGGTGGGCTGCTCGGCATCATCGATGACGCTGCAGTCGCCATCGTCGACGGGGAGATTGCCTGGGTGGGCACAGCCGATGCGATCCCAGCTGAATTCCGCGACGTCGAACTGGTGGATGCCGAGGACAGGGCCGTCCTGCCAGGCTTCGTCGACGCCCATACGCATGCGGTCTTTGCTGGTGACCGCGCGGATGAATTCAGTCGGCGGGTCGCAGGTGCCACGTACGAAGACATCCTCAACGCGGGAGGCGGGATCCATTCGACAGTTGCTGCCACACGCTCGGCAACGCTGGACGAACTCGTGGCAGCATCGATGCCTCGCATCGAGCGGATGCTCCACCACGGCACGACGACGGCCGAGGTCAAGACGGGGTATGGCCTCGACGTGGAAACGGAGCGCAAGATCCTCGACGCCATCCTTGCCATCGATCGTGATCTTCCGATCGACATCATCCCCACCTACCTCGGAGCACATGTCGTCCCCGGAGAATTCGGCGACAGGAGGGAGGCATACCTCGATCTGGTGACGGGCGATATGTTGGACGCCGTCGCCTCGGATGTCCGGTTCGTCGACGTGTTTTGTGACAAGGCCGCATTCTCGGTCGCCGAAACGCAACGTGTTGCGGCGGCGGCGACGGCGGTGGGGCTGCCGATCCGTCTTCACGTCGACCAGCTGTCGGCGTCCGGAGGAGCGGCGCTTGCGGCGGAGCTTGCGGTCATGTCTGCGGACCATCTGGACCATGCGACCGACGAGGACTTTCGTCAACTCGCCGAGGCTGGAGTCGTCGCCGTGCTGCTTCCCGGCGTGTCGTGGTCCATGCGGCTCCCCCCACCTCCCGGGAGGCGTGCGTGGGATTGCGGTGTCACCGTCGCCATCGCCTCCGACTGCAATCCTGGAACGTCATATGTCGAGACGATGCCATTCGTCATTGCGTTGGCTGTTGCGACGACCGGACTGACCGTCGATGAGGCCGTGTGGGCGGCGACGCGCGGAGGTGCCCTGTCGCTCGGGTTGTCCGATCGCGGTGCGATCGCGGTCGGCGGTATCGGGGACCTGGTGATCGTCGACGCCGACACCCATGCGCACCTCGCGTATCGACCGGACGGGGGACTGGTTGCGGCGACCGTCAAGCGCGGGGTCATCGTCTGACGAGGGCCGCCGTCACCGGGCTGCGCCTACCCTTGCGGGATGACCGAGGTTGCCTATCTCGCTGCCGAGCACCCCATCAGGTTCGCCCACCGTGGAAGCCGGGAGCTGTGGCCTGAGAACACGTGGTATGGCTTCGATGCAGCAGTCGGCCGTCTCGGCTATCGGTACATCGAGACCGATGTCCAGGTGACCAAGGACGGTGTCGTGGTCGTCTTCCACGACGACACCCTCGACAGGACAACCAACGGCGTCGGCAAGGTCGCGGATTGGTACTGGGCCGACATCGCCAACCTCGATGCTGGCTACACATTCACGCCGGACGGGTCGTCGTTCCCGCTCCGCGGGACCGGCATTCGCGTGTCGAACCTCGTGGACACCTTCGAGCGGTACCCCGATGTCCGCTTCAACCTGGACCTGAAGGCAAGGGGATGTGAGTGGGCCGTCGCCGAGGCGATCAGCCGGACCGGGCGTCACGACACCGTGCTGGTTGGGTCCTTCAACGATCGAAGGCTTTCGCGGTTCCGTCGCATCACGAAGGGTCTGGTGGCAACCGCTGCTGGTCCAAGGGCATCCATCCTGATGTACGCGGCGTCTCGCGCTGGACGCCCCTTTTCGACACCGCACGCCGCGTTCCAGCTTCCTGTGAAGGTGCGCGGTGTCGGCGTCGATCGTCGGCTGGTGGACGCAATCCACGCCTCGGGATCACAGCTCCATGTGTGGACCGTGAACGACCCAGGTGAGATGCGGTCGTTGCTCGACTCGGGTGTCGATGGCATCGTGTCGGACCGGCCGGACCTGTTGAACGACGTGATGGAGGAGTTCCATGCTGACCCGCGGTGACGAGATCGGACCCATCGTCCGCCTCCAGGTACAGAAGATCCCGATCAAGCGACGTGGCGAGGGATATGCACCCGAAGGGCTGCTCGTTGTCGATCGGGCGGCGGTCGACGCCTGGGGGATGGTTGGCTGGCATGGGGATGCCTGGGTGGTCGATGCCCATCACACGGCACATCCATCCCGTCGTGGTGGGGGGCGGAGGCAGCTCTCGATCGGCTTCACCGGCCACTACAGCGAGATGGAGCGACGTTTCGGCAACGCACCGATCGGCATCGCAGGCGAGAACTGCATCGTCGATGGCCCGCCACTCACCCTCGATGAGCTCGGGGAAGGCGTCGTCGTCGTGACGGCGGATGGGACCGAACTCGCCCTCGAGCGGCCGCGCGTGGCAGCCCCATGCGTCGAGTTCACCAGTTTCATGCTGGGGCTCGATGCGGTGGCGCCCCTTGCTGACATCGAGGGCCCGCTTGCAGATCTCCATGACGGCCGAAGAGGCTTCATCGTCGCTGCAGATCACGCACGCGATGCGGTCGAGATCGCGATCGGCGACCGAGTCTTCCGCGGGGTGCCTGGTTGAGCGACGACACGCTGCGCCGGCCCGTCGACATCATCAAAGCGTTCGGTCGCTTCGACGACCACTGGTCACCGAGGGCGATCGCCGCGATGAACGACTATCACGTCAAGCTCGTGAAGGTGCTCGGTGAATTCGTCTGGCATCGCCACGACGACACCGACGAACTGTTCCTCGTCATCAACGGTGACATCGCCATCGAAATGGACGGCAGGGACACGGTGTCCCTCGGTGCCAATGAGCTCTTCGTCGTGCCGAAGGGTGTGCTCCATCGACCCATCGCAACGAGCGAAGCCTGGGTGCTCCTGATCGAGCCCTCCTCCGTGGTCAACACCGGCGACGGCGAGGCTTCCGATCTGACGTCCGAGGTGGTGTGGCTCGGCCAGTGATGGTGATCGTGCCCGAGCCGATCACCCGATCCTGAAAGGGATCCCGTTGAGCAACACGAGGCAGTCGATGGCCCTGTTGCGTGCCTCGTCGAAGCTGAGAGCGTCGAACACTTCGTACGGTTCGCCGTTGTGCTGCTGGTAGACGGTGTATCCGTCAGGGCGCTCGAGCACGTAGAGCCCGTTGCGTGGTCCGGCCATGTTCGCTCCGAGGGCCATCAGTGCATCGTGGTCAGGGATCTCAGAGATGAGGTCGATCCGCTCGACGGTGAACGCTGCAGCGAAGTCGGCCCCCGTGGTTGCGTGGCGACCCAGCAGTTCGGAGGCGAGCTGTCGCGCTCGCCGATCGATGATGGCCCGTGCCTGTTCCTGCCGCGTGTACATCGAGGTCCGGTCGTAGCGTCGCGGCATGGTACGCCTGACCCCGTCGCACTCCTCCGACGGTCGTTGTGGACTCCACGCGGGCAAAGCCGCGGACGAGACCCGACGGTGCTCAGGTCGTGACGGGTTTGAACTCCGGGCGGCGGTCCTCGAACGCACTGATGTCGTCGCCATGCGTGAGGGTGAGGGCGATCTCGTCGAGTCCGTTCAGCAGGCAGTGCTTGGTGAACGGATCGATCGGAAACGTTGCCGAGAAGCCTTCGGCCGACACCGTCTGTGACGCGAGATCCACCGTGACCGTGTTGCCAGGAGCTGAGGCGATCGCCATCAGGTCCTCGACCTCGTCTGTCGTGAGGACCACGGGCACGAGGCCGATCTTGGTGCAGTTCGTGTAGAAGATGTCCGCGAACGAGGGGGCGACGATTGCCTTGAAGCCCCAGTCGGCGAGCGACCATGGTGCGTGCTCCCGTGAGCTCCCCGATCCGAAGTTCGGGCCAGTGACGAGCGTGACGGCCTCCGCATATGTCGGCTGGTTCAACACGAACGCCGGATCCATCTCGCCCTCGGGGTCGCGGGCCCAGTCGTAGAAGAGGAACTCGCCGAACCCTGATCGTTCGACGCGCTTGAGGAACTGTTTCGGGATGATCTGGTCGGTGTCCACGTTGGCCCTCGGGAGGGGGGCGGCAGTTCCGACGATCGTGGTGACGGGTTCCATCAGGAAGACTCCCTGACATCGACGAAGTGACCATGAATGGCTGCAGCGGCAGCCATTGCAGGTGACACGAGGTGGCTGCGACCACCGCGTCCCTGTCGTCCCTCGAAGTTGCGATTGGATGTGGACGCACAACGTTCGCCGGGATCGAGGACATCAGGGTTCATGGCGAGGCACATGGAGCAACCGGGCTCGCGCCACTCGAGGCCCGCGGCGAGGAAGATCTCGTGGAGGCCCTCGGCCTCTGCCTGTGCCTTCACGAGTCCAGAGCCAGGGACGACGAGGCCGGTCACGGTGTCAGCGATCGTCCTGCCCTCCAACATCGCGGCAGCCTCCCTGAGGTCTTCGATGCGACCGTTGGTGCAGGACCCGATGAAGACCCGATCGATCCAGATGTCGGTGATGGGCGTTCCTGGTTCGAGGTCCATGTAGGCCAGTGCACGCTCGGTTGAATCCCGATCGATGGGGTCGTCGAAGTCGGATGGCGAGGGAACCTGCGCCGACACGGGGAGCGTCTGGCCAGGGTTCGTTCCCCATGACACGTACGGTTCGAGGCTCGACGCTTCGAGGATGATCTCCTCGTCGAATTCGGCTTCGGGGTCGGTCGGCAATTGTCTCCAGGCGGCGATGGCCTCGTCCCATGCCGCCCCTGTGGGTGCATGCGGCTTGTCCTCGAGATAGGCGTAGGTGACATCGTCAGGGGCGATCAGCCCTGCCCGTGCCCCAGCCTCGATCGACATGTTGCAGATCGTCATTCGCCCCTCCATCGAGAGGGATGTGATAGCGGAACCGCGGTATTCGATGACGAAGCCCGTCGCACCGGCTGTCCCGATCCTGGCGATGATGGCCAGGATGATGTCCTTTGCCGTCACGCCGGTTGGGAGGTCACCGTTCACGGTGATGGCCATCGACTTCGGTTTGTACTGCTGGAGCGTCTGGGTGGCGAGGACGTGTTCGACCTCCGACGTGCCGATGCCGAACGCAAGGGCACCGAAAGCACCGTGTGTCGCCGTGTGGGAGTCGCCACAGACGATCGTCGCCCCTGGCTGGGTGAGGCCCTGCTCTGGTCCGATGACATGCACGATTCCCTGGCGCTGGTCGTCGATGTCGAACAGCTCGATTCCGGTGCGCCTCGTGTTCTGTTGGAGGGTCCTGATCTGGATGGCCGACATCGGATCGTCGATACCGCGGTCGCGCCTCGTGGTCGGGACGGCATGGTCGATCGTTGCGAGCGTCAGCTCCGGGCGGCGCACGGATCGGCCTGCGAGGGCGAGCGACTCGAAGGCCTGGGGGGAGGTGACCTCGTGGACGAGGTGGAGGTCGATGTACAGGAGATCCGGCTCGCCGTCGGCACGATGGACGACGTGTTGCTCCCAGACCTTGTCGAACAGTGTCAGCGGTCGTGCCATGGAACCCTTCGCGGTCGGAGCGGGGAGGGTAGCGATGCGAGCGATTCACGGAGAAATCGGTCAACGCCAATTCGCGACCCTACGCTCGCAGCGTGCATCTGGTCCTCGTAGTTCTCGCCGCCGTCAGCCTTGCTGCACCGTTCGGCGCCGCCGAGGCTGCTGCCGTTGCCGAGGCCGATGGAGCAGTCACCATCGAAATCTCGGTTGCTGTGTCCGAGACCTACTCAGCGGTCCTCGTGCGACCCTTCTCATCATTCGAGGAGCTCGCCCCAACCGCGTTGAGGGATCGTGGTGACGGCACGTGGGGTGGTTTCCTGGTTGTCCCCACGGCGGAGGATTGGTCGATCGTGTTCGACGCCATTGCCCCGGGCGGCGGTTCGTCCCGATCCGAGACAACGTCCCTCACGGCACTTGGCGTGGATCCGGTGGTGGTCGAGGCACCGCCCGGCGCCCCCCTCCCATCCCGGTCGATTGATGCAACCACGGTGTGGCTCCTCGTCGGCGTGATACTCGCCATGGCAGCCCTCGGTGCCCTTGCGTGGTGGACGTTCTCGGGATCTTCGAGCGATGGAGCGCCTGTCGAGCCGGAGTGACTTGACAAATGGTCGGGAATACCCGAACATTCGTGAAGCGCGGACGATCCAACCCGAGAGGCACCTTCATGGCAGCATCAGCCCAACCCGTTTCCGGTGACCCTGATAGCGACGCCGTCGTCGAGGTTCCACCTCGCCATGTGCTCGACTATGACATCGACGACGTCGTCTTCGTCGAGGGAAACGAACAGATGAAGGCTGTTGCCGATGACACGCGGATGGACATCCTCCACCTCCTGCTCGATCGTGCGGCGACGGTGACCCACCTCGCCGAGGCCCTCGGCAAACCGAAGGGAACCGTTGGTTACCACGCGAAGGTCCTCGAGGATGCAGGCCTGATACGGGTTGTTCGTACGGCGAAGGTCAGGGCCATGACCGAGAAGTACTACGGAAGAACAGGCCGCACCATCCAATTCATGGGTACACCCAACGAGGATGACCCTCGCTGGTTCGTCAATGATGCCCTTCGATCCATGGTGTACAGCGAAGACGACCCCCTGCCGATGTTCACGTCCAGGGTGGTCAGGATCCCGATGGATCGCGCCGTCGAATTCGCCGAGCAGGTTCGAAGGCTGGCCGAGGAGTTCATCGAATTGCCTCGGAGTGGTGACACGGTATTCGGCTTCCTTGCAGGGGTCTATCCAACCGATCACCCGGCACTTTCCGACAAGGAATCGACGGGCGGGAGTGCCGGCAGATGACCGACGTAGCAGCCGGGCCGGATACAGGGTCCGCCAAGAAGCGCATTGCGCTCGGCGTGAACTATTGGAAGCTGTGGTCGTCGAGCGTCATCTCGAACCTCGGCGACGGGGTCACCGCCATCGCTTTGCCGTGGTTGTCATCCGCCGTCACCCGAAACCCCATGCTGATTGCGCTGGTCGGTGTCGCCTCCCGGATCCCGTGGCTCGTATTCAGCCTTCCCGCCGGCGTCATCACCGACCGTCTCGATCGACGGAAGCTGATGTTGTGGTCCCAGATCAGCAGGGCTGCCCTGATGCTCAGCGCAGCTGCCGTCGTGATGATGTACCGCTCGTCACTGCCTGCCCCAGGCGAGGTCCAGGACGGCGTGGTGTCGAACAACATGGTCGTCTACGGGATGATCATCGTCGTTTCTTTGCTGTTCGGATTTGCCGAGGTGCTGTACGACAACTCCGCCCAGACGATCCTGCCAGCCATCGTCGAACCCGAAGGCCTCGAGCGAGCGAACGGCAACCTCTGGGGTGCGGAGATGGTCGCGAACTCCTTCCTCGGACCACCCCTCGGCAGCCTGCTGATCGGTGTTGCCTTTGCCCTTCCATTCGCATTCGATGCGGGCACGTTCGCCATCGCTGCGGCCCTCATCTTCCTGATCTCGGGATCCTTCGCAACGAGGGACAAGAGCGCTGCGCAGTCGAAAGGCAAGATCGATTGGTGGGGTGAGATCAAGGAGGGTATGGCCTGGCTCTGGAAGCATCCGCTGCTTCGGCCGATGGCGATCATCCTCGGGCTCCTGAACGGCCTCGGCATGGTCACCTTCGCCACCTTCGTGCTCTTCGCCCAGGATGTCCTCGGGATCAATGCCTTCCTGTTCGCCGTCCTCGGAATGTCAGGTGCCATCGGAGGTGTGCTCGGGAGCATCCTTTCGCCCCGCGTGTCGAAAGCCCTTGGCTCGGGCCCGTCGCTCTACGTCACCTTGTCGCTCAGCGTTGTCACCAATCTCGTGATCGGGTTCGCGACCCACTGGACCATCGTGTTCGCGATGTTTGCGACCTTCAGCTTCTCAGCAGTCCTGTGGAACGTGATCACGGTCTCGCTTCGCCAGACGATCATCCCCGATGAACTCCTTGGTCGCGTCAACAGCGTCTACCGATTCTTCGCATGGGGCATGATGCCGATCGGCCTCGCGATCGGCGGTCTCCTCGTCACGGGCATGGAGAACATCGGCGCCAGCCGTGACATCGCGCTGCGGACCCCGTGGTGGTTCGCAGCCGCTGCCTACCTCGTCCTGTTCATCTACGCCGCACCAAAGCTGACGACGCAGAAGATCGAGGCCGCACGTGCCGAGGGCATTGCTGCCAAGCAAGCCTCCAAGCAGGCCGACGGGGAAGATGTCGACTCCGCCAACGATCCGCACGGAGCCTCCTGAGATTGCCTCCGGCCCCGATGCCCATCACGGGGGAATGAGTTCGTGATGGTCATCGGGGCTGGCGCATCCACGCCGAGCCCGATCGCGGCCTCAGGCGTTGTCCGACCGGTACTTGCTCACCGCTGCAATCCCTATTGCGACGGCGAGACCGGCGGCGATGCTCACCCAGACCTTCGGTGGCGGAGCGGGAACCCTCGGTCCGATGGCTACCGGGCGCTGGAATCGGAGGATGGGCCAGTCGTTTTCGAGGGCCAACGCTTTCAGATCTTTCTCGGGGTTCACGACGACTGGATTGCCCACGAGTGCGAGCATCGGGAGATCCGATGTGCTGTCGGTATAGGCGAACGATGAGGAGAGGTCGATGCCGTCTCGCTCAGCGACCTCTCGCATCGCCTGCTCCTTGCCGGGGCCCATCACGTACTGATCCAATTCCGGTACATACCGACCGAGGGCGTCCGTGCGAATCTTGGTTGCGATGACCTTGTCGATGCCGACCATCCTGGCAATGGGCGTCACGAACTCTTCGGGACTCGCAGAGACCACGTAGACCTCACGTCCCGCGCGCTTGTGCTCGTCGATGAGGAACAGTGCCTCTGCGAATACCAGGGGCTCGATGACATCTGAGAGCGTTTCGGCGACGATCGCCTCGATCTCTGCCTGTCGCCACCCAGATACGAGGTCGAGCATCTCGTCGCGGGCGCGCTCGAGGCTGTCCTCGTCTGCGCCGAACAGGACGTATGAGATCTGGGCGATGCCGGCCTTCATCAGGGCCCTCCGCTGCAGGAAACCCGCGCGGTAGAGCGGTCGCCCGAAGGCGAGCGTCGACGATCCGGCGATGATCGTCTTGTCGAGGTCGAAGAATGCGGCTTCGGTCATGGTTCGATTGTATGTATCGGTCGAGCGTGCGAGGGTCATGAGCCCCGCGTCGCGATCAACCCTCTTGTCCGCAGCCCCTCGGTGTCATACCGTGGGAACGCTTCCCCTCCGCTGCTTCGGAGGTACGGATGCCGGTTCTCGCCACATGGTCGCCGCATGACACCCTGCTCGATGCCATCGTCCCACTCGGTCTCGCATCCGCTGCGGGAACGGCGCTGGTGGTCGACCTCGACCCGAGGGGCCCCGCCTGGTCGGTTTCGTTCACGCTGAGGGATCTCGTGCAGCGCGGTCCAACGCGCCAGGAACTCGCCCCAACCCGGCGGGGGCCGGCCGTTCTTGCCAATGGCGGCGTCGAAGCCGACGAAGCTGCCGACGTGGTCTCGGCCCTCGCCGATGGGTGGCCCTCCATTGTTCTGCGATGCCCTCCGGATCGACCGCGCCCGGCGGGAGCGGTCGCCGTCCTCCCGCTGCTCCCTGAGCCCTTCGCTCGCAGTGAGGACCCTCCGGTGGTGTATCAGCGATCGCAGCTCTCACCCCGAAGCAATCCACAATCGCATGTACTTCCCCCACCGTCCCGGCGAACGATTGTGGCGCTGCTCTCATCTCGGCAACCGCCGAGGCCCGATCGGTGGATCCGCGCGCTTGGGACGATCTGGAACCTCGCATGAACAGTGTGGACCGCCTCATCGCGTCGCTGATCGCCTCCGACACACCACTCGAACGCGACGCCCTCACGGAGTACGCAGTGGACATCACCCGGTCCGTTGCCCCGCTCGCTGGTCCTGACACCGTGACCGAGGCGGTCGACGCGATTGTCGGACTCGGGCCCCTCGATCCGTTGTTGGGGGACCCAGAGATCTCCGATGTTCTGGTGAACGGTCCCGATGACGTGTGGGTGGAGCGCCATGGAGTGCTCGAGCGGTGCGATGTCCGATTCCGTGATGGTGAGAGCATCGCTTCACTTGCGAGGAGGCTCATCGCACCCCTGGGTCTCCGCCTTGACAGGGCCGTACCAGCCGTGGACGCCAGGTTGCCGGATGGAGCGCGGCTTCATGCTGTCATTCCACCTGCAAGTGTCGACGGACCGATCCTCGCCATCCGTCGCTTCCACGGGTCGGTCACCAGTATGGATGATCTCGTCGCACGCGGAACCATCGACCCCCCGATGGCGGAGTTGCTCGTCGGTAGGGTCGCCGATCGTTCCAACATCCTCATCGCGGGACCAACGGGGGCCGGAAAGACCACGCTTCTCAACGTCCTGTGTGACGCCATCCCAGGGACCGAGCGAGTGGTGTCCATCGAGGATGCAGCGGAACTGTCATTCGGCGGCCACGTCGTGAGGCTCGAGGCGAGGGTCGCCAATACCGAGGGTGCAGGCGACATCACGATCCGTCAGCTCCTCAGGCATGCCCTTCGTCTCCGCCCGGATCGGATCGTGGTTGGTGAGGTGAGGGGACCTGAAGCCCTCGACATGGTGCAGGCGCTGAACACGGGGCATCGGGGTTCGATGTCGACCATCCACGCCAATGGGGCGCAGGAGGCACTCGTCAGGCTCGAGACAATCGCAGCAATGGCTCCCGAGAACGTACCCCATGATGCGCTTCGGTCGCTCGTACGTGCGGCGATCGATCTGGTGGTCGTCATGGGACGCGTGGATGGCTCACGCACGGTCACGGACATCCTTGACGTTGTCGGGGCCGACGACCGATGACCGTGATCGCCCTCGTGTTGGCCGCCCTGTGCGTCCTCGGCACGCCGTGGCTCGCGTTGGGATTGTCCATCGCACTGTGGGTGTCGCCCAAGATCGGTATCCCCGTGGTCGCTGCACTTGCGGTTGCGAGTGCAGTGAAGGGTCGCCGCATCAGGCGGACCAAGCCTTCGGAGTCTGACTTCCTGCGGTCATTGGGCGGGGCGATCGTCGCGGGCGCCACGCTGCGCGAGGCAATACGGCAGTCCGAGTCACCGGTGGTGTCGTCGTTGGCTCGGCGGCTCTGTGATCTCGGCGTACCCATGGCAGACATCGGCGCAGAGGTGAGTCGCCACCTTCCCTCGACAGGGAAGGCATTCGCCGTACTGATGGTCATGAGCGACCTCACGGGTGGGTCGACCGCCGGATCGTTACACCTGCTGGCTCAACAAGCCGCCGATGCACAGCAGCAGGCCCGTGACGGTCGTGTTGCCGCAGCGCAGGCCAAGTTCTCTGCTGTCGTCGTCGGGTGCATTCCCCTGGTGATCGCTCTCGGGCTTGTCGCCGTTCGCGGCGTACCCGAGCCTGGGGGTGCGGTGGTGGTTCTTCCCATGGTTGCGGGTGCCACGGCGATGATCGTGGGGGCGATCCTCGTGTTCGCGATCTCTCGTAGGGCGCTCCCATGACGGTGTCTGTCGCCGTGGTGTCCGCGCTTGGCGTTGCCCTCCTCAGGCGGCAACGATTCCTGATCGGAGTGTCCTCAGCGCTCTGGATCATCGATGGACCGCTATTGGCGTTCGTCGGCGCAGTCTCGCTGCTCGGCATCCGGGCCCTCCACAAGGCGCGAGGACAGGCTGGGGTGCGAGTGGCCGCTGGTGAGACCGAGGTGGTTGCGGTCGAAGCGGTTGCTGTTGGTGTGGCTGGAGGGCTCTCCTTCGAACAGGCCGCCTCGGTGGCTGCCGGGGCCGTTGGAGGACGTGTAGCCGCTGACATCGAGCGTGGCCTCCGCGTCTCGACGTCACACTCGCCGATCCTTGAACGGTCCGGCATCATCCCGGAGATGTTCGCAGTGGCCAGGATGTCCAGGGTCACCGGCGCACCGCTCGCAGACCGATTGGTCGACATGGCTTCCAGCATCCGGAGGGACCATGCGGCTGCTGCCAGGCAACGTCTCTCACGCCTACCGGTGCTCCTCCTCTTCCCTCTCGCCCTCTTGATCCTTCCCGGATTCGTGTTGCTGGCAGTGGCACCCGCGGTCGTCGGAGGGTTCTCCCGTCTTGGTTTGTGACTTCCCGCCGCAGCGGCCGGCCGCCGCAGGAAAGGAGACAATGATGACAATCATGAACGATCAGGGTCAGGCGACCGCGGAATACGCCCTCGTCCTCGTCGCTGCGGCGATCGTCGCGCTGGCACTCATCACCTGGGCATCGACGACGGACATGCTTCCGTCGTTCTTCAACACGGTCATGCAGAAGGTGATCTCGGTGGCGAACGGCGTCGGATGATGTCCCAGCGCGGGAGTGCGGTGGTGGAGTTCGCCCTCGTTGTTCCGATGATCCTGATCCTGCTTCTGGGGATCGTCGAGGTGGCTGTCGTTGCTCGCACCGAGATCCAGATGATCCACGCTGCGCGAGAGGGAGCACGGCAGTCGGCCACCTCGACGGACACCTCGAAGGCGGTCGCGGCGGTGCGGCGGTCACTCGGCGACCGTGGGTCCGCTGCCCGGATCTCGGTGAGCAGACCGTCCTCGATCGGGACACCCACAACGGTTCGTGTGACCCTGCGCCATCGAGTGGCCGCACCACTTCTCGGAGGACTGCCCGTTGAGCTGTCGGCGACGGCCACGATGCGCACGGAACGCTGAGCGCGGTTCGGTCGCGGTCGGGGTTGCCACCATCGGCATGGTTTCGGTGCTGGCGATCGGAGTGGCTGCCGTGGGTACCGCAATCGCGGCCCATTCCCAGATGTCGAACGCCGCGGACGCGGCCGCCCTGGCGGCGGCACCCGTCACCTTCCGGCCGTTCGGCGCGCGTGGGACTCCTGCGCAGGAGGCGGCCCGATTCGCGGCGGCCAACGGCGGGAACCTCCTTCGGTGCGATTGTGCAGTCAATCGCACCTGGGATCCACGGACCGTGACCGTCGTGGTCGGGAAAGAGGTGTCGATTCTCGGGATCGGCACGGTGCAGATCAAAGCCGTGAGCCGCGCCACGTTCGAGCCCGCACGGTTGATCCCGCTCGAATGACGCTCAGCAGACGGTCTCGTCAGTGGTTGCTCGGCGAATCCCCGCCGCGGCATCCAGCGGTTGGGTCGTCGGTCCGGGTCATGGCCGCTACTCCTGCTGCTGACGGAGATCGGCTGTGACACGCTGCGTCGCCGCGTGCCGGTAGCCTGTCGAGGTGCTGATCGTAATCGCAGGGTGTGGCCGAGTCGGTTCGGATCTGGCGATGACCCTCTCGGAAGAGGGCCACGATGTATCCGTCATCGACGAGGACCCCCAGAAGATCGACACCCTCGGTGGTTCCTTCAACGGTCGAACACAGGTTGGCCTGGCGTATGACGTGCGAACACTCCGCTCGGCAGACATCGAGTTTGCCGATGCCTTCGTTGCGGTCACGAGTAACGACAACGCCAATGTCATGGCTGTGCAGGTCGCCAAGGAGGTCTTCGGAGTCCCGAGGACGATTGCGAGGATGGACAACCCAGCCAGGGCCGATGTCTATGCGGCGCTGAACGTCCAGTACGTCCTCGGAGCGCATCTCGTCTCGAGAGTGATCCACGAGCAGCTGATGGAGAGGAATTTCGATATTCACATTGCCTTCGGTTCAGGTGATGTGGAGATCGTCGAGATGCGGCTCGGCCCTTCTGCAGACAGCATCACGGTGCGTGAGTTCCAGATCCGCGACGGCCTTCGTGTCAGCGCCATCGAGCGAAACGGAACAACGTTCATCCCAACGGGCGACACGGAGCTGAGGACCGGTGATCTCGTAGTCGCTGCGGTGAAGCCGGGTGTTTCGAGCAGGGTCGAGCCATACCTCGACGGGGGGCGCACGTGAGGGCCCTCGTCATCGGCGGGGGGAAGGTCGGGTCCTACCTGGCGAGGCGTCTCGCTGCGTCCCACCACAGCGTCTCGGTCATCGAACCGAGGGAGAGTGTCGCCATGAAGGTCGTCGGGCAGACCGGCGTCCTCGTGTTCCACGGAGACGGTACCGATGTCGACCTGCTCAAACGAGCCGATGTCCATCGGTCCGACTGGGCATTTGCCGTCACAGGCCAGGACGATGCCAACCTCGTGGCCGCCCAGCTCGCCCGAACGCTCGGCGCCAAGAACGTCGTGGCTCGACTGAACGACCCCGCCAATGGTCCGACCTTCGAGGCACTCGGCATCCGAACCGTTGCGGTGACCGACCTCATGGTCGATGTCATCGAGCGAGATCTCCTCGTGGGTGATCTCGGTGCGACGGCGCTCGTCGCGCATGGCCGTATCTCCATCACAGAGTTCGACGTGCCTGCCGAGTTCGCAACAAGGCGAGTTGCCGAACTCGGCCTTCCGAAGTCAGCGCTCATCGTTGCGATCGAGCGACCGGGCGCGGTGATCATTCCTCGCGGATCGACGAAGGTGAAGGCAGGGGATCGCATCGTTGCTGCTTCGCTCGCTGACGGCGTCGCGCACATCGCGGCAGTCTTCGAAGCGGAGTCGCCTGCGCCATGACGGATCCGAAGTGGAAGCTGCCGCTGTGGGTCCCGAATCCGATCGACTCGATCATCCTCTTTGCCAGTGAGGCCTTGATCGTTCTTGCGTTTGCCCTCATCGCCGTGGCCCTCTCGGCGATCGTCCTCTGGATCTTCTGACATGCTCATTCGACCTGCAGCGGATGACTTCCGCGTTGTCGGTGATGCCCTCGGTCGCGTGTTCCTGGCCACGGCCGCTGCTGCGTTGCTGCCTGTC
>Ga0316195_10000258_pt1 | contig 19756 bp, 25 predicted proteins | sample Phised1_MG_FD_204937 | JGI IMG/M metagenome (GOLD analysis project Ga0316195, IMG submission 204937) | Coastal sediment microbial communities from Maine, United States - Phippsburg sediment 1 | ecosystem: Environmental > Aquatic > Marine > Coastal > Sediment | place: USA: Maine | collected...
GCAGAGGATCATTGGCATAAAAGCGGGTGGCCGTTATATCGAACCCCTGCGCTTCGGCCCAGGGGCGAATACCTCCCAGGCCTTCAAAAGGAACATGTTTTAAATAATGTAACCGCATTATTTTATACAAACCCCCTTGAAAAACGTATAACAAAACGTTCCATCTTCTTCGGCTGTACGTTCAAGCGCGGCGATGCCCCGTTCCCAGGTAGCTGCATCAATACGCCCGGACGCCAGGGCGGCTTCCCGAACCCCTTTTACCATGGCGGTAAATGTGTTTCTGGTAAACCCCTCTACGAGTTGCGGACGACTGGCGTCCACGTAAACCATTCGCGGTGAGACTGTCACTTCACGGTAACCGGCTTCGAGCAACAGGGGATACACGCGTCGTCCGATCAAAGCATCACCCCCGATTTCAGCCTGCAGGTCGACCAGGCATTGAATAGCCCGGTGGGCGTCCTCGCTGTCCGGATGAAAATAGGTCGAACCGTGATCTCCTTCGATGACCGTCAGAGTGCCGCCCGGCTTGAGAACATCTCTGAGACAGGCCAGCGCTTCGGCCGGTCGGCTGAGGTGCTCCAAGACAAAACAGACGAACACATGATCGAAGCTTTTCGAGGTAAACGGCAGGTTGAAAAGATCGGCTTGCTTAAAAGTTACATTTTGCCTTTGCGTAGAAAGCACACGTTTTTCAGCTTCCTGCAGGGAATCAGGCGAGATGTCGATCGCGGTGAATTCAGATAGGGGGCTGTTTTGGGTCAAGATAACGGTTTGGGCCCCAACTCCGCAGCCCGCCTCCAGAACGCGGCTGCCTGGTGGATAGACCGTGTCATGATGCAACAATTCGGTCAAAGTGTTGGCCTGGTCCCTCAGGCGTATATTTTCCCGGTCAGAATAGCCATGTACATATGCATTTGAGGACATGCAGTTAAGCCCTTTAAGCTTGAACTCTTTGCAGCTTGCAGACAGGGGTTAATTCAAAAAGGGATAGAATTTTTCGCCTGCCAGAGGTGGATTTGCCTTTCGTTAAGAGCGACATCGTCGCGACACATAAAATCGTTCCACGATTTTATGATTTTATGGCGATCACCAGTCCGGTTCCGATCATTACCGTTCCGGCACTCCGGTTGAGATTCCGGGTAGCGCGCTGACTGGTAAAGAGCAGGCGCGCCCGGCCGGCCATAAAGGTATAGACCCCCATGACACCCGCTAAAACCAGGGCCACAACACTGGAAATGACCAGGATATCGGTACCCTTTAAATGGTTGAGGTCTATAAAGGTCGGCAAAAACCCGACGTAAAAAAGAATCACTTTGGGGTTCCCCAGTGTGATGAACAGCCCCCCTAAAAACCGTTGCCAGCCATTGCGCTTTTTTGCACCTTGATTAGCGCTAAAGGAAAGCGGCTGTGAAGTCCACATTTTATATCCCAGCCAGATCAGGTACGCACCGCCGAGGAGTCGGATGATGAAAAAAAACTCCCCCAATACTCTGGCCACGGCTGACAATCCGAAGATGGCCAGCATAAGAAACAGGATATCACCCAGGATAATCCCGGCGATCACATTCCAGGCCGAACGGAATCCGGCCGACAAGGCCTGAGCCACCGAGGCAAAGACGCCCGGTCCGGGCGTTACGGCCAGAATCAACATGGCCAGCGTAAAAGCGATTGTCGTTTCAATTGTCATCCATCGTTCCTTCGGTGTTAATTTAAGGTTGTGTCCTTAAAAAAGGTGTGCACGCCTGAGCGCCCTATCCGAGCTTGTTGGTCGGATCGCCTTCAGCGACCATGGCTGTTAAGACGGCTTTCTCCTTTTCGCCCGGAACGATGCCGGTTAGGTCGGCTTCCAATACCGTCTGACCGGATCGATCGGTAAAGATCGCTTCGGCTTCCGACCGACCCCTGTCGTCGATGGTATGGATCTTCAACTTGCAGCGAATCGTTTCGCCGAATTGAACCGGTTTTTTAAAGCGAAAATTCATCCCCGAGGCCAGCCAGCCGATCTGTCCGCCGATCTCCGTCAGCATGCTGCCGACCAGCAGCCCGTGGCAAATGCGTCCGCTGAAGCCTTTGGTTCCTGAAAAGCGCTCATCAAAGTGAACCGGGTTGTAGTCGCGAGTGATGTCGGCAAACACCAACATATCCTGCTCGGTAAAGGTCCGTTCGACCGTAAATGTGTCGCCGGCTTTCAAACCATCAATTGTGCGTTTGCGTATCTTTGACATAGAAATAAAATCGCTCCACGATTTTATACACTGCGACCATGTTGCTCCGGGAAGAAGGGCTAATCTGTAAATAGCAAGTCATCGAAACTGCTCTCGTAAACTGACCAAAAGCGAAAGTAATACCGCCGAGCGCGATTGGCAATAATATTGTTGCATGATTTTGCACACCGGATAACCGTTTATGGCGGAGCCGGCAGGCGACCGATCGCGCTGCCCACCAGGCTTCCTAAATAAAGCATCCCCTCATGCTCCTGGACACTGCTGATCTGGACGATTGTGGCATCCGGCCCCTGTAGATTATGGGTAACATTGCCTTCCCGGTCGAGGCCCAACACAAAGGCGTAATTCTCAGCCTTGGGTCGAATCGCTTCGGGCAGGCGCATGAGGACCTTGCGCAAATACGGCCGCGGCATTAAAAGGCTATCCACATCCGTTTTGCGCGGCGACACCAACGCCAGCCAAAACGTTTCCTTTCCGCCGGCTGAAACACCATCCGGAAAACCCGGCAGGTTGTCGATAAATATTTCCGCTTGACCCTTGCGCTCGCCTTGCAACCAATACCGCATAGTTCGATAGGCACCTGTCTCATTGACCAGAACAAAGGTTTGATCGGGACTGACGGCCACGCCGTTGGCAAAGTAGAGCTTGTCCAGCAGCATTCGGGTTGCTTTGGTCTTGGGGTCATAGGCCAGCAGGCGACCGTTCGGCCGATGCTCCATTAAGTCGTCCAAGGTGTTTTTAAAAGAAAATTTAAACGAAGCGTCCGAAAAATAAATGGTCCCGTCCTGGGCGATATCGACGTCATCCACAAATCGAAACGGCCGACCGCCCTGTTCCGTACTCAGCACGGTAACGGTTCCGTCCGGTGCGATCGACAACAAGCCTTTATCGTTGGCACAAACGATCAGGTTGTCGCGGGCATCGAAATGAAGGCCGAGCACGCGCGTTTCGACATCAGCGAAGGTTTCCGGTTGGCTGTCATCCGTTGAGATCCGAATGATGCGTCCATCGCGCAACCCCGCATAAACCCGCCCCTGACGGTCGACGGCCACGTCTTCCGGTCCACTGCCGTCTCCGATTGGGATCAATTGCACCTTATCCAAATGACGGTTAGGATCATAGATCCCTTTCAAATCAGGCCCTGGCATAGGCGTCCAGGCGTCCGGATCGATCGGTACGGGCCAAAACAGAAGGTACAATCCCAGCAGGACAACCAGCGTCCCAAGCCCTGTAAGATACTTCTTCATGCGAGCCTCCCTAAACAATCCGTTAACCGGGTTTGTTCAGCAGGATGTAATTCACCTGGGCCACGGCCACCCGCTGCGCCTGGGCATCGAAAAGATCGACCGCTACCGGGCACAGCGTGCGCCCGGCTTTGATTACTCGGGCAACAGCCGTAACATCGGTCAGGCAGGGCGCTAAAAAACGAATATTCATATCTGTCGTGGTCAGCGCCACGTCCGGGCCGGTTTTGGTAAAGATGGCAAAACAGGCCGAACTGTCGGCAATCGTCATCAGCAACCCGCCGTGAAACGATCGGAAAACGCCATCATAGCGCATTTTCCGGGGAACCTGCACCGTGCACATCCCTTCGTCCAAAGACACGATCTGCAGATCAAGGGTTTTTACGATTGGAATGCGATTGATGCGATCGAGAATCGCATCGTGTAAATCTGAACCGATCAATGGACCTCCTCCTGACGCCCAGGGCGGCTTTTGAGCGCCCGCGTCACGGGATTGTGAAAGGAGCACGGCACGACACAGGTGCATTTGCCGCACACATCCGCCAAGCCTTCTTTCTTGAACCGGGCCGCATTTTCCAATAGCAGCCGATAACAGCGCTGCCGATTGAAATGCTCCTTTTCCAGTGCGCCGACCACACACCTGGCCACACATTTCAAACAGGAACCATTGAAGCGATGCAGGCACACTTCATCTTCACTCCGTTCAGATGCTGGAACACGCAGATTCGTTACCAGTGAACCGAAGCGACCGCAACACCCCTTGGCCGTGATCAGCAGGTGATGGACACCGAACTTTCCCAATCCGGCAATATATGCCAGGTGTTTGTGCGACCAGTCGCTGATCAGTTTTTCAGTGTCGAAATTGTGGGTCGGCGGCAATAAAAAACTTGAATACCCCTTTTGGTCCAGTTGCTGTGCCAGGTGCTCGTTCACGGCCACGATCAGGCGATTGGTCTCGATGTAGGCCAGCGCCCACTCGCGCGAAGCAAGACGTTCGGGTCGGTTACTGCGCGGGATGTCCTTGGCAAAAGGGATAAAATAAACGATCACACTACGTGCGTCAGCCAACAGATCCTTAGGCAGGGCGTGTGAAGGACTAACGGCGGTCTTCAATTTGCTCATTAAGGGGTCGTCGGCTGCAGCGAACCCGACCAGCGGCTCCCCCCAGGAACTGACCTGTCGATTGGTTTTTTGGTAATCCGCAATGAAGGTGGTGATCGTACTGGCAATAAAAGCTTGCATGTCTATAAGCTTTCAAAAAAACTCTATCGATTAGCGGACCCGCAACGCAATGCGGCTAACCCTGTTTGACAAACGTCCCATCTTGTAATTCCTGAAAGGCTTTCTGCAGCTCCGCCTGGGTATTCATTACAATCGGTCCGCGCCATGCAACCGGCTCGTTGAGCGGTTTCCCGGAAATAAACAAAAATCGAAAGGTCTCATCTTCCGTTTGTGCTAATACCTGATCCCCATCCTCGAACAGAACCAGCGTCTCGTTATCGATCTCGGCCCCGTTTTGCAGGTCGAAGTAGTTAACTCCTTCCGCTTCATAGGTGAACGGTTGCTTCTCCTGGCAGAAATAGCCCTTGCCGGCAATGACATAGGTCATCACCGTATGCCCGGGTTTCGTCGGATGGATGTAGGTGGTTTGCGCGGGTACTGTTATATCTAGGTATTGGGGGTCGATCACGATGTCTTCAGCCGGACCCTGCGTATCGCCCACTTTTCCGCATATGACCTTGATTTCGACACCACTTTCCAGCCGGACCACGGGAATCTGGCTTGCCGTTATATCCCGGTACCTGGGCGCCATCATTTTCCGGGCCGCCGGCAGGTTGGCCCAAAGCTGGAAGCCGGCCATCTTACCCTGGGCATCGCCCTGCGGCATCTCTTGATGAACGATGCCGCTGCCGGCCGTCATCCATTGAACATCACCGGAAGTGATCACGCCCTCGTTACCCAGGCTGTCTCCGTGCGCCACATCCCCGCTGAGCACATAGGTAATCGTTTCAATGCCACGGTGCGGATGCCACGGGAACCCTTTGATATAGCGCTCACGCTTTTCCGATCGAAAATCATCCAGGAGCAGAAACGGATCGAACAGCCGGGTTTCACCGAAGCCAAAGGCGCGCTTGAGGTGCACACCCGCCCCTTCGATCACGGCTTTACTTTTATACACTTTGCGAATTTTTCTATATGTCGACATTTCAACCTCCTTAAAAGTGGTTTCAAAACCTCGGATCATGTTCGAGGTCCAGGCGTGCCGCAGGATTGAAAACGGAGCGTACTCATGTACGTGAGTATTTCAAACCGTGGGACAACGCCGCAATCGGACATCCGACGGGATGTTGAAAACGCTTTTAGGGTTTGTATCCCTCCACTTCCAACCGCATCATGGCCACATGACAGAACCCGTCTTCATCCATTGGATAGCGTTGCAGGTAGGCCTTGACTAGCGCGGAGATAAACTCCTCGCGTTGATCGCTCGGAACTTTGGTGGTATAGGGCAACCAGGTCGTCCGAATCCAACCTGCCAGCCCGTCCAGCCCCTCCTGTCGCATGTCTTTGGGAATCAAATCCGCGCGCTTGACCGCCAACCCGGCCCGAGTCAACCAGAGCCTATACTCCTCCGGACCGAAAAACCCATATGGAAAAGCAAAATCCCTAAAATATGCTCGCCATCGATCTTGCTCCATAAGCGCTTCTATGACCAATATAATCTTCGCGGCATTGCCCTGACCACCCATCTGTAATAAAAACCGCCCACCTTGCTTCAAGGCCTGCCGGATATTGGCCAATGCGAGCTGGTGGTCCCTCAGCCAATGCAAGGCCGCATTGGAAAATACGATGTCAAACCGATTGGCCGCATCTAATTCCTCAACGTCCATGCGGATGAAAGTCAGATTGGGGAAGGCCTGTTGCGAATATTGTGTCCGGGCCAGCCGAATCATGTCCGGGTCTTGGTCGATTGCGACGACCGCGCCATCGGGCACCTTACCCGCAAGCATGGCGCTCACCTTACCATCACCACAGCCGACATCCAACACGACCTCATGGCCTTGAAGTTTGACCTTTGAAACAAGTTCATCGGCCCATGCAAACTGGGCTGATGAATGGGCCGCATAATCAGCAGCATCCCATCGGTACGTGTCCTGTTCCATCGCTTAAACCCTTTTATGCAAAGCACTCAAAATCGCAAAACAAATTTCTGCTCTTTGACCTGGGTGCCCCACTGTTCACCGATCTGTTCTTGCTCAAGAACAAAGCCGAATTTTTCATACAAATGCCGTGCCGCGTGCAACCCTTCGAAGGTCCACAGGTAAACGCTGACAAATTTACGGTCTTTGCAAAAATTGACCGCCTGCGCCATGAGCTGGTTTCCGACACCCGTGCTTCTCAGGTTGTCCGACACGATGAACCATCTTAGGTGGGCGCCTTTTGAATCAGCCTCGATACCGTCAATGGCGATACCCCCTTCGATCCTTTCATCTCGGCTCATGGTCCAGAAGCCGTCCCGTGTTTGCTCGAAGCGGCCTAAAAACGCCGACAGCTCGGAGGCGACCTTGGCTTCAAAATACAAACCAAAATGCCAGTTGCGCTGGTAATACACCGCGTGGAGCTCGGTAATCCGGCCGATCGCCCCGGGCACATAGCCTTGCATTTGAATATTGTCCATTGCAGACTGCCTATTTGTAATCATCTCTGGTTGGATAAAACACATCGATAATATAGCACACGGTCCGGGCTTTCCCATAATGAACCGCTCCGGGGGGCACCTCTGCAACATGTCCGGGTCCCATCCGTTGGGTGTCACCATCAACGGTTAATTCAAACTCGCCTTCGATCACGTTGGCCACCTGTTCGTGCGGATGGGCATGTTCCGGTATGACGGCGCCTTTTTCTAAACGCCAGTGGGCAACGGTCATGTTGTCGGTGTGAATCAGTTTTGCCCGGCATCCGGGGGCCAGCTCTTTGGCTTTGATTTGGTCTATGTGCTGAAAGGCCATGGATTTCTCCCATTTTAAGCTTTGGCAGGTCGGTTCTACGGTTTGGTCAAGCGCGCAAGCAATGCATCCGCCTGCGCGATCTGCTTTTCATTAAAAACGTGCACCCCGTGCTGCATCAATATCGCAGCTGCCACACCGGCGCCCTTGATCTTCGTGCCTGTAAAACTGCCGTCGTAGATGCTCGTATTGCCGCACGAGGGACTGTTGGCCTTGAGCAAGGCCATTGTAATCTTTTTAGATTGGGCAACGGCTAACAACTTCCGGGCACCTTGGGTAAAACCCGCACTGACATCCACGTCTTGACGATCAACGACCCGGGCCTGTCCGGCCAAAACAGCCTTTCCGTCGCCTCCGACAATTTCCGCCGGTTGCCGGGGGATCCCAAGTCCGCCGGCCGTTTCAGGGCAAATTGCCACGATTCGCCCCTCCTGACACCAACGGTCCAGGATTGCGTGTCGAAACCGGGCCGGTTTCCCGTCATAACGGGTCGGTTGACCGACAAGGCAGGCGCTGACCAAAATTTTGATCATGTCACACCCTGGTTTAAATGTTTTTGCCACCATGCGGGCAAGTCGGCGATCGAAGGCAAAAGCTTTGTGTGTGCGACCTGCTGTAACCGCTCTCGGTTATGGGCGCCTGAGAGGACACCGATATTGACGCCCACCCCGGCGTTGTTTCCGGCTTCCAGATCTTTGACGGTGTCCCCGACCGTCATCACCTGGGCGGGATTCCTTACGCCGGTCTTCGCCATAGCACGTAAAATCATTAACGGTGCTGGACGGCCCTGAAGAACGTCATCCCCGCAAACAACCGTTTCGACTGAAAAATCATTCCAGGGCAACCTGTCGATGATCGTGTTGGCAATGATCCGATCAAAGCCCGTGTTGAGCGCCAGAGCAACGCCTTTTTGCCGAAGCCACCTAAAGGTTTCCAGTGTCCCCGGTATGAAGGCCACACGCTCCTTTTGAAAACGCGCCAGCAGATCGCTTTGAAAAGCAGCATATGCTGCTTCGGTCCGCGCCGCATTGCCGGGGTTGCTTTTCCCGAATCGCTTTTCCACCAGCGCGGCAATTGCCTCCCGCTTCGAAGCACCGCGTACCGAAATTAATTGCGCGGCGGAAAAAGCGAGCCCGCCGGCTTTCAACGCTGTTTCAAAAGCGGCGGGTACCTGACCCATATCCTGAAGCGTCGTGCCGTAAATGTCGAAAACAGCCAGCTCGATCCTGGTTGCCACACCGATTCCCTCCTGTGCCAAACCGGGTTCGCCGGTCGATCAGGCCAATGTCATTGCCGCCGTGCGCATGACTTTGCTGATCGCCATTTTTTGCGGACAGCGGCGCTCCGCCTCAGTATAGTCGATGGCTACCAGTCGCCGGCGTGTCGCAAACGGCAATTCACGAAAAAGCGCCCTGGCCCGATCGCGCTCCCCATAGGAGCGGTAATACATCAAATAGCGCATGATGTCGCTCACCGGTACCTGCCCTTGGGTTGCCGCTTCGCAAATCTGACCACAACCGGCACAATAGTCACACGCCGTTTCATCGGCATAGGCCTGCAACAGCTCTACGTCGCGCCTGGAAAGCTTGGTTTGATCCATGGCCGCTGCCGTATTGGCCGCTAAAATAGTCAAATTGGGCATTTGGGAACAGATGCTGGCTATGTGCGGGTTTTCCCAGACAGCCTTGAGCTTGGCCTGTTTGTCGGTAAAGCCCTTGCGCAAAAAACGACCCGCCAGTTCAAGTTCGGTATCACTGCTGGTTTTCACGGAACCGCCACCCTGGGTCTTCATGGCGGTCAGCCCGATGCCTTCTTTGACACAGGCCGCCACCGCCGCTTGCATGTCTTCGGTGTGCATGAGCCGGTAGTTGTACGTCATCATGATTCCGTCAACCCATCCAAGCTTGGCGGCATCCAGCAGCAGCTGCTCCATGTTGCGGTGGGTGCTGAACCCAAAAAAGCGGATCTTCCGGTCGGCTTTGGCCTGGGCCGCCCACTCCTTCGTTGCTCGGTTCAACTCCTTGATCTTGCGAACCCCGTGTACGAAATATAGATCGACATAGGTCGTGTTCATCCGCTCGAGCGAACGATCGAGCAATCGGGACATGCCCTTCGGGCTTCGGTCATCTGATTTGCTCACCAAAAATATCTTCTCACGATCCTGAGGATACTTTTTAAAATACTTACCGATCCCCTCTTCGCTGTCCCCGCCCTCATAGCAATCGGCCGTATCCCAGTAGGTTACGCCCCACCGCACGGCTTGCTTCATGAGCAGTTGATTGTTGGGGATATCGAACATGCCGCCCAGGGACAAAATCGACACGTTGACACCGGTTTTGCCAAATGGCCGGGTTGGAACCACACCGGAAGGCGTTTTATTCTGGGCCGTTCCTGTCGCCGCCTGCACCTGATTGCCGACCGGTGCTAACGCCGCCCCCAGGCCGGTGACACCCGCTGTTTTAAGAAAAGCCCTGCGGGTCCAGTTTTTTTTATTTTCTGTCATATGAATCATCCTTACCTGTCAATATGGTTTTCAGGACAGTTTCTTGAAAAACCGCTCTGCTCGCGGGTTCAGGATCGAGCCCTCCCAGGAGAGAACGATTCGCAAGGCCTGGCCTACAATAGCGTGCCGGGCAACCAACCCGAAAAACCGGGAATCGGCGCTGTTGTCTCGGTTGTCGCCCATCATGAAATAGTAACCTTCTGGAATTCGCACGGGTGCGAAAGAATGTAGCGACGGTCGCTTGGGTGTCAACATCACCGGGTGCTTATGCCCGGCCAGATCCTCTGAAGCGAACAGATGGTTTTGCACTAGCTTGTCATTCAGAGAGGCCAAAGCCTGTGGTTCCAGCCAAGCATAGGTTAGCCGTTCTCCGTTTATGGTTAAGGTGTTACGATCCATGGCCAATGTATCGCCCGGTAACCCGACAACCCGCTTGACCAGGCGCTGGCCGGTTTGCGGGGAATAAAACACGACGATGTCACCGCGCTCGGGGTTTCCCCACTGGGCCAGGTGCAGGGTCGTATAGGGCACCTTAAGGTCGTAGGCCAGTTTATTGACAAAAATACGATCCCCGGCCAGAATTGTCGGGGTCATCGATCCGGTCGGTACGTCATTCCAATCCGCGATGGCCGACTTAAAAGAAGTAGCGATTAAAAGTGCGACGATAATACTGTAGCCCCAACCACGCCACCAGCTTTGCAGTTTTGTTTTCCAACCTGTTAGCATATCGACCTCCCTGATTGAAGCTCCCCACCTCAAGCGGAAGGAAATCTTCCCGAAAAAGTATGGGGTCTATTTTTGATGCGCTCGTTATTACCGGTTCAACCATATAAATCTATTAGATATTCCTCCAACCGGTCCAGGCCCTGCGCCAGGTTGGCGCGGCCGAACCCGATACGAAAATGCGAAGAACCGGGATCATAGACAGTCCCCGGAAGCAACAGGACACCGGCATGCTCCCGTATTTCCCGGCAAAAGCTTTCCACATTACCTTGCTTCCACCGGGGAAAGGCAATCGGTCCGGCCTTAGGAGTACGCCATTCGAAGCGCTCGCTATGACGCTCGAAAAAACCTTCGATAATTGTCAGATTCCTACGGATGGTGGCCAGGCTTCGCTCAACCAACCGGTCTTTATGGCTCAGTGCCAGGATAGAAAGAAATTCGCTTGGCGCACTGTTACAAATGGTCGTGTAGTCCTTATAGGCGGCCTGAGCCTTTAAAAGTTCCTGGTCACGCGTTACGATCCAGCCGATGCGCAACCCAGCCAGGCCAAACGATTTGGACATGACGCCCAGGGCAACGCCGCGGTCGTCAATTTCGCAAATAGCCGGCAACCGATTTTGGGGATCGTATTCCAGGAAACGGTAAACTTCGTCGGAAAAAATCGTGAAACCGTGCTGTTTGGAAAGAGCCGCCAGGTCTTGAAAATCCGACTTGGGCATCAGGTGTCCGGTCGGGTTGTGGGGGCAATTGACAATCACCAGCCGGGTGTTGGAACGCAGATTCTTTTTGACAAAATCGAGGTCCAGAGCCCAATTGTCAGCAGGCGTCGCTTCCCATAGCGTAATATCGCAGCCTATAGAACGGGCAATCGCTGCCAATGATTGGTAGCACGGGTAATGGACAATGACATGATCCCCTTTTTGCAGGGCCACGTGCATGAAGATAAAAATGGCTTCCTCGGCCCCGGTATGTACCAGAACCTGGTCTGGTTTAATCCCAGAGTACAAAGCGGCAATTTTTTCACGCAGCTGTGGATGTCCCTTGGACTCGGTATAACCTAGCCAGAGCTCTTTGAAGGCCTTGTTCGCGCCCGGCTCCATTTGGAGGAGTTCTCCGACCGTGATCGACTCGCAGTCGGAACAAGCGAGCAGGTACGGCGCAGTAAACTCATGCTGCGCAAAATAGCGCTCTAATCTAAACGGTTCAATTTGCATGGTAGCATGACGATGCGTCGGCACTCGGTTGCTAAAGCCCGGCCCTTGCCTTGACCGACAATTGGATAGCTCCGGTTTCTCGTCCAAGCTTGCAATTGAAGATCACTTACCGGATGGTTACATCGACACGGCGGTTTTTTCCTTCATGGATGCCCTCGGATGTTGGGATCAGCGGGTTCCCGTCGCCGTGGTAACCTATTTCAAGAATCAAAGCATCAACCCCCATGGAGATCAGCCTGTCGGCAATGAGCCGTGCACGCGTGAAGGCGAGCGTACGATCGGCCTCATCCGTTCCCGCCTTGTCGGTATGGCCGACCACACTGACATCAGTTGATTTTCTTGCGGTAATCTCTTTTACGATGTCGGGTAACAGTGCCTTGGAATACTCTTTTAAGGTGGTTGTCTCTAACTCAAAAAATAGCGAATATATTACCGGAATTTCAGGCATCATTCTAAAGGCAGGTCCGAATTGCTTTTCTACGGCCGCCTTTTCCATGATGACCGGATCTTGGGGGGGCTCCCCGGGGCGCGGCACTACGGTCGACTGATATGCCTGGTCCAGGGATTGATCGCCTTTCGGGTTTGTAACGTCGATTTGGCCCACCTTGCCATTCGGTTCCGGCAGGAGCACCACCAGTGTCCTTTTGCCACAGCCGGTTAAAAGCAATAACGCGATACAGCCGACCAAACTGACTGTTCGTAATTTATTCAATAAGTACATTAAGTTATTATAGCGCGTTGTCATAATATCATCAATGAGACAACTTCCAGTTACTACCTACATTGACCGCAAAATAAGTCCCACGAATACCGATCGTAGCCGCTGGTGTATTAAAAAGCACCGATTTGGGTTTAAGCTTAGCGATCAGCCCCCCCAGATAGATACAAGATCCATTTAAAACATCCGTTATCATTGAAAATTTATTGCGTTCCGGATTAAAGACAAAATCACTGATGACCACTTTGCTTTTAGGGCCGATCGACAAGACCCCATTATCTTTAAAGGTCATTCCCACCGAACCGTCAGGTCCCGTTGTAATGGCGTCGTGCAAGAAGAGGGTTGTGCCGGCTTTCACCTTAACCGTCTTATTATTCCGAATAACTGACACCTCACCCGCAACGGTTTTAACAGACCCGACCATGACCTCCGAATCCAGGGTTTCACGGAATGTGTTTTCTGAGACAGTTTTAATCGGCACGCTTTTGGCTTCCGCCGCCAAGGTCGTACCGGCAGCGCCAAAGAAGATAAAGGTCATAACGTAAATATAGATTTTCATACTCATCCTTTTCGTTTGATTTCATTGAGATAGCGGCAATTTCCTCCGGGCCAAAGCTGAAACCTGAGCGGCCGGCAAAAACCATTTCCAAATGGATTGACGTCTATTTCGGTGGCAGCGTTTTAGCGAAAATTTTCGCTTTCACAAGCCAGTTTTTCAGCGCATCATCAGATTTAAAACCGTTTTTGTCAACCATGACCCAACCCCTCATTGGCTTGCCGGTGATATCGAAGACCCTGACATGCTTTTGAGCCAGGGCATCCACCGCGGCATCTTCGCCCAGTCGTAAAATGAGGAACTCCTTGTAAACGCCGCAGAACATATTGCCGTTAATCAAGTGGCACACCCCGCCGAACATCTTTCTATGAGTCGTGCTTTTCCATTTCGCAATCATCTTCTGGATGCGCACATCGATCCCTTCATCGTATGGCATGGCTCCTCCAAACGTATAAATGGATGGGCGCACAAATGGCCCTAAATAAAACAGGGTGGATAAATCCATCCAAAATGAACTCACCCACCCTGATACTGTAAAGGTTTACCGCAAAGACTAGGGCAACTTTTCTAACCAGGAAGCATCCTCGATCCATTTGAGTTTAAGCTTCATCATCTCGTCCGAAGCTTCCATCGTGTTCAGGAAATTATCCATCCAGTTAATCAAAAGGGAATCACCCGGCGGCAGCGCGATGCCCAGGGGTTCATAAGTAAAAGGCGTGATGACGGAAACCAGGCCGGCATCCGGATGCTGCAGCAGGGCTACGATACAGGCGTGATAGTCGGATATCAGCGCATCCACTTGGTCTTCTATTACCATCTTCACAGCCGTTTGGTAATCAGCGGTTTCAAAAAGTTTGGCTTGCGGCATCAACTGTTTGACCAGATCGGCGCTGGTTGAATTCTTCAGGGCGGCAAAACGCCATTTGGGCGCATTCAGTTCAGCCGGGTTTTCAATCGTCACGATCGACTCGAATTTCGATAAAAAGGCTTTGCCGCTCACATGGTAGGGCCCCACAAAGGCCACCTTCATGTTTCGTTCCGGTGTGATGGTCATGCCCGATATGATCATGTCGACCTCTCCGGCTTCCAGCGCCGGTAAAAGCTCGGCAAACGGTTCGATGTGCAGGCTGAGTTCCACCCCCATGGCGGCGGCAATGTACTGCGCCAGGTCAATATCCAGCCCCATGGGCACTTGGGCCTTGGATTTCATGTTCAACGGAGGCATGTTAGCTGCCGTCCCTACGATCAGCACGCCTCTTTTGGATATCTTGTCAATCGTCGGGGAGACCTTAGAAGTTCCGGTCATATGGGTACACGAAGCCGCAAAAACGAGAACCAGGGCCAATATCATTAGCACTTTTAATTTTTTCAAGGCGCCTCTCCTTTCATAAGCTGTTGTTATTATATTCGAATGAACCTAAATATGGGATCCGCATGGATACAAGATAAGGATCAGATCGCTTATTATCAAATCAAAACGGCTAAAAAGTCAATTGAAATTACCATCCGCCCCCTTGACTTGGCAACAGGGAATGGCGGAGCTCCGGCGTTCCCCTTCATATCAATGCCGCCCGGTTCGCCTCTGAGTCACTGACCCAACAGGTAGGTTGTCCCCACACTGTTTAAAATAAACTGGTCCGGCATGACCGCTGCAATGCGATTGGTGGCTTTCCAGCCGGTACAGTGCATTGGAACGATAATATCCGGACCGATCGCCTTCATTGCCTCGATCGTGGGTTCGATTTTTTCTTCACTGGGCCCGGACAGGTGAAAGCCGCCCAAAACAGCGTGCACCCGGCTGACACCCGTGATGCGGCAGGCGTGCTTGATCATGTTGATGATGCCGGAATGCGAACAACCGCCGATGACGACCAGGCCCTGATCCTTCAGGTTGATCACCAGCCCCTGGTCGTCATCAAAAGGATCTTGTACCCATTGGCCGTCGATGCGCGCTTCCAGACCGGGCGAACCGGTTTCAAAAGTGGTTACGCGCTCGACTTTGCCGGTAAGCAGGATCAGACCGGCTGCAATGGTCGAAGCATCCGCCCGCTTGTCCAGGATCGCCCCTGCTTTCGCCACGTCCGCTTCTTTTAATGCCGGCATGGGAACGTAGAAATCCGGCCCCACCTTGATGCGCCGTTCGACAAAGGCCCCGGGATGCAGGATCAAGGGTATTTTTCGTTCGGTACTCTTTAGAAAATGCATCAGTCCGGCGAAATGATCGTAATGACCATGGCTCAAAACAATGGTTTCAACCGATGCGATTTGATGCTGGATTGCACCGGTCATAACACCCATGCTGATGGGCAACAGGTCGGCGTTGTGACACAGGCAGGTCCCCGTGGTGCCGGCATCCATGAGGATGGTGTGTTTTTCATCACCCGTGTAAACCGTGACAAGGCATGCCAGTCCATGCTCTGCCAAGGGTGCGGCCGGCGGCAGGACCTTCATGCGCTTAGCGCCCGGTGCGTCTTCGAGAAGAACATCGCTATAGTTGTCGACCAGAATCGTCACTTCCATTTTTTCGGTTTCTCGCAATTGCATTGCCTGCATGTCAAAACTCCCTTCTGCGCTTCAGAGCACCGGCAAACCGGCTGGCTGCACGCTGCCGGTACTACGGGTCGCCCTTGTCAGTTGAGCGGTTTCATGGTAATTCGTCACTCTCCCGGGACACTCGGCGTGGCAGCTCTGGAAACCCCGTCTTGCGCCTGCTGCGGCGCATTGAGATCAATATGTCTTCCATAAAAGGTCATAACCGCAGCATGAAATTTATTCCAGGATTCCTGGTGTGTATTGTGGCCACAGTTGCCAATGGTGACGAATTCGGATCCCGGGATGCGCGCGTGCAGTTGGCTGCCAAAATCCATTGGGAGCCATTTGTCCTGCTCGCCCCAAACGATCAAAAGCGGCATATCAAGCGTGCCGTAGCTTTCCGTCATGCGATCGAACGCTGCTGAAAAATACTGTTTCTGCAACGCCGCCAGGGCGTCCCAGTATCCATCCTTTTGCATGGGTTGAAAGTATTCTTCCACCAAAACCGCATCGACCTTGCTGTTGTCAAAATACACGTCCTTAAGGGCCAGCTCTACGCTCCAACGGCCCGCCAGAAGCGAGGCCAGGTATTTCATCAAGGGGTAGGTCATTTTCAAACGCATGGGCGGTGGAAAGCATGCTGGATCGACAGCGATCACGGTCTTGACCGCTTCGGGCTTATGCAAACTAATATACAAAACGATTCCGCCGCCCATGGAATGCCCCATCAGATTAAAACGGGCCAACCCAAGGTGTTCGATCAGCTTCAAGATGGCGCCTGATTGGTTTTCAATAGAATAGACGTATGGTTCCGGAGGAATGTCTGACCGGCCCAAGCCCGGCTGATCGACCAGGATAAGCCTGAAACCGGCTGCGATCAAAGCACGCACATTTTTATGCCACGTAAAGGTTGAATCCGCGAAGCCGTGCACCATGACCAGCGGTTCACCACGCCCCATATCGATATAGTGCAGGTTGTATGTACCCAGATTGAACGTATGTCGATACGGGTCCACGAGGGCATGCCAGTCGCGGTCACCGTCCACGACCGCTTTCTGACACCCTTGGGCTAGCAGCAGGGCCAAGACCAGCACCAGGTAATAGATGACGATGAGCCTGGGCCTTGTTGAAAAGACAATTGTTCTGTTCATAAGACGGTATGCAGCCATGCGTCAATCGCTTTCATTGGCAGGTGATCGCCGATATCGTTGCCGTAATAGGCAACCTCAATTTTCAGATCCGGCCCAATTAGAAAATCGGCCGGCACCAGGGCTGTCTGGCCTTCCATCTTTCCCGGAAAAAAACCTTTCAGGGATGCCCTGATCAAGTGCGGCAGCTTGGTCACTCCGGCGATAAAAAATCCGGCCCAGGAAGACTCGACCCCATATTGACCATAGACCTTCCGTTCGGGATCGGCCACCATCGGAAAAGGCACATCCTGGCGGCCCACATACCTGGCGATGCTCGCCTGGGGTGACTGGAAAAAGGCCAGCAAATTCATTTCCTTGTTCTTAAATTCGTCCTGGCGCATCGCGAGCTGATGTACTCGCAGATTGCACAGCGGGCACGAGGCATAGCGATAAAAAGAGAGCATCAGCTTTTGGCCTGCATAGTCCTGCAAGCGGATGGGGTTGCCGATAATATCCGTCACCTCAAAAGGCTTGGCCGGTTCTCCAGCTTGAAGTCGCATGGTAGGGTTCCTTTCGACAAATAGAAGCTGTCTCAAAAAAGTGTCTTGTCCTACAAATACGTATAAAAATTTAAAGCCATTGATTCGGGCGTTTTTCTGGGTTGTAAAGAAAATTCGAAGCACGAAACCCGAAACAATAACAAAATTCAAATGCTCAAATAACCCAAACAAGACTGGATGGTTGAGAGTAAGTGGTTGTTTAACGCTTTTAATTGGGTCATTTGATATTCGGGTGTTCCGGCATGTTTGTATACTGGAAGATTTCCAGCGTCGGTCCCTGTTTGCCGTAACCTGGCAACCGCAGGTGCTCACCTTGCAGTTGCGCTGCGGGCACACCCGTGGCCTGGTCCAACCAATGGCCGGATAGGTCCCGTCTGGGGGGCACGGGTGTACACTTGAAAACCTTTTGATAAAAACGTGACAGGGATCGCCAGTCCCGGGCAACAATGTTCGTATGCACATATTTTATCGGCATCCGACGTGTATTCTCCTGTTTGTTTTTCTACCGAACCGCACAAATAAACGTTACGCTGTGTCTATCTTCCACGCTTTGGCCACATCCGGATTCCGTTTAAAAAACTGCAGGCGCGCGTCTTCATCGACATCGTTCAGAGGGCATGCGAAATTCATGCAGCGTGTGCAAAAAAAGGTTTTCAGCGTTAAAAAAAATCCAGCACTTGAAATAGCATAGACGATCAGCAGAAACCACTGGAAGTCGAAAACAATAAAGTAAAAAGGATAGCCCCACACCAGAACCAAACCGGCCCAGAAGATTGTCTTTTCCTTGGTGGTCATGGGCCCCGGTCGGTAGCGCCATATCTTGGGAGCACCGTAATTGGCCCAGCATTTCAGCGACCGGTCTTTCTCGGCATAGTGTGGGCAATGGGAACACATAACGCGTATTTCGGCAAACCCGAAAAATCCGACCACGATGAATAGCCAAGGGACCAGGAACCAGCCGTTGACGTGGTAAACTCCGGCACCACCCAAAAGAAACGAAGGTAAACAAAGACATAAAAAATGAACCAGGTCTTTGATCCCGAAATGGCATTGCAGTGCGTCTCTGACCTGACAACCATCGCAGGTCGAAGCGCTGCACGTTGCAATCGGCCGCTTTGCATCCAGGAAAAACATATCCGCCTCCTTTGGGGTTTAAGCCAGAGGCTAAACATTCGATCTTTTCGGCACCCGGCACGCTTCTGAATTCAGCGACTGTAAGACGTTCAATGAAATATTGTCAGCCGCTTACGCTCTTGCCCGATGGTATCAAACGCCCAGTAGGTACAGGTCAATGTTACCACGTCCCGCGATCGCCTGTCCTTTTACAGCCAATGGCAGGTCTGCTATCAATGGTGGCAGACCGTTTCTTTCTAAAAAATCACGATAATTTATAAAATGTTCGCCCCCAGCCAACATTTCGAAAGTAAATGCAATCCCTTTTGCAAGCCAGCCGAGTGGAAAAGCGATCGGGCCGATTCGATAGTCGACGATCAACGCCCGACCTTGGGGATTTAATACCCGCACGATCTCGTCCATCACCGGTAATCGAACATGAAACGGCATTTCGTGCAGGGTGAACATGGCCACGATCAGGTCAAAGCGATCATCGGAATAGGGCATGCGCGAAGCGTCGCCTACGCGCAGGTCCGCCTGGGTGCTTAATTTTTTTTGGGCTTGTGCAATCATGGCCGGCGAAAGGTCGATGCCGTAAACCCGGCATCCGGCCAGCTGGTATGGTATCAAGTTAGTGCCCGTGCCGCATCCGACTTCCAGGACACTTAAACCGCTCGCAGGCGGGTACAGGCCCAGGCTCTTTTTCCGCACGCCGGCTATGAACGGCTCGACAAAGGTATCATATGAGGCGGCATTCTTGCGATACGGATCACCTGTCATTTTGTTCTCCGCGGATAGGATCGCTTTCGGATGTACCGGTCTGATGAATACCACATAGCGTCCGGTGTAACAACGCCTATGTATTAATTTGCCGACTGGCGAACCCCGCACGAATCACGATATATGGTCGTTGACAGTTCGGTGTCAGTTGGCTATTTATAGTTCATATTACACGCCTCCTTAACCAACTTGTTTCCAACAAGCGCATCTGTATTCAAATAAGGATACTTTCATGAAACTCTATGACGTCGCTATTATCGGTGCCGGTCCCGGTGGATTGGCTTGCGCCATTATGGCAGCTGAGGCCGGGATTTCCTGCGTAATTATTGAAAAGGGCCGCAATGTTTTCCAGGGAATCGTCGATTCCTATCCGCGGGGCAAAAAAGTCTATCCCACCATTCCGAAAGGCAGCAGCGGTCCCTTTCCGATCCCTGCCCTGGAGCCGAGCGCATCC
>Ga0316195_10000259_pt1 | contig 19730 bp, 17 predicted proteins | sample Phised1_MG_FD_204937 | JGI IMG/M metagenome (GOLD analysis project Ga0316195, IMG submission 204937) | Coastal sediment microbial communities from Maine, United States - Phippsburg sediment 1 | ecosystem: Environmental > Aquatic > Marine > Coastal > Sediment | place: USA: Maine | collected...
TCCCAACTTCTGATCCGCGCTTCTACGAACGTCACGGTTTCGAAGTGACCGGTGAGCGCCAAGCGGGCGAGTCCCCCCATCATCTCCATGATCCGACAGCCCCGCTGAGCGGTTCCGTGCACAGGCAGTGCTGGTTCCAGTCACCGGCGACACCGAACTGGCAACTTGAGAAGTTAGCTACCGATCACGAGTCGAAGCGTCGCTGCAACTCGGCGTAACCGATCGCACCGTCGAGGAAGCCGAGCGTTCCGGAGTCGAGCAGTTCCCGGCCGGCGCGCTCCAATGTGCTGAGCGCAGCTCGGGCCAGGCTGCCACCCAGGCTGACCCGCTTTACGCCTAGCGAGAAGAGCGTGGGGGCGTCGATGACGCTCGCCAGTCCGGCTACCACGTTGAGCGGACCCGGGATGGCCGCGGCAAGCCGGCGGATCGTCTCCTCCTCAACGACGCCAGGGACGAAGACGCAGTCCGCCCCCGCTTCGACATAACGAACCGCGCGCTCGACCGTCTCGTCGAATACGTCGCCACTCGTGCCGACGAAGTAGGTGTCAGTTCGAGCGTTCAGCACGAAGGTGCCGCGGGGCCCAGCCGCCCGGGCGGCCGCAAGACGGTCGCCAGCTTCATCGATGCTGAAGAGCCCACCCGGCCCAGCATCCTCAATGTTTCCGCCCACTGCACCGACTTCCACGGCCCGGGCCACCGTGCGGCCAACGTCGTCTGCCGTGTCGCCGTACCCGGCTTCGAGGTCCGCGGTCACCGGCACGTCCACTGCGGCCACGATCCGACCGATGTGCTCGAGCATGGTGTCGCGGTCAAGGGTTTCCCCGTCCGGGACTCCGCACGACCACGCGATTCCGGCACTGGTGGTGGCGATGGCCGGGAAGCCGACCTGCTCAAGAATCCGGGCGGACCCGGCGTCCCATGCGTTCGGGAGCACGAAGCCGGGACCGGAGTGCAGGGCAAGGAGGGCAGTTGCCTTGTCCATGGACGGTTCGGCGGTCACGAGCCCACACGATCGACGTGCGACACCGAGCCTCTGTCGTCCAACACTTTGGTGAGCATTCGCCCATTGTCAGCAATCGCGACCTGTCGCGATAGCCCACGCGCCGTCACGACAGAGTGACTCCAATGCAGACAACCGAATCTTCTTTCGTGATATAAAACACGTCTTGTGATGCACATCACATGAGGCAAGACTCCGGCCACCCACTCCGGAGAGGCAACAGCCATGATCGGATCGCGGCGGACCCCTTGGGTCGCGCTCACCCTCACCTCAGCACTGGTCGCAGGCGCGGTGGCCTCAACAGCAACCGCGAACGCGGATCCCGTCGATACCAGTCCGCCGACCAAAGTGCTGATCGTGCTCTTTGACCAGATGCGGCCGGAGTACGCAGATCAATTCAACATGCCGAACTTTCGCGCACTGCGCGACTCCGGCACCAACTTCAACCAGGCGTACCTGGGCTACATGGGCTCTGAGACCGTCATCGCACACAACGTGCTGATGTCCGGTCAGACTCCGCGCAACATGGGCTGGGTCGACGAGGCCTACCGAGACCGGGACACGCTGCTCGGCTCCAACCCTGACCAGATGTACATCACGGGCGAGCTCACATACGACCAGTACGGAACCCTCATCAAGGACAAGGGCTACCCGAAGCTGGCCGACTACCTGCAGACAGCGCAGCCGGGTAAGAAGTTCATCGTCGTGGGTCAGAAGTCGTACGCCGTCGAGTCGGCCGCCGCGAAATCGGCCTTGGACACCTCCGACGCCGACATCGCGGTTCGGTTCAGCAGCCGCACCAGCAGCACTCGTCCGCCAGACACCCAGCCTGCCGAACAGGCGTGCTTCGACACCCTTGGCGGTCGGTACCGCGGGCCTGTCGGCATCAACGTGCCGGCGTATATAGACCAACCGTTCTGCGGCCGGTACTGGGTCAACTCCGGTAACACCTACGGCACCAGTGATGCGTTCCCATCGTGGATCTATCCGCTCGATGGCAACCGCTTCGTTCCTGGTACCGACACAAGCCACCTCGGTGGCGACACGTGGGTCGCCGACGCCGCAATGGACATGATGGGCAACGAGGACTGGTCGGGAATGTTCGTGACCATGGGCGGCATCGACAAGGCCGGCCACATGTGGGGCGCGCAAAACGACCGCCAATCAGTCGTTGGCTCACCTGACTACCAGACTCACGTGCAGTACGCAGCAGAGAACGCCGACGTCCAGCTCGGCCGCATGCTTGACAAGCTTGAGTCCCTAGGCGAGCTCGACGACACACTCGTCGTGCTTACCGCTGACCACGGTGCAACGTGGGGCGAGGAGTTCTACGGCAAGACAGCGGCAGGAAGTTCGAGCAGCGACACCAACTGGTACTACGGACCGGACTCGCTGCCAAGTGTTTACAACAACCCGTCACCGGCACTGCAGCCGCTGATCGACACCGGCAATGTCGCCTTTTCCTACCAGTCGACATCTATCCAGACCTGGCTCAAGAGCGCCTCGCAGCCTCAGCGCACTGAGGCCCTCAAGGTAATGACGACCCTGCCTGGCGTCATCGCTACGTACTGGAAGAACGGTGGCAAGTACACGCAGTACAAGAAGAACTCCATCCCGTCCGACCAGCGACAGTGGTTCAAGAAGAAGGCGCGGGCGATTGTCAACACGATGGCCGATGCCAACGGGCCCGACCTCGTCGCACTGCTACGCGACAAGGTCAGCTACGGCGCCTACGGCGACCACGGCGGCTACGCCGAGTCCAACCAACGGGTTCCGATGGTGTTCTGGTCATCGGACGGTCAGTATGCCGAGAACACGTCAGCAACCTTCCATACACCTGACGTGATGCCCACCATCCTGAAGGTGCTGGGAATCGAGCAGACCTACCCAACTGACGGAAGGGCGCGCTCGCTCAATTAGGAGGCTGTGCTCGTGTCGACGTTCGTCATCGTCCCCGGTGCGTGGGATACGCCCTTGACGATGGAGCCAGTGTTAGACCCATTGAGGTCAGTTGGCCACGAGGTGGTCGTCGTTGATCTCCCGTGTGGAGAACCCAACGCAACCCTTGACGAGTACGCGGACGCTGTGCGCGCCATGCTCCCCACTGACCCGGCCGACGTCGTGCTCGTTGGGTACTCGTTTGGCGGCTTCACCGCTTCGAAAATCGCGGTGGAGAACCCCGACATGCCGGTCGTCTACGTCGCGGCTTGGATCCCGCGGGCTGGTGCCTCGGTACTCGACCTCTTTGCCGGCGGCGATCCCTTCGAGGCCGGCGAGCAGGCAGGAATCGCCGCCTTCGACGGACTGATCCTCAGCGCCGGCCCTGGTCTGTGTGCGCTGAACATCGATCTGTACATCGCGGCTGCAGACCCTGCCGAGCGAGACTCGGTGCGGACATATCTCGAGCGGACGCAGCGTCCGCAGGGCATCGACGTCTTGCGCGAGAAGTGGCGCGGCGATCTGCCGATGTCTCGCCGCCGTACCTACGTCTTGACGACTGCGGACACGCTGGTGCCACCGGAGACTCAACGAGTGATGGCGGCGTCAGTGGACGCAGATGTCGTCGAGATCGACGCAGATCACGGCGTCTTCCGCGAACAACCTGTGCGTCTTGCCGATCTGCTTGTCGCCGCAACCCGCTGACCCCTACGTGGGGCGCCCGGAGAGATTCGAACTCCGAACCCTCTGGCCGTAGTCCGACGATGCCCGTCCAGCCCAGTTCGGCCAGTACCGCCGCCCGCTGGGTGGCCCAGCGTTCAGGGACCTCCACGCCCTTACCCACCATCAGGTATGGGCCAGGGGCATTTCGTGCCTTTGCATCGTGCCGGCAATGCCAGACTGCAGCGTGTGATGGTTTGTCGGTGCTTTCGACTACCTCGATTCCGTCGTCAACATTGACTTAAGGCAGGAAGCGGTGGACGAATCGGGTCACCGACTCTCGGAGCCATCAGCCGGGAATCCCGATCGCGGCGTTGGACCGGGCATCGTTCAACAACGGGGGCGAATGGTTCGCATCGATCGCGGGAACTCTGACCACCACCCATGCACCGGTGGAGGACAAGGACACGACGTTCGTCAGATTCTCGACGTCCCACACACCCCATCAGGACGACGTCACGATGCATCGAGAGAACGTAGGTCATGCGTTGCCCAGGTTCTGATGGGCGCTCGCGGACTGACCGCCGAGCTGTCCCCATCACTGTCACGATCTTGGACACCGACAAGCCCGAACTCCGGCCAGTGCCACCAGGGAACACCCGCTACGTAGCGGCTTCTAGAGACGCCGCCAAGAGTTCATGCACCATCTTGGGATCTGCCTTCGGTCCAGTGATCTGCAGCACCACCACGTGTGTACCGACGAGCACAGCACCGGCGCTGAGCGGTTGGGCACCCGCGCAGTCGCAAACCGGAGGATCGATTCGCCAACCATCTCGGCCAGCGATGACGACAGGTTTGACCTTGATGGGATCACCGAAGAAGGCGGCTGCATTCGCTGCCAGGTAGTCACTGAACTCCGCGGCCCCCGCTTCTGACGAGAACGCGAGGACCTGGCTCTCCACTCCAGTGAGCTGCGGGGAGGCCCCCCGGTACTCGACCTTCACTCCACCCTTGAACCCAGTGGCATCGAGCGTCTCCTCCAAGTCGGAAAGGGAGGCCTCAGCGACGATGTCATCGCGGACGAGAGGACTTACCGTCCGGCGCAGAGGAGGTAGGTCCTCCGCACTCACAGCTAGGTCCGCGAGATCCTGCCGCTCGCCGGGGCCGAGCGTTGCCGCCACACTGCCACGATTCTGAGTTGGCTCGGACTGTTCGGCACCACAACTGGTCAGTAGCGCGAGCACCCCGACGCATACTGCGACCGCCAGACATGGTGAGCGTCGTCGTGGGCTCACGTCGTGGAGGCTCCGGACTTCGATGGCGCCGTAGAGGCACCGGCGGACGGGCGCAGCAGTCGAACCGCCGATGCCGGCAGGTAGCACGTAACTGCCGTACCTGGTGGGAGCTGCGTGGCAGGCTCGTCACCCTGGTGAGAGGACAGCACCATGAGGGCGTGTTCCGACGCCATCTGAACATGGACCTGCTGTGCCGCTCCTAGGTAGACCGTCCGGGTGACCATGCCCGGAATCCGGTTCTCTCCTTTCGTTCCAGCAGGCTCCAGCACCACTCGCTCTGGGCGGATCGTAACGGTCGCCTCACCGCGCAACGTGAGGTCTCCCGCCTCGGCGCTCAGGGTGAAGTCATCGCCCAGGCGCACGGCCGCACGAGACCCTGGCGCCTCGCTAATCCTGGCCTGCATCAGGTTAGAGACGCCGAGGAAGTCAGCGACATAGGCCGTCTCTGGCTCCTCGTACATATCCCGCGGACGGCCGACCTGCTCAACTCGACCGGAGTTCATCACGGCGATCCGATCGCTCATGGTGAGTGCCTCTTCTTGGTCATGTGTGACATACAGAAACGTAATTCCCACCTGCTCCTGCAGCTGCTTGAGCTCGACCTGCAACTGCCGTCGCAGTTTGGCATCGAGGGCACCTAGTGGCTCGTCAAGGAGCAGCACCGAGGGTTTGAGGACCAGTGCACGTGCTAGGGCTACGCGTTGCTGCTGTCCACCCGATAGCTGGCTCGGCTTTCGACTGGCGTACTGGCTCAGTTGCACAAGCTCAAGCGCTTCGCTGACGCGCCTGCGAACCTCGCTGCGTGACACCTTCTGGCGCCGCAACCCAAAGGCAACGTTGTCACTGATCCGCAGGTGTGGAAACAGTGCGTAGCTCTGGAACACCGTGTTGACGGGGCGCTTCGCCGGTGACGTACGGGACATGTCATCTCCATCAAGACGAACTTCACCGGCGTCCGGTTCTTCGAACCCAGCGACCATGCGAAGCGTTGTCGTCTTGCCGCATCCGGACGGTCCCAGGAGGGAGAAGAACTCACCAGCCGGGATACTGAGGTCAATCCCATCCACCGCGGTGAAGTTGCCAAACCGCTTCGTGAGCCCAACGAGCTCTACCTGTCCTCCTGTCATGCCGCCTCCTCCCTATTGCGCTGCTTGACGCCGTGCTGGCTGACTCGGCCCGTCATGACTTCGCCACCATCACCAGTCCCTCGGCTAAGTTCTCTTCGGAGACCTCGTCGGCGAACTCCTCGTCACCGACGAGCCGTTTCTCGACCCAGCGCCGGCCACCCTCAGCGATCAGTACAAGGGCCATCGAGAGAGCGATCACGAGCGTTCCGATCGCGATCACCTGCGGCAGGAGCGCCGGCGTCCGAGAGCTCGCGTAGAGAAAGACCGGGTACGTCGGCTGCCCTGATGGGGCCAGGAAGGACGCAATCGCGAACTCGTCGAAAGACGTGACAAAACTGATGAGGAAGCTCGACACAAGGGCCGGTCCTAGAAGAGGCAGGGTAATCAGACGAAAGGCCGTCAGATCCGAGGCTCCGAGGTCTCGCGCTGCCTCGTTCATCGATGGATCGAGGGTACGCAGTCGCGGAAGCAGGACGAGGATTGCAAACGGCAGCGCGATCACCACGTGCCCCAGTACCACCGCGGTCAGCGATGTCTGCACAGCCATTGCCTGGAGCAGGATGACCAAGCCAACGGCCAATGAGATGTAGGGCACTACGAGAGGAAGCATCAGCGAGGCGACAGTCAGCGAACGCAGCCGCAGCCGCTCAGAAGTAAGGCCAACCGAGGCCATCAGGCCCAGTGTGGTGGCGATGATGGCCGCAAAGACTGCGATCAATGCGCTCCGTAGCAGGGCATCAGTCAACTGACCGTTGGTGAATGCCTCGGAGAACCAACTCGTCGTCAGCCCCTCAAGCGGCAAGGTCGCCGTCGTGCTGTTGTCAAAGGCGAAGATGACCAGGACCACCAGCGGGGCAAGCAGGAAGGCGAGAAAGAGCCAGAAGTAGACCGAAAGCAGGGCCTTCACCACTACTCCATTCCTCCTCATCCGTCATCACCGCCCGTAGTTGCACGAAGGTCGGTGTTGAGGAATCGGCCGAAGACCAGCATGAGAATTACGACGGTGACGATGAGAGCCATTGCCAACACCGAACCCAGGGACCAGTCCCTTGTGCCGAAGAACGCCTGGATTGAGTTCCCAAAGAGCTGGTTGTCTGCGCCTCCGACGAAGAGTGGAGTGATGAACTCGCCTGTTGTCGGGATAAGAACAAAGACGAATCCCGCGATCACACCGGGCAGACTGAGGGGGAAGGTAATCCGCCAGAAGGTCGTCCACCTACTTGCGCCCAAGTCCTGCGCCGCCTCTAGAAGGCGGTGATCCATGTTCTCAAGCACGGCGAAAATCGGAAGGGTCACAAAGGGGACCCACGTATAGAAGAGGACGAGCGAGACCGAGAACGTCGAGTAGATGAGCCACGACACGTTCCCATCGTCTGGGATCAGGCCGACCGCTCGCACCGCCCACGTCACCACGCCCTCGTCGTTCAGCATGATCTGCCAGGCCAGGACCCGGAGCAGGTAGCTCGTGAAGAACGGTGCGAGGAGCAGCAGGAGAAGTGTGTACCTACGCTCCCGCGCCACGAAGGAGAGAAAATAGGCAAGGGGATACGCGGCAATGGTCGTGACGACCGACACGAGCAGCGCGACCCGCATCGAGTAGAAGAAGCGGGCCCGGAATGGGTTGTTGTCTCCGAAGAGGAAGCTGTTCCAGTTGTCGAGGGAGAAGGCGACCTCGGCGCCCGGGATGTTCGACCGCAATCCCACGCTGAACAGCGTGATGTAGATGATCGGCGCGAAGATCAGAAGAGCGACGAAGAGCAGTGGCGGCAGTACAAGGAGCCCGCGCCCCGGACGCCAGCGCCGACCGGGCGGACGCGTCACCGACCGTTCAAGGGTCGCTTCCTGCCCGGTCAGGAGGCCACAACCTCCTGCCAGGCGGTATCGATGGCCGCTGAGTTCGGCATCCATCTCTGCAGATGTACGTCGTCACTCGAGATTGCCATTGGGTCGTCGAGTTTCAGCGAGTCGACCAGTGCCTGGTTGTCGATCTTGTTGATATCGATCGACGTGTTGGCTGCCCCGTATGAGTACAGGTTAACCAGGTCCTCGGATGCCTTGCGGTTGATAAATGACTCTACGTATTCGTGTGCGTGGTAGTAATTCTCGGTCGTTGACCCGAGGAGGAAGCCGCAGAGCCAAGACAACCGGCCCTGAGACGGTTCCAGGTATCCGACGTCCATCCCCTTGTCGGCGAATGATGCGTATGCCGCCTGCCACGAGTAGGCAATGTGGATCGTCCCCGACCTGAAGGCCGGTCTCATCTGCCCGTACTCGTTGTCCCAGTAGAACTTGTTGAGCGGCTTTTGCTCGATCAGCTTCTGCTTCGCCTGCTCGATCTCGTCCGGGCTCGGATCGTCGATATCCGGAAAGCCCAGGATCAGTCCGGCAATCTCGAAGTTAGTTGAGGCGCCGCCCCAGAGCGAGATCTTGTCCGCATACTTCTCGTTCCACGCTAGCTCCCAGCCGGTCGCATCGGCCTCATCCACCATGTCCTTGCGGTAAAGCAGGCTGCCGTAGCCCCAGTCCCACGGAATCATGTACTGCTTGCCATCCACTTGTCCCGCTTCGACCAGGAAGGGATTGAGCTCACCGAAGCTCGCGAGCAACTCGGTGTCGAACGGCTGGACGAGACCGCGCGAGACGTAGTCCGGAAGGTCCTCGACGCATGGATGCATGAGGTCGAAGGTGTTGCTCGCCGTGGCCTTCTGGAGGGCCTGGTCGTCGTTGTTGATGTACGTGTAGCTGATCGAGTTACCGCCGTACACGTCGGTGTAGTCCGTCCCGGCGACTAGACCGTAGGCCTGCGCCTTCGTTCCCCCAGCTTCGTAACCGCCCCATTCGAGAATCGATAGCTCCCCCGGCTCCTGCTCCATCGGTGGCCTGGACGTCCCCGCGTCCGGGGTCTCCTCGACAGCAGGACTCCCACACCCGGTCAGGATCGTCGCACCGCCGAGCATCACCGCCCCACTGAGGAAGTTACGACGGCTGAGCGCGTTCTCGATCGGTCCGTTCACGGCGTCCCCTCGGGTTGGTTGGCCCCTGCCTACTCCTCGTCGGAATCCGATGTCAATGGCCGGCGCCGAATGGTGACCTCGTGCCGCGTCGACAGTTGGCAATGGTGATTTCATGAGGCCGGCTGGCTACCACATGGTGATAGCTCAACTGATTCACCAGTCAGTACGGAGGCCGGGTTCGATAGGCGTAGGTTCCGGCGTGCACTGGCTGCGACCAAAAGACCGGTGACCCACTTCCGGATCAATGCGTCTTGGCAGAGAACTGGTGGCGCCTCGGACCTCTCGTTCAGGGCATATCAAACTGGAATGTCTGCGGAGCCGGGTTACACGGGTTACCCCGACCGAACGTAATTCCACCAGCCACGGCATCGGTCACGCACCAGAACACGGTTTTCGCGTTGTCCCCGGGGATTGGATGGCGACAGAGAGAATCCGGAGCGTTCTCGTGATCACCGAGCATGCGGATGAGCCCGGCCTCGGTGAGCGACCCCGGCTCTTCAGCCGCCTCGTTCATCAGCTCCGTCCCCCTCCGCAATCGACGTTCCGATCTCATTGCGTAGTCAGGATCGTCTTCGAAGCCGAGCATCGGTCCACAGACGTAGTGGTTCGTGTGAACCAGGGTTCCTGCGGCGTTCAGCGTCATCGTGGCTGAGTCTGTCGCCGAGCCTTCGATGTTCACCACCTTGCCGTCGCGATCGGCGAATATGGTGTTGTAGGCCGACGCACGATCTGGGCGCAAGGCGGCGTTCGTCGCCTCGGCAATGGTCTTATGATGCAGCTGCTCGCGGACGAGCAGCAGGCGAGGAATGCCGAGACGATTGTCGTTTGGAGCGAGTTCGTTGCCACTGAGAACAAGACCAGCGGCGTTCCACCCCACACTGATCCACGGTCCGGTGCCGATGGTGAAGATCTGCGGCTCGCCATCAACATGCCACTCAATGGCCACCAGTCCCGGTTCGACCCTCGCATCGAGATCATTGTTGTGAGCCACCAGAACAGCGCCATCGACGGTCGCCGGTGGGCCCGCCACGAGGTCAGTGCAACGACCACGGTCGGCGCCGAATGCTGAGCCACCGGCCTCCCCTGGCGGACCGTCGTCGGACGACCAGATCTCCTCGATGGAAGCGGCGAACACGCGCACGGGATCTGCCCCAGCCGCCTCGGCGACACCGTCCAGCTCCTCCACGAGGTACGGCAACCGCCGTGCGGTGAACTCCCGGTACTCCGCCGCCAGGCTCAGTTGCTCAGCCATAGTCCGGCCATCGCGCGGTGTCGCCTCTGACCCAAAGTCGATCGCGGCATGAATAGCCGCAGCACAAGCCTCGCCGATCTGCTGGCCGACTTCCCGGTGTGAGCCCGCCACCCTTAGGACAGGAAGCAGTGAGGGATCACTCATGGCCGCTCGCTGTCCGCGAAAGGGCATCCAGCACGTTGCGAGTGGCCTGGGTGATCACGGGATCGTGGCCGGCCAGTCCGTAGACCCAGTCGGTGGTACCCGAGTTGAACACCGTTCCTCCTCGCGTATAGAGACCCATCACTGCATGGTTGTGCGCCAGGCGTGCGATCGCTTGAGGAGTGGCTGCACCGAAGACCGCCTCGGCAGTCTCTTCCAGATCTCCACTTTCACTTGAGCGGTAGCGGGACGGCAGTTCGTCGTACGCCCAGAGACGGGCAGGTGCCGTAGCCAAGATGGTGAAGTCCTTTGGAGTTCCGTCTCGGCCCGTCGGAACCGGCAGACCATCCTCACTCGAATGCGTGAACTCACATCCATCGACCTCGTACACCACGATCGAGTCCTCGGCCCCGAACACGTCTCCGTAGTGCACGTCAGTCCCGGCGAACACCCAGTGGTCCGGACGCCAGGCTGTGTAGCCACCTGATGCCTTCGGAACCGCGTTCCCCATCCGCACGTACCCCCCGCGCGAGAAGCTCAACCCCGTCAGATGGTTCTCCGGCCGGTCGACGACCTGCGAGCACCAGAGCGTCGAGACAAGATGCTGCTGGTCCGTTCCGTACAGCGGGTCCGCTTCTGGATCACCCTTGTACGAGACCATGGTGCGGCCGTCGTCCTCGAACCTGACCTGCCAGCAGACCGAGTTTCCGGACAGGAACGCGATGTTGCCTCCGCGCTCGACGAACGACTCCGCGGTGTCGCGCATCCCCCACGACCAGTACTCGTCATGTCCGACGCTGATGAGCATCGAGTACCCGTCCACGATCTCCGGGTGCTGCTCAAGATCGGCGTTCACCGCGACGTCAATGGCATACCCCGTCCGTTCAGCCCACTGAACGAATAGTCGTTCCCACTGGTACCAGCCGGAGGATCCCGACCAGCGGGCCAGGCCATGGACGTCGGCCCAGGTCCGAAATCGCTCGTGTTCGGGGTCAGAGACTTCATCGAGGTTCGGGTAGCGGAGATACGGTTCGGGCTTGCGCAGAAACCCACGAGCCATCGGGCGCTGGAACGATGCCCGCACGGCACCGGTGTAGAGGCTCGGTCCACCCCAGTCGTTGTATGCGTTGTAGGTATTCGTGGACAGAACCAACAGGATCGGTGCCTTCGGTTGTTCCTGCCCCGAGTTGCGAACAACAAAGAAGGCGAGCGACTCCTCGCTTCGTCCGGTGGCTTCATCGACGGCGCGCAGCACGACCTCGTAGTAGCCCGATCGCCAGTGCCCAGGGACGGTCAGCCGAACCGACGCGGGCCAGTTGCAGCCACACTCGGATGCGTGCTCGGGGACCGGGTGGAGCGCACCGGCGACGTCGTTGTCACTCCAGACGATCTCCCGGGTGCCGCCTACTCGGGCAATCTCAACAGAGAATCTGCGCGCGTTCGTGGAACAACAAAGCTCCAGCGCTTCCCCTGTGACGTAACTGAGTTGGCTGGCGTAGCCCTCGATCATCAGCGATCCCATCCGGCGTCTCCGATTCCTCTATTTGGAGACTGATGGCGCGGTGCGCCGCTCAAGCCACCACCATATCAATTGGGCAGTCAGGTGAATCGAACTCAAGGACCTGCTTGAGGGCAGGACGGGCAGTTGAACAGCTATCCGCCCCAGGGCCACCACCACTGATCGACCCACACGCGACGAGCCACCCGGTCCTGCTCGTGACACGTTGCCCGGTCGGGTACGCGAGCGAACGTCCGCCCTCCATAGCTACGCCAGAGCGCACGAGATATCTGCCACTTTCCACGATGGTCCCCGTCCGCGCTCACTGCACGACAGACGTCGTGGGATTCCCGCCACGAAATGTCCTGACCATGAGGGGAGGCCTTCCAGGTCTTCAGGTCGATCGTCGCACGGTGGTGCTGGGAGATGCGCGCCTTGCGTGTCACCGTGGGGTCGTCAGCGGCATGAACAACAGGGGCGTGAGACAACAAGAGAGCGACGACTACAGCAAGAACGAGGGCCCAGGTCCCGGTCCGGAGTCCAACGCTGAAGAGCGAGGCGCGAAAAGGCACGCAGACCACCGTACCGGCGATGCGGGCGTCATACCAGGCATGCCAAAACTCCCTGGGCCTCCATGTGGCTCGACGCTGACGCGACTGTTCCCGTGGCAGTCGCCGTCCGTGACCCTGCCGGACACCTAGTTGTACCCCCGCGGATCCGCTGGCCAGGTGTCAACGGCAATGCCCAGGGGCTGGGGCTCGGATCCCGCCCGATCAATGGGTGCCTAGATTACGTCGACCGGGAACATCATCGCCATGCTCCGCCAACCCCACCAGACGGTGTGGTGCACATGCAGTCCAGATTGCAGTCATCGGAGACATAGAACTGGAAACGAGGAAAGAAGCGCCCGGCCCGCGCTGCGACGATCTGGCGCGCCCGGAGAGATTCGAACTCCCAACCTTCTGATCCGTAGTCTGGTCCAGGGCGTCTCAGGTAGTGCGCTTGCCCATATGACTTGCTGGACTCAGGAGATCAATCGGGAAGGGGTGACAGGAAACGTGGGGATGGTTATGCCCCTGGCTGTGCCCATGCGTGCACGTGGGAGCGGCCCCGCAGAGACAGCGACGGTCCAATGGTCACTTGGTCAAGGGCCGCTTCTACTCCGAGAGCGCACTCGCGTCCACGATCTCCCAGGCCTCGGCAATCAGTCCATCCTGGAGGTGGACGATGACGGCCTGATCGACCTCGAAGCGTTGTCCGCGGGCCACCACACCTCCGAAATCCTTCTTGATGGTTCCTGAGACGATCACGCGGGCCATTTCCACCTTGTCCCCCACGAGAACCTCCTGGACGTCATGGCGGAGATCAGGCACGGCTTCTCTGGCAGCCCTCCACACGGCCACTTCACCTGCACAACTGCTGGTGGACAAGCCCCCAGGGGCGTGCACGATGACATCGGCCTTGAGCAGGGCATCGAAGGCTTCGAACTGACCGGCGTCACCGGCCGACAGCCAACGAGTGATGATCGGTTCATGCGCGTTCACGAGGCAAGTGTGACCGCAACCAGGCTTCTGCAAAAGGTTCTCGAAACAAGTGGCGCAGCATCCCGCCGGGCAGACTCAGCCACGCCGAGCCGCCAGGCGATCTGGTTAGGCAGCGTTCGCTGCAGTACCGCCTGTGTAAGCAGCCAGCCGGTCGACTCGGGGCTAGCGCTTGGAACCGGATCTGACCTGCGGCTTTTGCGCGCCCGGAGAGATTCGAACTCCCAACCTTCTGATCCGTAGTCGCCACGCGCCAGTGTCAGCCCTTGTTCTCGCTGTAACCCGTGTCGTGGCGTGCTGCTTCTCCTGCCAGGAGACGCCAGCAGGCTACAGGGCGGTCGTGACACCGCGGTGACACCGCTCTACTGGGAAAGCAGGTGCATGCCCCATGGCGCGCGGCACGGTCAACTGCAGTCGGTCAGTCGATGAGGTCCATCGATTCCTGAACGGCCCGATGCTCTAGCGAGGAGCGGAGCTGTTCCACGGTTGGCGCAGGCTGAACGCCGGCGCTGGAGTTCGTTGCGGGCACTGCTTGATGCCATCAACTTGATGCCATCAACTCTGGAAGACTCCCAGCGCCATCCGTGGATTAGCCAATCCTCGTCACAGCCCCACGAGTTCGAACGAGGTTCGGGGACGGCTGTACCCTCGCTGTGCCGCTCGATCTCCGGGGTGACCGCAACTACACATATCTTAGAATCACGCCCTAGGTCCAGCGGCTGCCGTCAGAATTCGCGTCCGGCGTCCCAGCTCGAAATAGGGTCGGAACCGACATGCCCCCCGATGGAGGTTGATATGCCCCTAGTAGAACTTTCCCAAGCGACCGTCCACTACGAACAGGCCGGCGAAGGTCGCGACGTGGTCTGGGTGTCTGGCGCAGGGGGCACTGCGGGGTCATGGGATGCCTACCAGATCCCCTACTTCAGGGGCTTCTTCCGCAACACGACCTACGACTGCCGCGGTGTGGGGACGACGACCTCGGACGTTCCCCTGCCATGGACAGTCGAGGACTTTGCCCGAGACGCCGCCGAACTCATCCAGGCAGTATGCGAACCACCTGTCGCCATCGTCGGGCTCTCGTTCGGAGGGGGCATCGTCCAGCAGATTGCCCTCGACTACCCCGAGCTGATCAGCTGTGCCATCACGATGGGTACCGGGGCGCGCTCAGTGGGCTGGACGTGGGACTACCAAATGGCCGAGATCGACTGGCGGCGCTCCGGCGGACGCCTCGACGGCATGATGGCAGTCACGCACTACGCGGCCATGTACTACCCGGCGCGAGTGCTGGGAGACCGAGAGCTGTGGCCCAAGCTGCGACAGGAACTCTTGGAATACTACGAAACCGACACGGCTGAGGACTCACTGATCGCCCAGTGGGAGCCCTGTGTCCTCTTCGACCAGACCGAACAGCTACCCCACTGCCGAGTTCCGATGCACGTCGTCGCGTTCGACCAGGACGTCCAAGCAGTTCCCCAGGACGGCGAGGAAGTCGCTGCACTGGTACCAGGCTCCCGCTACCACCTGTTCGAGGGAATGGGGCACTGCTCGATCTACGGACACACGCACGACATCTTGAACCCGTTCATCCGGGAGACGATCGAGAAGTACTTCTAGCGCCACTGTCCCGCTCACGCCTCCCAGGAACGGTCAGCAACATTGGCCAGAAGCTACGGTTTCTTGATGCCGCAAGTGGCGACAAAGTTCAACAAGACACCTCTAAGCCAGTCGATCAACCGAAGGGCTCAGCGGTCACCTGGAGAACGCAGTCTTGGCCACGACTCCGGCGCAGCAGCGCAACAGCGCCGACTTCTCGAAAGGATCAGTGACTAACGGGTACGTAGCTAAAGGCCAACGGCCCTAGGGCGCCTAGAGAGATTCGAACTCGCCATCGGAGTGCAGTCGACATACCACGATTTACCTTCGACGGCGTGGCTGGAGGCTGGCAAGCAGCCCCACACACAACGCAGTTGCGCGATTTCAAGGCGCTTGGTTCGCGAGGATAGTTCTCCAGTGGTGGCAGGCCGTGGTGTGTCCGGACTGCACGCGCTCGACGGTTGGTTCGTCGGTGTCACAGGACTCACCGCGAAAAGGGCACCGCGTGTGAAAACGGCATCCCGAGGGCGGGTTGATGGGGCTCGGAATCTCGCCAGTCAGTGATGGACGAGCAGCAGCGACATCGTCCCCATCGAACGCGACGTGGGCAGCCTGCAACGCCTGTGTGTACGGATGCGTCGGGTTCAGGAGGATCTCCGACGTGGGCGCGACCTCGAGAACCTTCCCGAGGTACATCACAGCCACCCGGTCCGCGAGGTAGCCGACCACATTCAGATCGTGAGTGATGATCAGGAGAGCAAGCCCAAGCCGGGACCGCAGAGAATTGAGCAGGTTCAGAATGCTTGCTGCTGCGGATGCGTCGAGCCCAGCCGTCGGCTCGTCAGCCACCACGAGACTCGGCCCAAGCGCCAGCGCGCGGGCGATACTGACGCGACGCGCCTGGCCTCCGGACAGTTCGTGGGGGTACTTACGGGCCAGATCCGAACGAAGCTCGACCATGCTCAGGAGCTCCTCGACCGAGTACCGCTGGTCCCGCGGAGTGTCGTGGATCTCGTACGGTGACGTCAGCAGCTGATCAATGTGCTTCCGGGGAGACAAGCAGCCATACGCGTCCTGGGAGATGAGTTGCATCCTGCTGCGCAGGCGCTGGAGCTCACGCCGACCGACCTTGGCCAGGTCACGATCCTCAAAACTGACCGACCCGCTCGTGGGGCGGATCAGGCCGAGGACCGCTCGTCCGAGCGTCGTCTTCCCCGAGCCCGACTCGCCGACCAGGCCCACGATCTCTCCGGGTGAGATCTCGAGATCGACACCATCGACGGCGCGGACCGGCGCGGGGGGACGACGGGTGATCGACGCGAGGATCGAGCGCTGGGGCGAGAAGTGGATCGCGAGTTCGTTCAAAACCACCAGAGGATCCGCCCCGTTGGGCATCTGCGCTTCAGGTTCGGCAACTCTAACGGAGGGCACCGGGGCTGCCCGACTCTGCGCCGGTGGAGCGACCTCGCCGTCACCGTAGAGCAGGCAGCGCACGTGTGAACCACCCGCATCGACGAGCGGAGGTGTCGCCTCACGGCATGAAGCCTGCGTGAACGCACACCTGTCGGCGAACGCGCATCCGGCCGGCCACGCCCACAGGGGTGGGACCTGGCCCGGCACGACGGGAAGCTCAGTGTGGCGCCGCTCTATCGTCGGGAAGGCGTCGAGCAACGCTCGCGTGTACGGATGCTTGGGCGTGTGGAGGATCTCCCGCGTTGTCGATTCCTCGACGATCTCCCCGGCGTACATCACCACGAGGCGGTCACACGCCCGCGCTAGCACCATCGGATCGTGCGAAATGATCACGATCGAGGTTCCAGCGGTATCCCTCAACTGCATCAGCAGCCGGACGATCTCCGTCTGAAGCGTGACGTCGAGCGCGGACGTAGGTTCGTCAGCGATCAGGAGCGACGGGCGGAGTGAGAGTGCCGTCGCGATCATGATCCGCTGGTTCATCCCTCCGGAGAACTCGTGTGGAAAGTGGCGCAGCCGGAGCGCCGCGTCGGGAATACCCACCTGTGTCAGCGCGTCCGCAGCCTGCGACACGAGCTGTTTCCTAGGCGTGGTCTCGTGGGCGCTTCTGGCTGCCGTCATTTGCACGCCGATGGGAAACACCGGGTTCAGACTTGTCAACGGGTCCTGAAAGATCATGCCGATCTGTGCGCCCCGCACGGCACGCATCTCGGTCTCGCTGAGCTCAGTGAGGTCCCTGCCCTCGAGCAGGATGCGACCGCTGGAAATCGAGCCGTTCGCTGGGAGGAGACGAGGGATCGTCATTCCGAGTGTCGACTTTCCGCAGCCTGACTCACCAAGAATGCCCACGATCTCACCACGTTCGACCGCCAGGTCGACGCCACGGACGGCAAGCAGAGACCGTGACCCCAACCCATAGGTGACGTGGAGGTTCTCGATCTGGAGCACCGGTGTCGTCACGTCATCCTCCCCCGACGCCTGCCCGCGAGCTTGGGGTCGACGACATCCCGGAGTGCCTCGCCGAACAACGTGATGCCGATCGTCGTGATGGCGAGCGCGCAGGCAGCCGAGATCAAGGTCCACGGAGACTCTCGGACGTAGTCGAACCCGGTCGACAGCATCACGCCCCACGATGGTGCAGGAGGTGGCACACCCAGACCGAAGAACGACAGGCCGGCTTCTGCCGCGATCACGGTCGGAAGGTCCATCGCCATCAGAATCAGCATGGGGGCGAGGAGGTTGGGGGTGATGTGATGGAGCACGATGCGCCACCTCCCGGCGCCGAGGGCACGCTCGGCTTCGACGAAGGGTCTCTTCTTCGTCGAAAGAACCATCGCGCGCACCACTCTTGCGTATCCGGGTGCAAAGGCGATCGCGAGCACGAAGACAAGGTTCGTCACCGAAGGGCCCAGGACTGCGATGATCGCCAGTGCCAACACCACTGCGGGCACCGACGCCAGTGCATCCATGATGACCACCATGCCGCGGTCTGTAGTACCTCCGAGGTATCCGGCGGCCACACCCATCATGAGCCCGAGCAAGGCCGCGAACGCGACAGTAGGCACTGCGACGCCGAGCGCGATCCTCGCACCGAAGATCACGCGCGAAAGAAGATCACGACCGAGCTCGTCGGTCCCCAGGAGGTGCTCAGCGGACGGGCCCTGGAAGCGCGCTGCGATGTCCTGCTGTGCTGGGTCGTAGGGGGCGAGCAGCGGGGCGAACACGACCACGACGATGAGTCCAACGACAACCACAACACCGATCTTTCCGGTGGGTCGGTCCGCGACATCACGGACGAAGTCACTGACACGCCGCCACCTGCCGCCCGATGACCTGGCACTGACTGCACCGGCCTCGCTCATACGAGTTCCTCGTCGTCGAGCCGAATCCGCGGATCGAGGATCCGGTAGGAGAGATCGGCCAGGATGTTCGCGGCGATGAACAGCACAGCGATGACGAGGGCCGTCCCCCGGACGACTGGATAGTTGCGCTCCTCGATGGCGGTCTGCGCAAGAGACCCGAGTCCGTTACGCGTGAAGATCAGCTCGACGAAGATCGCGCCACCCATGAGATAGCCAAGCCCCACGCCCAGGACCGCAACCGTCGGGATCAGCGCGTTCTTGAGCGCGAAGCGGTACACCACGATGCGTTCGGATACCCCCCAGGATCGGGCGGTACGGACGTAGTTCTCGTTGAGCACCTCAAGCAGGCTGGCTCTCAAGAGGCGGGCGAGATAGCCGATCCATCCGACCGCCAGAGCAATGACCGGAAGGATCAGGTGACGTGCGTAGTCGACTGGATCAGCGAGATCCCCGGCACCGATCGCCGGAAGCCAGTCGAGCCGCACCGCGAACAGCAGGAGCAAGAGCAACCCCACCACATAGGTCGGAAGACTGGTGAAGGCAATCGACACCGCACCGGTGACGCGGTCCAGCCATGATCCCGCATGCGTCGCCGCAAGGACACCCAGCGGTATTCCGATCAGAGTCGCGAGCAGTAAGCCAGTAACGGCCAGGATGATCGTGTTGGGAAGCACTGCGAGAATCTGCCCCGTGACCGGTTCACGAGTCGTGAAGTCATTTCCAAGATCCCCCTGCACGGCACCCTGGACAAAGAGCCATACCTGCATTGGGAACGGCTCGTCGAGGTCCATCTCGGCGCGGACCGACTCGATCAGCTCGGGGGTTGCCCTAGGGCCGAGGATCTTGACCACCGGGTCCCCGGGCACGACGTGGATCAATAGGGTAAGCGCGATCGTGACCAGTAGCAGCGACAACACAGCGCCACCGAGTCGGCGCACGAGGTAGGAGCCCATCAAAGGTCACACGCGTTGGTGCCGATGATGATGCTCGTCCCTCTCAGGCAGGTCGAAAATTCCACAGCAGAGCTGAGTTGGTGACGTCGAACGATGGCTGGATGCCGGTGCGCGTCACGGTCGTGGACGTGGGCCAAATCAGCCAGACAGCCACCACCGCCTCGTCCATCAACTCCTGCTCGCGAATGTACATCGCGGTCCGCTTGACCGGATCGAGTTCCTTGGTCGCGGCCTTGTCCAGCGCGTCGTACTCCTCGTTGCAGAAGTACATCCAGTTCCACCTATCGAACTGACTGCACCGGAACCACTGCGTGGCCCAGACCGGGTCTGGGTATCCGTAGTAGACCGTGATGAAGAGCTCCAGGTCGCGCAGGCCTGGTCCC
>Ga0316195_10000260_pt1 | contig 19723 bp, 15 predicted proteins | sample Phised1_MG_FD_204937 | JGI IMG/M metagenome (GOLD analysis project Ga0316195, IMG submission 204937) | Coastal sediment microbial communities from Maine, United States - Phippsburg sediment 1 | ecosystem: Environmental > Aquatic > Marine > Coastal > Sediment | place: USA: Maine | collected...
ACCCCTGCGCCGCGATCCAGGTGAGCTTCTCTCTGGCCGAGGGCCAGGCGCGCGACGTCGTCTTTCGCCTCGGCGTGGGGCGCGACGCCGTCGACGCCGGCAGGCTCGTGCAGCGCTTTCGCGGCACGCTTGCCGCGCGCGGCGCGCTCGAAGCGGTGTGGCAGCACTGGAACCACACGCTCGGCGCGGTGCAGGTGCAGACACCCGATCCGTCGTTCGACGTCCTGGTCAACGGCTGGCTGGTTTACCAGACCATCGCCTGCCGCCTCTGGGCGCGCAGCGGCTACTACCAGTCGGGCGGTGCGTTCGGCTTTCGCGATCAGTTGCAGGACACGATGGCGCTCGTTCACGCCGAGCCCGGTCTGTTGCGCGAGCACCTGCTGTTGTGCGCGAGCCGCCAGTTCCAGGAGGGCGACGTCCAGCACTGGTGGCATCCGCCGGCCGGCCGGGGCGTGCGCACACGCTGCTCCGACGACTACCTCTGGCTGCCACTGGCGGTGTGCCGCTACCTGACGGCGACCGGGGACACCGGTGTGCTGGACGAACCCGTGCCATTCCTGGAGGGTCGCCCGGTCAACCCGGAGGACGACTCCTACTACGACCTGCCGCGCCGCTCTCTCGAAGTCGCCAGCCTCTACGAGCACTGCGTGCGCGCGATACGACTCGCACTGCGATACGGCGAACACGGACTGCCGCTGATGGGTTCGGGCGACTGGAACGACGGCATGAATCTCGTGGGGATCCACGGAAAGGGAGAAAGCGTCTGGCTGGGCTTCTTCCTTTGCGAAGTCCTCCGACAGTTCGCCCCAGTGGCGGGCGGGCACGGCAAAGCCGACTTCGCCGACCTATGCCTGGCCGAGCGGGCTCGCCTGTCGGAAAACATCGAGCAGCACGCCTGGGACGGTCAGTGGTACCGGCGCGCCTACTTCGACGACGGCACGCCGCTGGGCTCGGCCGACAACGCCGAATGCCGGATCGATTCGATCTCGCAGAGCTGGTCCGTTCTGTCAGGCGCGGGCGAACCGGCGCGCGCGCGCGCGGCGATGAACGCGGTCGACGAGCGGCTCGTTCGCCGCGACGTCGCGCTGGTCCAGCTGCTCGACCCGCCCTTCGACAAGTCGCAGCTGGATCCGGGCTACATCCGGGGATACGTGCCCGGGGTGAGAGAGAACGGCGGGCAGTACACCCACGGGGCGATCTGGGCGGCGATGGCGTTCGCCGCGCTGGGCGAGCGCGACCGCGCCTGGGAGCTGCTGGCCATGATCAACCCGGTGAACCACGGCGCGTCACCGCAGGCCATCGAAACCTACAAAGCGGAACCCTACGCGATCGCGGCCGACGTCTACGCACTCGCGCCGCACACCGGCCGCGGCGGGTGGAGCTGGTACACCGGCTCGGCCGGCTGGATGTACCGGCTTGCGCTGGAATCGCTGCTGGGCGTGACGCTGCAGGGGGACACGCTTCGTCTGGCGCCCTGTGTGCCCGCGCACTGGCAAGGGTTCAAGATCCACTACCGGTATCGCGAGACCGTCTATCACATCGACGTCTCGCAGCTGAGCGAGGACAACGAAGGAGCGATCGGCGGGACGAGATTGCGCGTCGACGGTGTCGAGCGCGAGGACGGGGCGATTCCCCTCGTCGACGACCGTCGCGAACACTCGGTCGAAGTGATCGTCAGTCGTGCGCGCGTGCCACAGCGCGAACCGTGACCGCCGGCGCTCAGATCGCCTTGAGCGCCGGGAGCAGTCGATCGTATTCCTTCTTCACCACCGCATAACACTCGCAGACACGCGCCTCGAGCCCCGCCCGGTCCAGCACCGTAATGCGGCCGCGCCGGTATCGGATCAGGCCGGCCTGCTGCAGCTGGCCGGCCGCCTCGGTGACGCCCTCGCGGCGCACGCCCAGCATGTTCGCGATCAGTTCCTGCGTCATCACGATCTCGTCGGAGCGCAGCCTGTCCAGGCTCAACAGCAGCCAGCGGCACAGCTGCTGGTCCAGCGAATGGTGGCGATTGCACACCGCCGTCTGCGCCATCTGAGTGATCAGCGCCTGCGTGTATCGAAGCAGCAGGTGCATGACGGGACCGGCGCGGTTGAACTCCTGCATCAGCAGGTCCGCCTTCAGGCGAAACCCCTCGCCGGCGCTCTGCACGACCGCGCGGCTCGGTGTCGACGCGCCGCCCATGAACAGCGAGATGCCGACGACGCCCTCGTTGCCGACGACAGCGATCTCCGCCGACGCGCCGTCCTCCATCACGTACAGCAGCGAGACGATCGAGGTCGTCGGAAAGTACACGTGGGTCGGACGGCTGCCCGACTCGAAGAGCACCTTGCCGAGTGGCATGACGACGTGTTCGATCTGCGGCAGCCACCGCGCCCATTCCGCATCGGGCAGCGCGGCCAGCAGGAAGTTGCTTCGCGGATCGGATACAAGGGACACGCGTTTCACTCCGATTCGAACGGCTTTTCGCACGGGCGGGCGAGACGGGACCGCGCCCTGTGAGTGTGTCGCCATGATCTCATACCCAGTCCGTCGGGGTCAGCGCGATGACCCGCGCGCGAACTTCGCAGGCGACCGAGAGCCTAGCCGGCGCTCGAAAAGCCGCCGTCGACCGTCATCACCGTACCGGTCATGAAACGCGCCGCATCCGAGCACAGGAACAGGATCGGATCGGCGATCTCGTCGGGCTGCCCCCAGCGTCCGAACGGCACGCGCGCCATGATCGCCGCGTTGCGCGCCTCGTCCTCGCGCGCCCCGCGCGAGAGGTTCGTCACCACCCATCCGGGCGCCACCGCGTTCACGCGGATGCCGTCGGCCGCGTAGGCGCATGCGAGCGACATCGTCAGGTTGCGCACCGCGCCCTTGGACGCCGAGTAGGCCGGCTGGCGCGGCCCGCCGAAGTAGGACATCACCGATGCGATGAAGACGATCGCGCCGCGGCTCCTTCTGAGCAGCGGCCGCGCGGCCGCGCACACCCGCATGCCGCCGGAGACGTTGACGTCGAGCACCTCGTCGAACACGTCGGGGTCGTGCTCGGCGTCGCGCCGGATGGTGCCTGCGCTGTTGACCACGTAGTCGAGCGCGGGCAGTCCGCCGATCAGCGCATCGACCGCGGCGCGGTCGGTCACGTCGAGCGGCTCGATCTCGATGCCCTCGAAGCTCGCGTGCGCGCGCGCGTGCGCCAGTTCGTCGACGGTCAGTCCGCAGGCGATCACGCGTGCGCCCGCCCTGCGGAACGCCACACTGGCCGCGCCGCCGATGCCCGACACCCCGCCGGTGACCAGCACCGTCTTGCCGGTGAAATCGAATCTGAAGTTCATCGCGCCCTCCTCTAAACGCCCGGCGCCGCGGCTTCGGCACACCGCCTGTCGCGCACGCGCCCCGGCTCACTCGCTCCTGTGTCGCAGCGACGATATTCCACCCGCACCCACCATCAGCGCCACCCCCCAGAATAGCGGGGCGAACGTCAGCGCCCCCGACAGGAAGGTCGACATCAGGCTGCCGAGGCTGCCGAACAGCGTCGGCAGCACCGCCTGCGTGCCGTTGATCATCGTCATCCGCAGGCCCACCGCCTCGCCGACCCGTCCGGGCGGCACGACCCGGTGCAGCAGCGACATCACCGCGGGCTGCCCGATGCCCAGTCCCAGACCGAGCACGAAGGCGAGCGCGACCAGGCCGTAGTGGCTCCCGACCAGAGGGAAGACGAGGTAGACCAGCGCGGCCACCACCTGCACCACGCCGATCATCTGCCACTCGGTGATCCGGCCGATGAACAAGGGCATCGCGACCCGCACGACGAAGGTCGCGGCGGAGAACGCGCCGAGCACGAACCCGATCTCGCTGGCCGACAGTCCGATCTTGGAGCCCTGCACCGGCACCAGGAACATCAGCACGTCCCACGCGCTGGAGATCATGACGACGGCAAGGTACATCCGGCGCAGCTCCGGCGTGCGCAGCAGATCGAATACCCTGGAGTTCGGCGGGCGCGCACCCGCGCCGACCATCGTTCGACCGTCGAAGCGCCAGTGCCACTTGAGCAGCGCGAAGGCCGCGGCGATCAGCAGCGTCGACAGCGCGAACGAGCCGCCGAAGGACGCGCCGGGTCCGGCGTGGTCGATCAGGTAGCCCGCGCTGATCGGCCCGCAGAAACCGGAGATCGAGAAGCCCACCGCCAGGACGCCGAAATTGCGCATTCGGTCCGGTCCGTCGGCGAGCTCGCCGGTCAGCTTCTGGACGCTCATGTGGAACAACAGGAAACCGACGCCGCCCAGGACGCTGTTGGCGTAGAGCGCCGGCATGGCCGTCCAGATTGCCGGAATCACGAACGCGACGCCCAGCGTCGACGCGCCCAGCAGCATCGGCACGCGCGTGCCGACGCGGTCGATCCAGCGCCCGAGCGTGACCGAGAGCAGCATCGGCAGCAGCGCGTACAGCGACAGCAGCAGGCCGACCACGTAGGTCGGCGCCATCAGCTTGATCGCGGCGAGCGACACGGTCATGCGGCTCGCGGTGAACGCGGTGTGGCTGATCACCGCCAGGCACACCACCGCGAACAGGGACGGCGCCCCCGATCCGCCCCTCAATGCCAGGGAGAGTCGAATTTCCGGAAGTCCGCGACGGCTACGCGCGCTCGGCGACCCAGCCCTGCACCGCCGCCAGCGCCTTGGGCAGGCCCGCCGGATCGGTGCCGCCGGCCTGCGCCATGTCGGGCCGTCCGCCGCCCTTGCCGCCGACCTGCTGCGCGACGAAGTTCACCAGCTCCCCGGCCTTGACCTTCGAGGTCGCGTCGCCGGTGACGCCGGCGATCAGGCTCACCTTGGATCCGTCGACCGCGGCGAGCACGATCGCGGCGGACTTCAGCTTGTCCTTGAGCTTGTCCATCGTCTCGCGCAGCGTCTTCACGTCGGCGCCTTCCAGCGTAGCCACGAGCACCTTGATGCCCTTGACGTCGATCGCCTGCGCCGCGAGGTCCTCGCCCTGCGACGAGGCCATCTTCGACTTCAGCCGCGCGAGCTCCTTCTCGAGCGACTTCACCGTATCGAGCACCTGCTCGATCTTCTGCGTCAATTCGCTCGCCGGCGCCTTGACCGCGGCCGCGGCCTCCGCGAGGCTCGCCGACAGCCGCTGGACCCAGGCCAGCGCGTTCTCGCCGGTGACCGCCTCGACCCTGCGGATTCCGGCCGCGACGCCGCCCTCTCCGACGATCTTGAACAGGCCGATGTCGCCGCTGCGCGCCACGTGGGTGCCACCGCAAAGTTCGCGCGAGAAACCGATGTCGAGCACGCGCACCGTCTCGCCGTACTTCTCGCCGAACAGCGCCATCGCGCCGCCCTTGACCGCGTCGTCGAACGCCATCACCTGCGCTTGCGTCGCGGCGTTGGCGAGGATCTCGCGGTTGACGATCTCCTCGACGCGCCGGGTCTGCTCGGCGGACAGCGGCGCGTCGTGGCTGAAGTCGAATCGCGTCTTTTCCGCGTCGACGAGCGAGCCCTTCTGCTGGACGTGGGCACCCAGCACCTCGCGCAGCGCCTTGTGCATCAGGTGCGTGGCCGAGTGATTGCGCATCGTGCGCGCCCGCCGCACCGCGTCGACCCGCGCGTGGACCTTGTCGCCAACGCGCAGCTCGCCGCGCTCGAGTCTGCCGTGGTGCCCGAACACGTCCGCCTGGATCTTCTGGGTGTCGCGCACCTCGAACAGGATCTCACCCGCGGTGCCCGCGCCGATCACGCCCGCGTCGCCGATCTGGCCGCCCGACTCCGCGTAGAACGGCGTGGTGTCGAGGACCACCACCGCTTCCTGGCCCGCGGCCACGCGGTCCACCGCGGCACCGCCCTGGTACAGCGCGGTCACGCGCGCGTCGCCGTTGAAGGCGTCATAGCCGATGAATTCGGTGCGTGAACCGTCGTACTGCAGCGACTCGCCCATCCGGAACTTGCCGGCGGCGCGCGCCTGATCCCGCTGGCGCTGCATCGCGACGTCGAAGCCCGCCTCGTCCACCACCACGCCGCGCTCGCGGCAGACGTCGGCGGTGAGGTCCAGCGGAAAGCCGTAGGTGTCGTAGAGCTTGAACGCCGTCTCGCCATCCAGCACCCCGGCGCCGGATGCGAGCGAAGTTTCCAGTATCGCCATGCCGTGCTCGAGCGTCTCGCCGAAGCGCTCCTCCTCGAGCCGCAGGACATCGGCGACGCGCACCTTCACCGCGGTCAGCTCCGGGTAGGCAGCCCCCATCGCCACATCGAGATCCTCGACCAGCCGAAAGAAGAACGGCTGTTTCTGGCCGAGCTTGTAGCCGTGGCGCAGCGCGCGACGGACGATCCGGCGCAGCACGTAGCCGCGGCCCTCGTTGCCCGGAATGACCCCGTCGACGATCAGGAAGGCGCAGGCACGGATGTGGTCGGCGATCACCCGCAGCGACGGCAGGCTCAGGTCGGCGGTGGCGGTTTCGCGTGCCGCCGCGCGGATCAGGTCCTGGAACAGGTCGATCTCGTAGTTGCTGTGCACGTGCTGCAGCACAGCGGCGAGCCTCTCGAGCCCCATGCCGGTGTCCACGCAGGGCCTGGGCAGCGGTGTCAGCGTGCCCGCCTCGTCGCGCTCGAACTGCATGAACACCAGGTTCCAGATCTCGATGTAACGGTCGCCGTCGGCGTCCGCACTGCCGGGCGGGCCGCCGGCCACGCCGGGGCCGTGGTCGTAGAAGATCTCGGAGCAGGGCCCGCAGGGGCCGGTGTCGGCCATCTGCCAGAAATTGTCCGACGCGTAGCGGGCACCCTTGTTGTCGCCGATGCGCACGATGCGCGCGGCCGGCACGCCGATCTCCTTTTCCCAGATGGCGTACGCCTCGTCGTCCTCCGAATAGACGGTCACCCACAGCCGCTCCGGTGGCAGCCGGTAGACGTCGGTCAGCAGTTCCCAGGCGTAACGGATCGCCTCGCGCTTGAAGTAGTCGCCGAACGAGAAGTTGCCGAGCATCTCGAAGAACGTGTGATGCCGGGCGGTGTAGCCGACGTTCTCCAGGTCGTTGTGCTTGCCGCCGGCGCGCACGCTGCGCTGGGAGGTGGTGGCGCGCTTGTAGGCACGCTGCTCCTTGCCCAGGAAGACTTCCTTGAACTGGACCATGCCGCTGTTGGTGAACAGCAGTGTCGGGTCGTTCGCCGGCACCAGCGGGCTCGACGCAACGATGGTGTGGCCCTTCGATTCGAAGAATCTGAGGAACTTCTCGCGGATCTCGGAAGACTTCATTACAGGGCCAGTGGATTGATTTTTCGGCGGAATTTCGGATTTTACCCAAACCCGGCGGGCATTCGGGCGCGCGCGCTCCATCGGGGCAGCCCGACAACAAATCGTGTAACTTCCCGGAACCGTGCGCCGCCCCCCGGCGCCTCCCCTCGCGAACCACGAGAACCCGGCCAACATGACGTCAGCCCTGGAAGGCATCCGCATCCTCGACCTCACCCGCGTGCTCGCCGGCCCATGGTGCGCGCAGAACCTCGCCGACCTCGGGGCCGAAGTCATCAAGGTCGAGCGGCCCGGCGCCGGCGACGACACCCGCGGGTGGGGCCCGCCGTTCCTGAAAGACCGCGAAGGTCACGACACGAACGACGCCGCGTACTACCTGGCGGCCAACCGCGGCAAGAAGTCGGTCACCATCGACATCAGCACCGAGGCCGGCCAGCGCGCCGTGCGCGGGCTGGCCGCGATCAGCGACGTCGTGCTCGAGAACTACAAGGTCGGCCAGCTGCGTCGCTACGGCCTGGACTACGACAGCCTGCGCGCGATCAATCCCGGCCTGGTCTACTGCTCGGTCACCGGTTTCGGCCAGACGGGCCCCTGGGCACACCGCCCCGGCTACGACTTCATCATCCAGGCGCTCGGTGGCCTGATGTCGGTCACCGGCGAGGCCGACGACCGTCCGGGCGGCGGTCCGCAGAAGGTCGGCGTCGCGGTCGCCGACCTGATGACCGGGATGTACGCCACGCAGGCCGTACTGGCGGCGCTCTTCCACAAGCACCGCACCGGCGAGGGCCAGTACATCGACATGGCCCTTCTGGACGTCCAGGTCGCGATGATGGCCAACATGAACACCAACTACCTGACCAGCGGACAGCCGCCGCGCCGCTGGGGCAATGCGCATCCGAACCTGGTGCCCTACCAGACCTTCAAGGCATCCGACGGCTGGATCATCATCGCGGTGGGCAACGACGAGCAGTACCGGCGCTTCTGCGAGACCGGCGGATGCCCCGAGCTGGTGACCGACCCGCGCTTTCTGCGGGTGCGCGACCGGATCCGGAACCGCGACGAACTGATCCCGTTGCTCTCGCGGATGGTCGAGAAGCGCACGAGCCAGCAATGGATCGACGCGCTCGAGGCGGCCAGCGTGCCCTGCGGACCGATCAACAACCTCGCCCAGGTGTTCGAGAACCCGCAGGTCAAGGCACGGGGCCTGCGGGTCGACATCGAGCGCGAGGACGCCGGCCCGGTGAAGCTCGTCGGCAGCCCGATGCGATTTTCCGCGACGCCGGTGCGCTACACGCTGCCCCCGCCGAGGCTCGGCGAGCACACGCGGGAGGTGCTCACGCAACTGCTCGGCTACGACGAGGCCGCGCTCGCCGAACTGGGCGCCGTCCCGACGCAGGCCTGACGCGTCCCTGACGCCCGCTGCGGGACCCGTCGCCCGGCCGCTCGCGCCGCGCGGAATTTCGGACTGGCGCGGCAACTCGACGGTTGGCGTTCCACTGGGGCGCCGTCATAATCGCGTCCTCGTTCTATCCGCACGCTGGTGCGCGTCACGCGTCCACAGACTGCGCGGGGGCGGACCAGATCGACGGTCCGGCGGCAAGGGAAGTTCCGGCGGGGGCCGGCCATGAGGAGGTACACAGCATGAGAGTGCGCAATCACCGCGACCTGTGGGCCGGTGTGATGTTCTTCGTGTTCGGTGTGCTGTTCATGGTCCTCTCGCAGCAGTACAAGATGGGCACGGCGGGAAGGATGGGGCCGGCCTACTTCCCGACGATGCTCGGCGCGCTGCTCGCGATTCTCGGCCTGGCGATCTTCATCGGCGCCTACGCCAAGGTGAACCGGGAGATGAAGCTCGAGTCGGTCGGCTGGCGCGAGCTCTCGCTGGTGCTCTTCTCGGTGGCGCTGTTCGCGCTGCTGCTCCCTCTGATGGGCATGGTGATCGCGCTGGTGGTGCTGATCGGCGTCTCGTCGCTGGCCAGCCACGAGTTCTCGCTCAAGGACACGGCGGGTTCCACGGTGGTGCTGATCGCGTTGTCCTACCTGGTCTTCGCCAAGGGGCTGGAGTTGCAGTTTCCGGTCTGGCCGACGTTCCTGACCCACTGAGCGCGGACCGATCGTCATGGAACAGCTCTTCTCGAATCTCGCGCTCGGCCTGGCAACCGCCGCCACACCGGACAACATCTTCTTCTGCTTCGTCGGGGTGCTGCTGGGCACGCTGATCGGCGTGCTGCCCGGCATCGGTCCGCTGGCGACGATCGCGATGCTGCTGCCGGCCACCTACAAGATGGCCGACCCGACCACGGCGCTGATCATGCTGGCCGGCATCTACTACGGCGCGCAGTACGGCGGCTCCACCACCGCGATCCTGGTCAACCTGCCCGGCGAGATCTCCTCGGTGGTGACCACGCTCGACGGCTACCAGATGGCACGAAAGGGCCGCGCCGGTCCGGCACTGGCGATCGCCGCGTTCGGCTCGTTCTTCGCGGGCACCGTCGCGACCTTCCTGATTGCCGCGTTCGCGCCGCCGCTCTCGGAGCTCGCGTTCAAGTTCGGGCCAGCCGAGTACTTCGCGCTGATGGTGCTCGGCCTGGTCGCTGCCGTGGTGCTCGCGCACGGCTCCATCCTCAAGGCGCTGGCCATGGTGGTCTTCGGCCTGCTGCTCGGGATGATCGGCACCGACGTGAACTCCGGTGTCGCCCGGTTCAGTTTCGACATTCCGGAACTCACCGACGGCATCGAGCTGGCGGTGATCGCGATGGGCATGTTCGGCTTCGGCGAGATCATCGCCAATCTCGAGCAGCGCGAACACCGCGAGGTGTTCACCAGCAACGTCGGACGACTGATGCCGAGCTGGAGCGAATTCAAGCAGTCGGTGATGCCGTCGATCCGGGGCACGGCGCTGGGCTCGCTGCTGGGCGTGCTGCCGGGCGGCGGAGCGGTGCTCTCGTCGTTCGCTTCTTACGCGCTCGAGAAGAAGGTCTCGAAGACGCCCGAGCGCTTCGGCCACGGCGCGATCGAGGGCGTGGCGGGCCCGGAATCGGCGAACAACGCCGGCGCCCAGACTTCGTTCATTCCGATGCTCACGCTGGGGATCCCGACCACGCCGGTGATGGCGCTGATGGTCGCGGCAATGATGATCCACAACATCCAGCCCGGGCCGCAGGTGATGACCAGCAACCCGCCGCTGTTCTGGGGCCTGATCACCTCGATGTGGATCGGCAACCTGCTGCTGGTGGTGCTGAACCTGCCCCTGATCGGCCTGTGGATCAAGCTGCTGACCGTGCCCTATCGGATTCTGTACCCGGCGATCCTGCTGTTCTGCGTGGTCGGCGCGTATTCCCTGAACAACAACGTCTTCGACGTGTACATGACGATCCCGTTCGCGATCCTGGGCTATGTGTTCAAGAAGCTGGACTGCGAGCCGGCGCCGCTGCTTCTCGGCTTCGTGCTGGGCAAGCTGATGGAGGAGTACCTGCGCCGCGCGATGACGATCTCGCGCGGCGACTGGAGCGTGTTCGTCACGCGTCCGCTGTCGCTGACCATGCTGCTGATGGCGCTGGCACTGCTGGTGCTGGTGTTCCTGCCGGCGATTGCCAAGAAGCGCGAGGAAGCGTTCTCCGAAGAGGAGAGTTGAACTCGATGCGCGAAGGATTCCGATGAGACACCCCAACTTTCGCGGGAGCCGCCGATGACCGCGGACTACGACGTGCTCGCGTTCGACGTGTTCGGCACGGTCGTCGACTGGCACGGTTCGATCGCCCGAGAGGTCGACGCGCTGTCGCTTGGCGTGGACGGTGCCACCTTCGCCAGCGCCTGGCGCGCCGGCTACAAGCCCGCGATGGACCGCGTGCGCCGCGGCGATCTCGGCTGGACCCGCATCGACGACCTGCATCGGATGATCCTCGACGAGATCCTCGAGAAGTTCGGCGTGCGGACGCTGGACGAGCGCGCCAGGCGCGAGCTCAACCTGGTCTGGCATCGGCTGTCGCCGTGGCCCGACGCCGTCGCGGGACTGCGGCGGCTGAAGTCCCGCTACACGATCTGCACGCTGTCCAACGGCAATCTCGGCCTGCTCGCCGACATGGCCAAGCGCGCCGAGCTCCCCTGGGACCTGATCCTGTCGGCCGAGGTGTTCCGCCACTACAAGCCCGACCCCGAGACCTACCTGGGCGTGGCCGGAATCTTCGACGTCGCGCCCGGCCGCACGATGCTGGTCGCGGCCCACAAGGACGACCTCGCCGCCGCGAAAGCCTGCGGGCTGGCGACTGCGTTCGTCGAGCGTCCGCGCGAGTACGGTGCGGGCGAGCGCAAGGACATCGGGCGCGACCATCCGTTCGACTTCCACGCGACGGACTTCGAGGATCTGGCCACCCAGCTCGGCTGTTGAACCCCGCGCGGCAGCCGCCCTGCGGCGGCCGCGATGGCGACCGGCGCGCCGACTGTCGGCGCCCGAGCGGCGCCCGAGCGGCGCCCGAGTGAAGCCCGAGCGATGCAAACCGGAGCGTTCCACCCTCCCGACCTGACAGAGGATCCGTCTTGACCACTCACCCCCACTATTCGTTCGACTGGCGCAACCACTACCCGAGCGTCCGGATCCCGGTGTTCGCGCGCAACGTCGTCGCGACCTCGCAGCCGCTGGCGGCGCAGGCCGGACTGCGGATGCTGGCCAAGGGCGGCAGCGCGATCGACGCAACCATCGCCGCCGCGGCGGCGATCATGATCGTCGAGCCGGTCTCCAACGGCCTGGGCAGCGACGCGTTCGCGATCGTCTGGGACGGCGAGCGCCTGCAGGGGCTGAACGCGTCCGGAACTGCCCCCGCAGCGTGGGATCCGGCGTACTTCGCGCGCCGGCACGATGGCGCGATCCCGCAGCGCGGTTGGGACTCGGTGACGGTGCCCGGCGCGGTCGCCGGCTGGGCCGCATTGCACGAGCGCTACGGCCGACTGCCTTTTGCCGACCTGCTCGAGCCCGCGATCGAACTGGCCGAGCGCGGCTACGCGGTGAGCCCGGTGGTCCAGCAGAAATGGGTGGCGCAGGCGCCGATCCTGGAGAACATGCCCGGCTTCGCGCAGGCCTTCCTGCCGCGGGGACGCGCGCCGGAGATCGGCGAGCGCTTCAGCTTCGCGCAAGCCGGTCGTACGCTCAGGCGCATCGCGCAGTCGGGCGGGCGCGACTTCTACGAGGGCGAGACCGCCGAACGGATCGCGGCGTTCGCCGCCGAGCACGGTGCGGCGATGACGCTGGCCGATCTGCGCGGCTACGCGCCCGAATGGGTCGCACCGATCTCCAAGGCCTACCGCGGCTTCGAGCTGCACGAGATTCCGCCCAACGGCCAGGGCATCGCCGCGCTGATGGCGCTGGGCATCCTGTCTAACTTCGACCTTGCGTCGCTGCCCGCGGATTGCGCCGAGCAGCGCCACCTGCAGATCGAGGCGATGAAGGCCGCCTTCGCCGACGTGTACCGCTACGTCGCCGACGAGCGCGCGATGACCGGGGTGCGACCCGAGCACCTGCTCGACGACGGCTATCTGGCCGAGCGCGCCCGCCTCATCCGCCGCGATCGCGCCACCGATTTCGCGCACGGAACACCGCCCACCGGCGGCACGATCTACCTGAGCGCCGCCGACGAGAACGGCATGATGGTCTCGTTCATCCAGTCCAACTACATGGGCTTCGGCTCGGGCATCGTGGTCCCGGAGGCGGGCGTCTCGCTGCAGAACCGCGGCTTCGGTTTCAGCGTCGACCCGAAGCACCCGAACGTCGTCGCCCCCGGAAAGCGTCCGTTCCACACGATCATCCCGGCCTTCCTGACGCGCGACGGCAAGCCGCAGATGAGCTTCGGCGTGATGGGTGGAAACATGCAGCCGCAGGGCCACCTGCAGACGATGCTGCGGATGGTCGATCACCGGCAGAACCCGCAGGCCGCGTGCGACGCGCCCCGCTGGAAGGTCGGCCGCGGACTGTCGGTGGACGTCGAGTCCGCGATGCAGGCCGAGGTCGTCGCCGAACTGCGCGCGCGCGGACATCAGCTCGAGTCGATCGAGGATCCCTACATGGACTTCGGGTCCGGGCAGTTCATCTGGCGCCAGAGCGACGACATGGCCGACGGCTACGTCGCCGCGAGCGACAGCCGGCGCGACGGCTGCGCGGTGGGATTCTGATTCCGCACCGCCGGCAAGGGCTGGGCCCGGGGCGGGCGATACAATCGGAGGACGCATGAGACGGAGAGCAAGATGACGCAGAAAACCTACGACAAGGTCCCCCCTCGCAAGGTCGCCTTCCTCGGCCTGGGCGTGATGGGCTATCCGATGGCCGGGCACCTGAAGCGCGCCGGGCATGATGTGACCGTCTACAACCGGACTTCCGCGAAGGCCGACCAGTGGGCCGCGGAGTACGGCGGCGGCGCGGCGCCCTCGCCCCGGCAGGCGGTGCACGGGGCGGACATCGTGTTCGCCTGCGTCGGCAACGACGACGACCTGCGCTCGATCGTGCTCGGCGAGCACGGCGCGCTGGCGGGCATGAAGCCCGACTCGGTGTTCGTCGATCACACCACCGCGTCGGCCAAGGTCGCGCGCGAGCTCCACGAGACGGCAAAACAGCGCGGCCTCCACTTCGTCGACGCGCCCGTCTCGGGTGGACAGGCCGGCGCGGTCAACGGCATGCTGACCGTGATGTGCGGCGGAGACCAGTCACCGTTCGACCGGGTCAAGCCGATCGGCATGGCCTTCGCGCGCGCCTTCACGCTGATCGGCCCGTCCGGGTCGGGGCAGCTGGCAAAGATGGTCAACCAGATCTGCATCGCCGGCCTCCTGCAGGGACTCTCCGAAGGCGTGAACTTCGGGCTGCAGTCCGGGCTCGACATGAAGCTGGTCCTCGAGGTGATCGGCAAGGGCGCGGCGCAATCGTGGCAGATGGACAACCGCGGCACGACGATGATCGAGGACAAGTTCGACTTCGGCTTCGCGGTCGACTGGATGCGCAAGGACCTCGGCCTGTGCCTGGACGAAGCCAAGCGCAACGACGCCGCGCTTCCGGTCACCGCGCTCGTCGACCAGTTCTATGGCGACGTGCAGGCGATGAGCGGCAATCGCAACGACACCTCGAGCCTGATCCGCCGGCTGCGTCGTGCGAAGTGATCGCACGACGATGACCGGTCAGTCGGATCACCGCATTGCATCGAACGATCAGGTGGACGGCCTGGGCCGCGGCGATCGCCTTCGCGATCGCGCTGCTGGCACTCGGAGGAGCCCGGATGGGTCTTCTTTCCGGTAAGCGCCCCGTCGCGCATCTCGGCGTGGAGGCCGGCAAGCTCAAACCGGTGCGCACGAACTACTGGAACGCGGTGTCGAGCTTCGCCACCAGCGACTACCATCGGATCGACCCGCTGCGCGCCGGCGGCGACCCGCAGGCGGGTTTCGGCAGGCTGCGCGCGATCGTCGTGGCATTCCCGGGCGCGACGGTGATCACCGAGTCGCCGGGCTACCTGTACGCCGAGTTCACCACGCCGGTGCTGAAGTTCGTCGACGACGTGGAGTTCCTGCTCGATGCGTCGGCCGGCGTCATCCACGTCCGGTCGGCATCGCGGCTCGGACGCAAGGACCTGGGTGCGAATCGCAAGAGGATCGAAGCGATCCGTGCGCGCCTGGACGCCGCGAACGCCGCGGCCTCCTCAACCTCTCCTCAAGGAAACAACGCAATGAACCAGCAGACCCTCCCCTCCGGCCTGAAGATCGAAGACGTGACCGTCGGCGGCGGCGACGAAGCCCGCGCCGGCGCGAATGTGCGCGTGCACTACACCGGCTGGCTTTACGAGAACGGTACCGCGGGGCGCAAGTTCGACTCGAGCAAGGACCGGGGCGAGCCGTTCAGCTTCCCGCTGGGCGCGGGCCATGTGATCCGCGGCTGGGACGAAGGAGTGGCCGGCATGAAGGTCGGCGGCACGCGTCGCCTGATCATCCCGGCGGATCTCGGCTACGGCGCGCGCGGCGCGGGCGGCGTGATTCCGCCGAATGCGACCCTGCTCTTCGAGGTCGACCTGCTCGGCGTCTGAAGATGAGCGAACCCTCGCCTGCGTCGATTTCGAACTTCGTCCGCACGATCGTCGATGCGGACCTGGCGGCCGGGAAGTTCGCCGGTCGCCGCTGGGCCGGGCGGCCCGGCATCGCCGCTGACCATCGGGCCGGCGGCCCGGATCCGGCGCGCATACGGACCCGTTTCCCGCCCGAGCCCAACGGTTACCTGCACATCGGGCACGCCAAGTCGATCTGCCTGAACTTCGGCCTGGCCCGCGACTACGGCGGGCACTGCCACATGCGCTTCGACGACACGAATCCGGTCAAGGAAGAGCAGGAGTACGTCGACGCGATCGTCGACGCGGTGCGCTGGCTCGGTTTCGACTGGATGCACGGCGCCGAGGAAAACCTGTATTTCGCCAGCGACTACTTCGACTGGCTCTACCAGTTCGCCGAATACCTGGTCGAGGCCGGCGACGCGTACGTCGATTCGCAGGACGCCGACGCGATCCGCGCCGGACGCGGCACGCTCACCGAGCCGGGCACCGCGTCGCCCTTCCGCGACCGGCCTGCCGCACAGAGCCTGGCGCTGCTGCGCGAGATGCGCGCCGGCGCGCACGCCGACGGCGCGCACGTGTTGCGCGCCAGGATCGACATGGCCTCGCCCAACATGAACCTGCGCGATCCGGTGCTCTACCGGATCCGGTTCGCGGATCACCACCGCACCGGCGACCGCTGGTGCATCTATCCGATGTACGACTACGCGCACCCGCTGTCGGACGCGCTCGAGAACATCACCCACTCGATCTGCACGCTGGAATTCGAGGACCATCGTCCGCTGTACGACTGGCTGCTCGAGCGCGTCGCGCAGGGTGGTTTCTTCGATCGACCACTGCCCCAGCAGATCGAATTCGCGCGCCTGAACCTGACCTACACGATCACCAGCAAGCGCAGGCTGCAGGAGCTCGTGCAGCTCGGACTGGTCGACGGCTGGGACGATCCGCGCATGACCACGATCGTCGGGTTGCGACGCCGCGGCTACTCGCCGGAGTCGATCCGGTTGTTCTGCGATCGGATCGGCGTCTCCAAGGCCGACGCATGGATCGACATGGGCGTGCTCGAGCAGGCATTGCGCGACGATCTCGACGCGAAGGCGCCGCGCGCGACGGCGGTGCTCGATCCGCTGCGACTGGTCATCAGCAACTGGCCGGCCGGCAGTGTCGAGACCTGCAGCGCGCCGGTGCATCCCCAACACCCCGAGATGGGCCAGCGCAGCTTCCCGATCTCGGGAGAACTCTGGATCGAGCGAGAGGACTTCGCCGAGACGCCGCCCAAGGGATTCTTTCGGCTCTTCCCCGGCAACATGGTGCGGCTGCGCTACGGCTACGTCATCAAGTGCACCGGCTGCGAGAAGAACGCGCAGGGCGAAGTGACCGCGGTGCTGGCGGAACTGATGCCCGACTCGCGCTCCGGCACGCCGGGCGCCGACGGCTACAAGGTCAAGGGAAACATCCACTGGGTCAGCGCCGCACAGTCGGTGCAGACGCAGGTTCGCCTGTACGACCGGCTGTTCCGCGAAGCGACGCCCGACGCCGGCGGAAGGGACTGCAAGCAGGCGCTCAATCCCGACTCGCGGCGCGTGGTTCTCGCGCAGCTCGAGCCGTCGCTGGGCGACGCGCTGCCCGAGCAGCGCTTCCAGTTCGAACGCCACGGCTACTTCGTCGCCGACCGTCACGACAGCAAGCCCGGGCGACCGGTCTTCAACCGTGCGGTCTCGCTCAAGGACTCCTGGGGCGGCGCGAAGAAGCGCTAGCCGCCTGCCCCCGGCATCGGGGGCACGGGCGTGTCAGCGCCTGATACCCAGCACCGAGTCGGCCACGAACGCGTTGGTCTCTCGCTCCTCGCCGAAGGTGGACATCGGCCCGTGCCCCGGCACGAACGCGACGTCGTCGCCGAGCGGCCAGAGCTTGCCGGTGATCGAAGCGATCAGCGTCGCGTGATCGCCGCGCGGGAAATCGGTGCGGCCGATCGACCCCTGGAACAGTACGTCGCCGACGATCGCGAGCCGGCTCGGCGCGTGGAAGAACACCACGTGACCCGGCGTGTGGCCGGGGGTGTGGAGGACCTGCAGCGTCGTCGCGCCGAATTGCACCGTGTCGCCGTCGACCAGCCAGCGATCCGGAGTGAAGGCCTGCAGCGCCGGAAAACCGAACATCCGCCCCTGGGTGGGGAGCTGATCGATCCAGAACCTGTCCTCGATCTGAGGTCCCTCGAGCGGGACGCCGTGACGTTGCGCGTACTCTCCGGCCTGGCCGCAATGGTCGATGTGCCCGTGGGTCAGGAAGACCTTCTCCAGCTGCGCGCCGGTCTGCGTGAGCAGGTCGTCGATCCGCTCCAGGTCGCCGCCCGGATCGAAGACCGCGGCCCGGTTGGTCTCCTCGCAGACGAGCAGCGAGCAGTTCTGCGCGAACGGGGTGACGGGGATCACGGCGAGCTTCATCGACGAAAACCTTTCAACGTACCAACAGCTGGTCCAGGACGCGTCCGCCGACGTCGGTCACCTTCATCCGCACCGGCAGCATCTGCTGATCGTACCCGAGCCAGATCTCGATCTTCGGGTCGTCCTTGCCTCTCGGCGCGGTGCGTTCCAGGTGCAGCGCGCGCAGCGGCCCGTTCTCGGTGTCCAGCACGGTGTCGCCGCGGCTCAGGTAGCGGCTCTTTTCGAGGTCGCCCAGCGTGAGTTCGGGAAGCTCGATCACGCTGCCCTGGGCGAAACGCTGCGGCAGCGCGCGCGCCATCAGACCGAGCTGGACCAGTGTGGACAAGCGGTCCTGCGCGCCGTCGACGAGGTCCGCCGGCTCCTTGCCGGCGAACGCCACGCGCCTGCTCGCGTAGTCGACCGACAACGACCGCTCGGGGCGGTCGCCGCGCTTCTCGGCGTAGCGCTCCGGCGCGAGCCCGTTCTCCGACAGCCTGCCCGCGCTGTCCTGCGTGAGCACGCCCGAATAGAACAGCGACGTCAGCCCGACCGCACGCCCCGCGGTGCGCAGATGGTACTTGCGGCCGTCGTGCTCGATCAGGTAGTCGAGGGTCGCGAGCTGGTGGTTGTTGCGGTATTCGCCGTAGTAGACCCTGAACTGCCACTGTCCGGCGGGTGGCAGCGGCAGCGGCTTGCCGTAGAACAGTTTCGTGGCCTTTGCGTCGGGCGCCGGTGCCGCTGTCTTCGGCACCGCACGCGTCGCGACCGCACCCTCGGGCCCCGACGGCAGTGCGCTCGCCGCAGGACGCGGCCGACCCGCGGCGGGTGGCGTCTTCGCGTCGCCGGTCGGTGGCGCCTCACCCGCGGCCGGCGCATCGCCCACGACCGGCTCGCGACCCGCGCCCGGGGCCTGCTCCGGGGCCTGGACGAGCGACGGATCGGCGATGGCGTCCGGAGGCAGCGGGATCAGCTCGCGCGGCGGCGGCGGATCTTCGGGAGTGATCGCGGTCGGCCCAGGCGCGGGTCGTGCCGGCGGCGGAATCACTCTGGGCTTGGGCTTCGCAACCGGTGGTGGTGGCTTTGCCGGCGGTGCGGGCGGTGCGGGCGGTGCGGGCGGCTCGGCCGGCGGCTCGGCCGGCGGCGGCGGCGCCACCGGCACGGGCTCGATCAGCGCGACCTGGACGCTTTCCGACGGCGTGTCTTCCGAGCCGGGGCGGTGCAAGCGCCCGTCGATCCACCAGAGCACCGTCCAGTGCAGCGCGATCGACGCGAGCACCAGCGCCGCACCGATCGACAGGCGGCGCCTCACCGGGGACACCCCGGCCCGCTCGCGTCGCGCAGGGGGTGGCAGTTCATCGTCCGATCGATCATGCAGAGCCGCGATCGTGCACGCGCGCGCCCGGGTCAGAATCGCCTGCCGATGAGCGCCGGCCGATTCGGCAGCTCGTCCGGGTTGCGGTCACCGGCCGGAAACGCCGCCTCGAGAATTGCGTCCACCCGTTCGATCGCGGCCAGCGTGCCCTCGACGAAGTCGCCCCGGCGGCAGGCCGCGACGAGCGCGTCGGCGATCTCGCCCCACGTCGCCTCGCCGACCACCCGCGCGGCGGCCCGATCCGCGAGGATCTCCACCGCGTGGTCGGCGAGCAGGAGATAGATCAGCACGCCGTTGTTCGCCTCGGTGTCCCATACCCGCAGCGCGGCGAATACCTCGACCGCGCGCTCGCGCGGCCCGACCCCGGACCAGATGTGGCCCAGGCTCAGCGAATCCTCGATCGCGACCCGTATCTCGCCCGCGTGGCCGGTTTCACCGGCGGCCACCCGCGCCTCGATCCTGGCGAGACTGTCGCCAGGGAACGCGCGGCGCATCGCCCGCTGGTCGTAGAACAGATGCCGCAGTGCGCGCGACCATCGCTTGCGCATCATCGGCCTCCTCTGGACGAACGCACCAGGCCGACGCCGCGATGCGCGCCACGCCCTGCGCCGGATCGCAGGTCA
>Ga0316195_10000261_pt1 | contig 19722 bp, 13 predicted proteins | sample Phised1_MG_FD_204937 | JGI IMG/M metagenome (GOLD analysis project Ga0316195, IMG submission 204937) | Coastal sediment microbial communities from Maine, United States - Phippsburg sediment 1 | ecosystem: Environmental > Aquatic > Marine > Coastal > Sediment | place: USA: Maine | collected...
TACAACCCGAAGACGGCGCGCCTGTACACCGACGTCGGCTGCCTGACGGCCGACGCCGGGCTCACTGCCGACGCCGAGGGCGTGTTCCTGCAGATCGCCAGCCAGACCAAGCTGCGCCGGCCGCATCACCTGGTGGCGGCCCCCTTCCTGATGCACCGGCGCATGATGCGCCACCTGGACCAGGTCACGGCGGCCGCCCGCGCCGGCCGGCCGGCGCGCGTGGTGCTCAAGATCAATGCGCTCACCGATCCGGCGCTGATCCACGCGTTGCTGGCCGCCAGCCAGGCCGGCGCCACGGTCGACCTGATCGTGCGCGGTGCGTGCATGCTGCCACCGGGGTTGCCTGGTGTCAGCGACCGCGTCCGCGTGCGCTCCGTGATCGGCCGCTTCCTGGAGCACACCCGGGTGATCTACTTCCGCTGGGGCGAGAGCGAGGACGACGAGATGCTGTACCTCAGCAGCGCGGACTGGATGAGCCGCAACATGTTCGGGCGCGTGGAGATCGCGTGGCCGGTGCTCGACCCACCGCTGCGCCAGCGCGTGATCGACGAGTGCCTGGTACCCTACCTGCGCGACCGGCGCGACGCCTGGGCCCTGCAGCCCGACGGCAGCTACCAGCGCGTCGCCACCGAGGGCGTCAGTGCGCAGGAAGCGCTGATGCAACGCTACCGAAAGGCCTGAGACCGCGATGCCGCAGAAGATGGACCTGATCCTCTGGCGCCACGCCGAGGCGCTGGAACTGCGCGACGGCAGCGAGATCGGCGACGACCTGGCCCGGCCGCTCACGCCCAAGGGCGAGCGCCAGGCGCAGCGCATGGCCACCTGGCTGAACCGTCATCTCACCGCCGGCACGCGCATCCTGGCCAGCCCGGCGCGCCGCACGCAGCAAACGGCGCAGGCACTGGACCGGCGCTTCAAGACCGTGCCGGCGCTGGCCCCGGACGGCACCGTCGAAGGCCTGCTGGCGGTTGCGCGTTGGCCCGGGTCGCGCGAGCCGGTGCTGGTCGTCGGCCACCAGCCGACGCTGGGCATGACCGCCGGCTACCTGCTGACCGGCGATGCGCAACCCTGGCCGCTGCGCAAGGGCGCGCTGATCTGGCTGCGCGCGCGCGAGCGCGACGGCAAGACGCAGGTGGTGCTGCACGGGGCGATGGCGCCGGACCTGTTGTAGCGGGGGCGGTTCGGCGCGGCCACTTGGCCAGCGGGGATCGCAGGACCGGAGCCCCGTCGCTTGGACTTGCCATTGGCGGCGCAGGGAAGACCTTCAACGGCTCATGTCGTACGCGCGCTCGAGACCGGGTCTGGACGCTCAGGCGGGGCCAGCGTCGTTTGGTGGCAGTCGATGCTTCAGCGATGTGCAACACGATGGGTTGCTCGGCGCAAAAGGGTCTCTCGCTCGGACGTGTTGCGAACCATCGAGACGGCCGGACGGCAATGACGTGGCGCCGGTGCGGCCCGCCGTCGCAGGAACTCCAACGGCAACATCACGAAGCGAGTCGTGCCGTGGCAGAAGATCGTCGTCGATCCGTCATTCGTCGATCGGCTCAAGGGAGCATGACGGCTCACCAACTTGGCGCCGAAAAGCGGTAGGTCAAGCCGAGCCCCAGGTACGTGGAGCTGAAGTTGCCGTTGTCCGACGATGTGGCCATCGTCTTGCCGGTCGAGGCATGGAGGGCCAGCCGATCGCTCAAGGTGTAGTTCACGCCGATGCCGGGCGTCACGATCAGGCCGTGGACATTGGCCCCACCCAGCAATTGACCAAAGAACTGGAACCGGTCGCCCCTGTTGTACTTGGTCTGCATTCCCACGCCGACAAGAAGCTCACCGTAGCCGGGATAGCCCAGATAGGCGGTGTAGGCCACGCCGGCACGGATGGGGATGTAGAAATGGTCGCTGACCATGGTGTCCAGTTGCGCAGACAGCATGTTGATGTTGGACCGGCCGAGGTCACGGACCCTGACGCTGGTTTCGGTCTGCTGCAGCAGGCTGAATCGATAACCCCTGAAGACAGCGCCGTCCGGCGTCCCGCCTGCGCCTGTGCCCTGGCGCTGCGACTGCAGGTGATAGTTGAGCGCTGCCCCGAAGGTGTAGTTCTTCGACGAACCATCGGGCGCGAGCAGGTACCCGGCCGTCAAGGCCAGGCCGAATGCCTTGGTGATCGCGTATTCGGCCGAGACCTTGGGGTACACCAGCATCCCGGCGCCCGTGTCGATCTGTTCCGGCGCATAGCCGCCCGACCCGAGGCCCACCTGCGCTTGGAGGCTGATGCGCGGCGCGACGTCGAACCGATAGCCGACGCCGCCGATGAAGTGGTTGTAGAGCGGCAAGCCGCGGTAGCCCACACCCAGGCTGGCATACCAGTAGGTGGTGTCGCTCAAGTAATGCGCAAACTGCAGGTCGGCCACGCGGATGGTGGACTTGTTGGATCCCTTCGGCTCGATCTGTCTGAAGTTGTCCAGCCCCAGCGTCAGCACGTTGGCCGATGAATTCGTGAAGGCGGCCTCGGCGTCCGCGGCGCTGAGCCTTTCTCCGAAGCGGGCAAAGGGACCGACGGTGTACGAGAACGGCGCCTGCACGAACAGGTTGAGCTGGGCATGGTCGATGGCCGCATGCGTGAACTTCACGTGCGTGGCATTGGCGCCGACCGAGAAGCCATCGAACTCGACGCCCAGCCCAGCGTAGGCCTTGAATAGACCGCCCGTTCCCGAGAGTTCAATGCTTTGTGCATTGCTCTTGCCGCCGCCGCCGCCGCCCAGGGCGAGGCCGGCATTGGCAAACAGCCGCCCCCAGATCCGGCGCTGGACAGTGGCGCCCACGTCGAAGGCCATGAAGCCTCCGTATTCGCCCTTGCGCACAGGCGCATTGACGCCGACGCCGACATACAGACCATCGGCCACCTTGTTCAGGATGTGAAACCCCATCAGGTCGATCGACGGCTGCTGCGGCACGGGGATGACCTGGTAGTCCAGCACGATCAAGCCCTCGCCCTGAAACAGACTGGATCCCGTTGAATCCGCGGCGCCCGGTGACGGTGCCGATGTCGGGCTGGTCTGCGGGTGGGCCGGCGCGGTGTCCTGCTGCGCCGCGGCTTGACCGCTGGTCATTGCGGTGGCGGCGGCAAGCGCGATGATGGACGAACCGCTCCTCGGATTCATGTCGTCTCTCCTCGCCCAGACCTTGCCCAAGTGTCCGGTGCGACCCCGGTCCCATGCAAGCAGGCGCCGATCCCCGTGCGCCCATCCTTCCGGTGGCAGCCTCGTCGACGCCTGCGCCCTGTGGACTGACAGGTTCGACACCCTGAATCCGCCGCAACGCCGGCGCTACGACGCCGGGCATCTGACCCTCACCACCCGCTGCATCGCGCGCATGGGCGGCGTGCGGTGCGACGGGCCATTTCAAGCCGTGAACGGCCCCATCGGGCCGCGGTCTCAGCTCTTCTGCCCTGGCGCGTCGAGTTGCGGCAGCACGGCCGCGGCCGCCTGCGCGCGTTCCTCTTCGGTCGCGCCGGTCGGCATCTGGACCGTCACGCTGCGGGTGGCGATGTGGATGCCTTCTTCGTGGAAGATCTGCAGGATCCTCTCGTACGCGTAGCGGCGGATCATGAACTGGGCGCTGCCGGGCTTGACCATGTACTTGGCGCGAACGACGATGGCGCTGTCGTCCATGGAGATCACCCCTTGCGACTTCAGCGGCTGCAGCACGTCCGGGCCATATTCGGGGTGGGCAGAGATCTCCTCGCTGACCGTCTTCATCAACTTCTTGACCTTCTTGATGTCGGTGTCGAACGCAAGCCGGAACTCCATCACCATGATCGCCCAGTCGCGGCTGTTGTTGCGCAACTGCTTGATGTCGCCATAGGGCACGATGTTCAGCGGCCCCCTGTGGTGGCGCAGGAACACCGAGCGCACCGTGATCTTCTCGACCCGCCCCTTGCCGGAACCCACCTCGATGTACTCGCCCAGGCGGAATGCGTCGTCCGCCAGATAGAAGGCGCCCGACACGATGTCGCGCACCAGCGTCTGCGACCCGAACCCGATGGCCACGCCCAGGATGCTGGCGCCCGCCAGCAGCGGCAGGATGTCCACCCCCAGCGCCGCCAGCACCGACAGCGTCGTCATGAGCAGGATGGCGATCATGCTCGCCAGGCGCAGCAGCGGCAGCAGCGTGCGCAGCCGCGACGCCGGTGTCTCGGCGTCGTCGGTGCTTTCGATGCGCATGCGGCGGTCGATCGCGCTCTTGGTGATCTCCCACAGCATGTAGCCGATCAGCAGCACGATGCCGATGCCGACCATCGAACTGGCGACCCGGGCGCCCACGCCGGCCGATGCGATCTGGAACAGGCTCAGGTGCCATGAACTGGCAATCCACACCAGGCCCTGCACGATGACGATGATGTGGATCAGCTTGCGCAGCACCGATTCGTAGGCCAGCACCATCCCGGTGCCCGCCGGGGGGGCCGACTTGGCGGCGGCCGCCGCCAGCGCGCGGCGCAGGAACAAGGCGATCAGCGGCAGCACGATGATGATCATCAGGCTCTGGATGCCTGCGCCGGCGTATGCCGAGGTGCCGGCGACCATGGCCCACAGCACGCCGGTCAGGATGAGCAGCACGTAGGCGGTGGCAGCGACCGGCCAGAGATCGGCGATCCAGCGCACCAGCGGGCCGGCGGCGCCATTGCCACGGATCAGTTGGCCGATCGGCGCGCGCACGCGCCAGATGGTGACCACGGCCACCGCGGCGATGATCAGCGAATTGGCGAGCCCGATCACTTCGAGACCCTGCCGGCCCGTGCCGGCAGCGTCGAAGGTCTGTGTGAGCGCCTCTCCGCCACTGTACAGCGCCGTGATCCAGACCACGGCGCGTGTCAGGGCGGCGGCCGGCGCGTCGGCCAGCGGCAGCAGGCGCTCTTCGGGCTGCGCAGGCGCCAGCAGGAGCCGCGCCAGTCGCGCGAAGGCGCGCGTCAGCACCACGGCCCAGAAGGCGCCCATCACGAAGGTCCGGCGCGCCGGGTCGCCCTGCCACAGAGAGAAGAACAGGACCACCGCCGCCAGCGCAAAGACGAACAGGTCGGCGAAGTCCATGCCCAGCCGGGTGCCGAGTTGCAGCGTGCGATCCACAAAGCCCTCGCGCCGTTGCGCCGCCTGGCGCTCGCGCCAGCCCCGTGTCACCCTCACGAAGGCAAACTCGGCGACCGCGCCCGCCAACAGCATGGCGCCAAGGCCCGTCACCATCTTGAGCAGGGTTCCGGTGCCGCCCGGCTCTCCCAGCCGGTCGATCACGGCCGATAGCGAAGCCGGAAAGGTCATGAACGCGTCGGCGATTTCGCTCGCCCGGTCGCGCATCATGATGCTGTTGTCGTTGACCGTTTCCATCATGCTCGCGGACCGGGCCTGGTCCTGCGCTGCCGTCCGGTCGAGCTGTTGAATCAGCAGGGCGCGGACGTCGCTGTCGCCGAGCCGCGCGACCAGCTCGCGGATCGCCGTGGGCGTCAGCGGGTCGGGCAGGGTTTGCTCGGCCGGCTTGGCGACGGCCTTGTCGGCGGCCAGCGCGGCGGTCATCGGCACCCACAGGCAGGCCACCCACGCGATGACCACGGGCAGCAACCAGCGGCCGGGATTCAGCGATGCATGCATGGACGGCTCTCGGTTCTCGATGTGGCCGGCATTGTGGCATCGGGCGACAGCGAGCGCCGAGGACGGCGCGGCGCGCCACCGTGGCCGCCACGCGCCGGGGCCATGGTAGGCTGCGCGACGTGTCCCGCTGCCACGGCCGGCTGAGGCTGCTATGGTCGTCTCGGTCACCAGGCGGTCGCCTGGCGGGGGTGCGCGGTCCGTCCAGGCCCCGGGATCCCGCCAGGGACCCGCGTGGAAAGCAAGCTGTCGTCGGAGAAACTGCCATGGCGCAACGCCTGGAAGGCGCGCGTATCCTCATTTACAGCCACGACACCTTTGGGCTGGGTCACCTGCGCCGGTGCCGCACCATCGCGCACGCGCTCGTGGACCGCTTCAAGGGCTTGTCGGTCCTGATCCTTTCCGGGTCGCCCATCATCGGCAGCTTCGACTTCCGTGCCCGGGTCGACTTCGTCCGCATTCCGGGCGTCATCAAGCTGCACGACGGGGCGTACAAGTCGCTGGGCCTGCACATCGACCTGGAGCAGACGATGGCGATGCGCGAGGCCATCATCCGCCACACGGCGCAGGCGTTCCGTCCGCACCTGTTCCTGGTCGACAAGGAGCCGCTCGGCCTCAAGGGCGAAGTCGTGCCGACGCTGGAGATGCTCAAGGCCGCCGGCACGCGGCTGGTGCTGGGCCTGCGCGACATCATGGACGATCCAGAGATGCTGTCGCGCGAATGGGCGCAGAAGCAGGTGATGCCGGCGCTGCAGGACCTGTACGACGACATCTGGGTCTACGGGCTGCCCGAGATCGCCGAGCCGCTGGCAGGGCTGCATTGCCCGCCGCAGGTCGAAGCGAAGATGACCCACACCGGATACATCCGACGCACGCTGCCGCAGCGCGACCGCGCCCGGGACACCCCATCGGGCGGCGAGCCCTTCGTGCTCGTGACCGTCGGCGGCGGCGGCGACGGCGAGTCGGTGGTCGACTGGGTGCTGGCGGCCTACGAGCACGACCCGGACATCCCGTACCACGCCGTCATCGTGCTGGGGCCGTTCATGGCGCCGGCACGGCAGCGCGCCTTCCGGCTGCGTGCGGGGCGCCTCCGCCGTGTGCAGATGCTGACCTTCGACACCCACATGGAGCGCCTGATGGTGCAGGCGGCGGGTGTCGTCGCGATGGGCGGCTACAACACCTTCTGCGAAATCCTGTCGTTCGACAAGCCGGCCATCCTGGTGCCGCGGGTCGTGCCGCGGCGTGAGCAGTTCCTGCGTGCCAAGCGGGCTGCCGAACTGGGGCTGGTCCGCATGCTCGACATCGACAGCGGGAACGATCCGGCGGAGATGGCCGCGGCCTTGCGTGGCTTCGCCGAGCAGGCGCCGCCGTCGGCGCACGGCGCCGAAGCGATGCTCAACGGGCTGGACCAGATCGCAGCGCTCGCGGCACGGCACCTGCCGGTCCGCCGGCGCCGCGCGCGCGCGGCCGTCTCGACCGGCTAGCGGCGCATGGCGCGGACCGAACGGTCGTCCGGGTCCGGACCCGCGCGCGTGATGTTCTGGGTCCAGCACCTGCTGGGCACGGGGCACCTGGAGCGCGTGCGGCGCATTGCCGAGGCCCTGTCCGAGCGCGGCGCCGAGGTCCACTTCGTGACCGGGGGCGTTCCGCTGCCCGGGCGCATGCCGCTGGGCGTGCACATCGTGCAGTTGCCGCCGGTGTGCGTCACCGACGACAGCTTCAAGCCCTTGCGGGACGCGTCCCTGCAGCCCATCGACGAGGCCTACCGGCAGGCCCGCGCGGCCCGACTGCTCGCCGCTTTTGACACCGCCCGGCCTGACGTCGTGGTGTTCGAGACCTTTCCGTTCGGGCGCCGCGGCCTGCGCTTCGAGTTGCTGCCGCTGCTGGAGCGCATCGGTCAGACCACCCCGCGGCCGCGTCTGCTGTCGTCGGTGCGGGACATCCTGCAGCGCGCGCCGGACCCCGGCCGCGATGCCAAGGCGTGGGCGCTGGCGCAGCAGTGGTTCGACGGCGTGCTGGTGCATGGCGACGCCGCGTTCGTCCGCCTCGAGGCATCCTCCCCCAACGCCGCAACTGCCGGCGTGCCGATCCACTACACCGGCTTCGTCACCGCGCCGGGTGCCGCGCCGCCGCGCCTGCCACGTCACGCGCAGGACGAGGTCGTCGTGTCCGCCGGCGGCGGAGGGGGTGGTACCCGGTTGCTCGAGACCGCGCTGCAGGCGCGCCCGTTGTCGCGCCTGCGCGGGCTGACCTGGCGCGTGCTGGTCGGCCCGACGGTGAGCGATGGGCGGTTCGACGCGCTCGTGGCGCAGGCACAGCCCGGGGTCGTGGTGGAGCGCAACCGGGCGGACTTCCCGGTGCTGCTGGCGCGCGCCCGGGTGTCGGTGTCCCAGGCCGGCTACAACACCGTCATGGACCTGCTGCGCGGCGCTGTGCCGGCGGTGCTGGTGCCGTTTGCCGGTGGCCAGGAAACCGAACAGCGGCTGCGGGTCGAACGGCTGGCCGGGCTGGGCCGGGTCGAGCGGCTCGACGAGGACGAGCTCTCGGCCCTCGCGCTCGCCGCCGCCGTCGACCGGGCCGCCGAGCGGCCCGACCCGGGGCCGTCGCCCTTCGCCATGCAAGGCGCCGCCGACAGCGCGGCGCTGATTCTCCAGTACGCGCGCCCCCGATGAACTGGTCGATTCTCACGCAGGAACTGGACCGCTGGGCGGCGGCCGGCCGGTGCGCGACCCTCTGGCTGCGCGACGACGACGCCTGCACGCGCACGCCGGCGCTCGATCGCCTGCTGCAGACCTGCGCGACGCACCGGATTCCGGTGGCCCTGGCCGCGATCCCGGCGACGCTGCAGCAGGATCTCGTCGCGGCCGTGGCTGACGCGCCGGAAGTGACGGTGCTGCAGCATGGCTTTTCGCACGCCAACCATGCGCCTGCGGGCGCGCGCAGCGCCGAACTCGGCGCTGACCGTCCGCTGCCGGTGATCGTCGACGAACTCGAGCAGGGGCGCGAGCGCCTGCAGCAGGCCTTCGGCGCGCGCTGGCTGCCGGTCCTGGTGCCGCCGTGGAACCGGATCGCGCCGGCGGTCGTCGAGCGCCTGCCCGGCGCAGGCTTCGTTGGCCTGTCCACTTTCGCGCCGCGCGTCGCGCCCCTTGCGGCGCCGGGGCTGGCCCGCTGCAATTCGCATGTCGACCTCGTGGCCTGGCGGCGCGATCGCCGGTTCGTCGGCACCGACGAGGCCGTCGCCGGCATCGCCGCCCACCTGGCCGCGCGGCGGCAGGGGACCTGCGACGCCGAGGAGGCGACCGGCGTGCTCGCCCATCACCTGCAGATGGACGAGGATGCGTGGGCGTTCCTGGATCGGCTGCTGCCGCTGACGCGGGCCCATCCCGCGGCCCGCTGGCTGGCCGCCTCGGCCGCCTTCTCGCGCTAGCCCGGCGGGCGCTGCGGCGCCTCCGGCCCGACCCGCGCAACCCGCAGTGGGACGTTCCACCCGACCGCCCGGACCGCGCCCGTGGTGCCGACCTCCATCAGGTGCGCGCAGTCGTCCGCCAGCTTGACCGGCGCCTTGCCGAGCATCGGCCAGCCCGTCAGCTGCGCCAGCACGGCGCGCAGCACCCCCTTGTGGGTCACGGCCACGACCGGGCCCGGCTCGGCCGCCATGCGCTCGAACCAGGCGAACACGCGACGCTGAACGTCGCGCGGGCTCTCACCGTCAGGTGGGCGGTAGTCGAGCCCACGCGCTTCCTGCGCCGCATAGACCGGGCCGAGCGCGGCACGCAGCGATGCAAAGGTCTCGCCTTCCCAGCGGCCCCAGTCCATCTCGATGAGGTCGGGCTCGATGTCGGGCACCTGGCCGGTCAGGAGCCGGCCGGTCTCCACCGCCCGCACGAGCGGGCTGGACACCACGCGGGCGCCCGCCAGCGCCGCCGGCAGGTGCCACGCGCCGACCTGCGCACGCCCAGCCGCAGACAAGGGCAGGTCGGCACGGCCCTGCATGCGCCGGGCGACGTTCCATTCGGTCTGGCCGTGCCGCAGCAGCAGGACGATCATGCGCTGCCACACGCGGGGCGCAGGCCGGAGACCAGCGAGCCGAGTTCGCGCGCGGCGGCGGAGAGGTCGTGCCGCGCGCGCGCCTGCGACGCCGCCCGCTGGGCCATCGCCGCGCGGCGTTCGGGGTCGGTCAGGAGGGCCCGCACCGCAGCGCCAAATGCGAGCTTGTCCCCGGGCGCCACCAGCAGCCCGGTGTCGCCATCGCTGACGATGGCCTGGACGCCAGGGCGGCGGCCGGCGACGACCGGCACGGCGCAGGCCTGCGCCTCCAGCAGCGCCATGCCGATGGGCTCGGCCACCGCCGGCCAGGTGAAGAGGTCACATTGCGCGAGCAGCGCGGCGACGACGTCGGCGGGCTGCGTGCCGACGTAGCGGATGCGGCCGGCGCCGAAGCCGGCGAAGGCGTGCCGGACCTCGGCGCGGGCGGCGCCGTCGCCGACCACCACCAGGTGCCAGTCGAGGTCCTGCAGGCCGGCGAGCGAGGCGGCCAGGGCGCGGTAGGACAGGAGCTTGTCGCCGTGGCGCATCATCGCCACCGTGACCAGACGTGGCGAACCTGGCGGCAGGTCGAGCGCCCGCCATGCCGCCTGCGCCGCCGGTGCCTGCCCGGCGCCCACGAAGGCATCGACATCCAGGAACGGGGGCAGCTCCACCGGGGGCGAACGGCCCGCGCGCACGGAGGCCACGCCGCCGAGGTCGGCCGGATTGATGCAGATGACGGCGTCGGCGCGGCGGATCGCCGCCTGCGCGGCCGTGTGGCCCTGGCGCCAGCGGCCGCCGTGCTGCTTGGGGGCGACGGAGCCTTCGGCGATCAGGTACGGGATCGACAGCTCGGCGCTCACGACGGGCCCGATCCAGTCGGGGGCCTTGTGATACACGTGGTAGGTGAACCACAGGTCCGGCGCCAACTCGGGGTGCCGGCGGTAGCGCCGGACCAGCCGCTCGGCCATGCGCGCGCCGACCGCCGCCAGGCGCGACTGGCGCGCCTCGTCACCGGCGCCTTCCCAACTGCGAAGGCGCGACGCGACAAAGGGCGCGTGACCGGCGCGCGCCAGCGCGGCAAAGAACAGGCGGGCGAGCAGCCGGTCGCCCGACGGCACGGCATGCCCTGGCCACTTCATGGGGGCGTAGAAGGCGATCTTCATGCTGCGGGGGACGCCGCCGCGGCCAGGCTGGCCGACAGCCGCGCCGCGATCCGGTCCAGGCCGGCGTCGAGCGTGAAGTCGCGCCGCGTGCGCTCGAAACCGGCGTTGCCCAGGCGCCTGCGCAGGACCGGGTCGCCGATCAGCCGGGCCAGCGCGGCGGCGAGCGCGTCGCGGTCGCGCTCGGGCACCAGCAGCCCGGTGACGCCGTCTTCGATCAGCTCGGGGATGCCCGAGATGGCCGTCGCCACGCAGGCCAGGCGCTGGCTCTGCGCCTCCATCAGCACGTTGGGCAGGCCGTCGCGATCGCCGTCGGCCACCACGCGCGACGGCAGCACGAACAGGTCCGCGGCGCGATAGCAGGACAGCACCTCCTGTTGCGGCAGGGCGCCGCGGAAGCTGACGCGGTCCGCGATGCCCAGCGTGTCCGCCAGCGCCTGCAGGCGGGGCCGCAGCGGGCCGTCGCCGACATGCACCAGCCGCCAGGGCGGCGCCGCCGGCAGGCGCGCCAGCGCCGCCAGAAGGTCGTCGAAGCCCTTCTTCTCCACCGCCCGGCCGACCGTCAGCAGCGTCACCGGACGCCGCGGGTCGGCGTTTGCCGGCACCTCGGGTGGCGGCGGGAAGCGCGTCAGGTCGAGGCCGTGATAGGCGAGGTCGACGCGGTCGGGCGATGGCGCCAGCGTGCGCAGGTGCTCGGCGTTGGCCCGCGTGCAGGTCGTCAGCCAGTCGCAGTCGGCGATCTTCTCGCGCTTGTCCCAGGCCGGCGTCGTCCAGATGTCCTTGGCGTGCGCCGACACGCTGAACGCCAGGCCGCGCATCTGCGCCGCGTAGCGGGTGACGGATGTCGGCGTGTGCAGGAAGTGCGCGTGCAGGTGCACGATGTCCGGCGGCAGTTCGGCCGCCAGCACCAGCGCCTGGCCGAAGCGGCGGCCGCGGCGGGCCGACCGGTCGCGCGCGAGATCGGCCAGCCAGGACGCACGCGCTGCCCGGTAGCCTGGCAGCCGACGCGCCACCTGCCAGGCGCGCCATACCCGGCGCGGTTCCTGGTACAGGTACTCCGGCAGGTAGACGACGGGCGCGGCGATCTCGCCGTGGATCGGGTGCATGGCGCCGTCGGTCGGGCGGCGCAGCGAGAAGATCGTCAGCGCGAAGCCACGCTGTTCGAGCGCGTGGATCTCCTGCGCGATGAAGGTCTCGGACAAGCGCGGGTAACCCTTGAGGACGATGCCGATGCGGGCGCCTGGCGCCGTGCTGCGCGTCATCGGGCGTCGGTGGATGTCGGCATGTCCGAGCTAGCGGTACGGGTCGGCGGCGTCGCGCAGTCCGTCGCCGAAGAAGTTGAACGCCAGGATCACGACGACCACCGGGACCACCGGCGCCATCAGCCACGGGTAGAGCGCCACCACGTTGACGTTCTGTGCTTCGCTCAGCAGCACGCCCCAGCTGGTGATCGGCGGGCGCAGCCCGATGCCCAGGAACGACAACGCGGTCTCGCCCAGGATCATGCCCGGGATCGACAGCGTCGCGGCCGCGATGAGGTGGCTCATGAAGCCCGGCAGCAGGTGGCGCGTGATGATGCGGCTCGGGCGCGCGCCCATCAGCCGGGCCGCGGTGCAATAGTCCTCCTCGCGCAGTGCCAGCAGCTTGGACCGCACGGCGCGCGCCAGGTTGGTCCAGTCCAGCATGGCCAGGATGATCGTGATGCCGAAGTACACGAACAGCGGGCTCCAGGTGACGGGCAGCACCGCCGACAGCGACATCCACAGCGGCAGTTCCGGAAAGCTGCGGATCACCTCGATCGTGCGCTGGACGAGGGTGTCGACCCAGCCGCCGAAGTAGCCTGCGATGCCGCCGAAGAAGAGTCCCAGCCCGAACGAGATCGCGATGCCCAGCAGGCCGATCGTCAGCGAGATGCGCGTGCCGTGGATGACCCTGGACAGCACGTCGCGCCCGAGTCGATCGGTGCCCAGCAGGAACAGCGTCCCGCCCTCGCCGGGACACACGAGGTGGAAGCTGGCGTCGAACAACCCCCAGAACCGGTAGGGGTCGCCGGCGCAGAAGAAGCGCACCGGGTACCGGTTCGCCTTGTCCTCCGCGTACTCCCGCTTCAGCTTCACCATGTCGAGCGACTTCGTGAGGCCATAGGTGAACGGACCGACGAACCTGCCCTCGTGGAACCAGTGAACCTCCTGCGGCGGCGCGTAGATGAAGCGGGTGTGGCGCGAGTGCAGGTCGTAGGGCGCGAGCACTTCCGAAATCAGGGTCGAGCCGTACATCAAGAGCAGCACGATGCCGGAGACGACGGCCACGCGATGCCGGGCCAGCTTCCACAGCATCAGCCGCCATTGCGACGCGAGGTAGAAGCGCTCCTGCTCCGGGCTCAGCGCGTCCGCCTCGCGCGGGTCGAAGGGCTCGGTCGAGACCTCGTGGCGCAGCATGGCGCCTGCGGCCGACAGCGGTGGGGCCCCTTCTGCGGCCGTGCTCATCGCGCGACCCCCCCTTCGAGCCGGATGCGAGGATCGAGCGCGGCCAGCGCGAGGTCGGACACCAGCACGCCGACGACGATCAGCAGGGCCAGAAACATCAGGAACGAGCCCGCGAGGTACATGTCCTGGCTCTTCAGTGCCGACAGCAGCATCGGCCCGGTCGTTGGCAGCGAGAGCACGACCGCGGTGATCTCGGCGCCCGAGATCACGTGCGGCAGCAGGCTGCCGATGTCGGAGACGAAGAAGTTGAGCGATACGCGCAGCGGGTACTTGCGCAGCAGCTTGCCGGGGGGCAAGCCCTTGGCGCGCCCGGTCACCACGTACTGCTTCTGCAGCTCGTCCAGCAGGTTGGCGCGCAGCTTGCGGATCATGCCGGCGGTGCCGCCGGTGCCGATGACGATGACCGGGATCCAGAGGTGCTCCAGCACCGACTTGATCTTGGTCCAGTCCCAGGCCTTGCCGATCAGCTCCGGGTCCATCAGGCCGCCGATCGACGTGCCGAACCATACGTTGGCCAAGTACATCATCACCAGGGCCAGCATGAAGTTCGGTACGGCAATGCCCAGGAAACCCAGCAGCGTCAGGCCGTAGTCACCCCAGCTGTACTGGTGCGTGGCCGAGTAGACCCCGATCGGGAACGCGACGGCCCAGGTGAACAGCACCGTCACCAGCGACACCAGCACGGTCAGGGCGAGCCGGTCGCCGATCACCTGCGACACCGGCAGGTTGTATTCGAACGAATAGCCGAAGTTGCCCACGAACATGCCGCCGACCCAGCGCAGGTACTGCTCCCACATGGGCTGGTCCAGGCCGAACTGCTGGCGCAGGAATGCGATCTTCTGCAGGTCCACCGTCTCGCCCTGGGACTGCAGCTCGGCGATGTAGCTCTCCAGGTAGTCGCCCGGGGGCAGCTGGATGATGATGAACACGATGACGCTGATCGCGATCAGCGTCGGGATCATCATCAGCAGGCGGCGAATGACGAAGCGAAGCATCAGGGTTCCTTGCGCCCATCGAGCCAGAACGCATCGGGCCGGTAGATGCCGAAGTAGGCGCCCGGGTCCCAGTTGTACAGGCCCTGCGCCGGAACATTGCGCAGCTTGTCGCTGATGACGACGGGCTGAAGGTTGCCCGTCACGGTGCCGATCGTGAACTGCTGGTCGGCGTGGATCTCCAGCATGCGGCGCCAGATGCCTGCACGCTCGGCACTGTCCTGCGAACGGCGCCACGCCTTGAAGAGATCGAGCAACTCGCGTGCCTCAGGCAGTGCCGGGGCTTCGCCGCTCTTGCCTTTGCTCTCGGCGAAGTTGCCCCACAGCGGCCATTGCAGCTGCTCCTGGAGCAGCGGCGCCAGTTCTTCCGGGCTCATGTCGGCGGTCGGGATGCCGTTCGACAGGCCGGACCACACCGACATGATCGACTGCCCGGCGAAGACGCGCCGTCGGAAGACCTCGCGCTGCGACGGGCGGGTGAACAGGGCGATGCCGATCTGGCGCCAGCTGTCACGGATCAGTTCGAGCACGTCGGTCTCCTCGGTGCTCTCGCCGGCGGTGTCGACGACGATCTCCAGCGGGCGCCCGTCGGCCATCAGCCGCAGCCCTCGGTCGTTGCGCCGTGTCAGCCCGATCTCGTCCAGCAGCCGGTTGGCCTGCTTGATGTCGAACTGCGCCCACGCATCGCGGAACTTCGGACTGAACAGGGGGCTTTGCGGCAGCACCGTGTTGTTCGACGGCTCCACCAGGCCGAAGTAGATCACCTCGTTGATCTCGGACCGGTCGATGGCGAGCGACAGCGCACGTCGGAAGCGCACATCGCGCAACAGGTCCCGCCACGCCGGGTCCTCGGCGTTGAGGTTGGGGTACAGCGCAATCTGCGAGCCCTTGACCGTCTTCCACAGGCGCACCTTGTCGCTGTTGCGCTGTTCGGCCTGCTTCAGGAAGGTGTAGTCGTCGAACCGCAGGTAACGGGCCTGCAGGTCGGCTTCGCCGGCGCCGGTCTTGGCCGGCACGAGCTTCTCGTCGGACAGGTTGATGACCACGCGGTCGATGTAGGGCAGCTGGCGGCCGGCCGGGTCGACGCGGTGGAAATAGGGGTTGCGTTCCAGCACGAAGCGGGTGGAAGGCGGCGCGGTCGTGTTGCGCCAGGGCTGCAGCGTCGGCAGGTCGGGGTTGTCGAACTTGTACAGCTCGTCCCGCTTGTTGTGCAGAGCGGCCCAGTTGCGGGCCTTGACCGCCTTGGCCTGCGCCTTGGCCCTGTCCTCGCCCACGTACTTGACGTGGAACTGCTTGAGGTAGTGGGCTGGCCGGAAGATGAAGAGCGGCGACGCCGCGGCGAGCGCCGGCAGGAACATCGGGTTGGGTCCGTCCCAGGCGTAGCGGACCGTGAGCGCGTCCGGGAAGCTCACCTTGGGCCCCTTGCCGTCGACCAGCAGGGTCTGCGGCAGGCCGGTCGGCGCCAGCATCTTGTTGTTGGCCACGTCCTCCCAGTAGTAGCGGAAATCTTCGCTCGTGAACGGCGCGCCGTCCGACCAGCGGTGGCCGGCACGCAGGTGGAAGGTGAATTCGCGATCGCCCACGTTCTCGTAGCGCTCGACGATGTCGGGCATCAGCTCCAGCCTTTCGTCGTAACCGACCAGGCGGGCATAGCCGTAGACCACCATCATGCGGATGTCGCGGTCCTTGGCCATCAGCATGCGCAGGTCGCCGCCATAGCGGCCGGGAACGCGGCCGGCATGCTCGAAGTCCAGCCGCAGCGGCACCTTGGGCAGCCGCTCGCCCATCGGCGGCAGCTGTCCGGACTGCACGGCGGCCTGAAGCAGCGGCGGCTCCTCGGCCTGCCCCCTGGCCGGGACCGGCGCGGTGCCGGCCCACACGCACAGTGCCAGCGCAGCGGCGGCGAGCGCGCGGCGGCTCACGTGACAGTCCGCCCGACGTGGGCCCCGGCCCGCGCACGCACGCGGTGCCCGTCACCGATGTCGTGCAGCGTGCCGCCGTCGTCGGCCGTCCAGGCAAAGGGCGCCGGCCATTCGCGCGGATCGCGCGCCGCGCCTTCCAGCACGGCGGCGAGGTCGAGCTGGCGCGACAGGTCCGGGTAGGGCACCGCTGCAAGCAGGCCGCGCGTGTACGGGTGCACCGGGTTGCGGAACAGCACTTCGCGCGGCGCGATCTCGACGATGCGGCCCTTGCACATCACGCCGATCTCGTCGGCGACATAGTCCACCACCGCCAGGTTGTGCGAAATGAAGAGGTAGGTCAGGCCGAGTTCGGCCTGCAGGTCCTTCAACAGATTCATGATCTGCGCCTGGATCGACACATCGAGCGCGGAAACCGGCTCGTCGCACAGCAGCAGGTCTGGCTTCAGCGCCAGCGCGCGCGCAATGCCGATGCGCTGACGCTGGCCGCCGGAAAAGGAATGCGGATAGCGCGACAGGAACCGAGGGTCCAGGCCGACCAGGCGCATCAGTTCCTTGGCCATTTCCGCCTGGTAGTCGGCGTCCCCGATCTTGTGGATCACGAGCGGCTCTCGGAGGATGTCGAACACCGTCATGCGGGGCGACAGCGAGCCCATCGGGTCCTGGAAGATGTATTGCACGCGCCGCCGGAAGCGCCACAGCGCGCCATCGTCCGCGCCAAAGACATCGATCGGACTGCCGCGGTCGTTGTAGATGACGCGGCCCGCGTCAGGGCCCTGCGCCCGCATGATGATCTTGGCCAACGTCGTCTTGCCGCAACCACTCTCGCCGACCAGACCGAAACTGGTGCCGCGCCGTATCGACAACGAGACGTCCGCCACGGCCTGCACGCTGTCGGAGGCGCGCCGGCCCATCTTGCGCGTCGCGTACGACTTGCTCACGTTCTCGACCGTGAGATGCACGTCGGGCGCATCGCTCGGCCAGTGCTCGACGTCGCGCAGCAACGGGCCCGTCTGGTGGTCGATCTCGCGCACCGGCACGAGGCGCTCGCCGCGCTTCATGTCGAAGTGCGGCACCGCGCGCAGCAGGGCCTGCAGGTAGGGGTGGCCAGGTCGCTCGAAGATGTCGGTGGCGCTGCCGTACTCGGTGCGCCGGCCCCGGTACAGCACCACGACCTCGTCGGCCAGGTTGGCGACGACGCCCAGATCGTGGGTGATGATCAGCACGGCCATCTGCAGCCGTGCCTGCAGATCCTGGATCAGGGCCAGGATCTGGGCCTGGATCGTGACGTCGAGTGCGGTCGTGGGTTCGTCGGCGATCAGCAGCGACGGCCGGCAGACCAGTGCCATCGCAATCATGGCGCGTTGCCGCAAACCACCGGAGAGTTCGAACGGATACATGCGCAGCGCGCGCGCGGGGTCGGGGAACCCGACCAGCCCCAGCATGTCGGCGGTCAGCTTGAGCCCCTCGGCGCGGCCGACCCGGTCGTGCAGCAGCAGGGCCTCGCTCACCTGGTCGCCGATCGTGTGCACCGGTGACAGCGACAGCATCGGCTCCTGGAAGATCATCGAGACGCGCGCCCCGCGAATCCTTCGAAAGGCCGGGCCCTCCGGGTCGAGCGCGGCCAGATCCATTGGCTCGCCCGGGCCCGCCGCCGCCAGCAGGATCTGACCTCCCGTGATGCGCGCCGATTGGGGCAGGATGCCCATGATGGCCTGCGCCGTCACCGACTTGCCCGAGCCCGATTCGCCCACGAGCGCCACGGTCGTGCCGGCACGCACCCGGAAGGACAGTCTGTCGAGCACCGACACGCGGTGGCCGCGGACGTCGAACTCCAGCGACAAGTCTCTGACCTCGAGCAGGTCTGTCAAGCTTCCTCCATGGCACCGCCTGGGCGCCTTGCTTGCGCGACGGAAGACCTGCGTTCGCATCGGGCGCCGCAATGCTAGCCGGATGCCCGATCGGCGTACACGCGCAGTTGTCCGGGGGGGCAGGCGCAACCGCCGGCCGCCCGCGCCTACTCCGGCCGTGGCCAACGCCGCGGTGCCGGGATCTCCGACTCCAATCGGGAAACCCGGCCCAAGGTCTTGGAACGCAGCCTCTTGCGGCGCCCTGGCGCCGTGGCCGGCCTCGAAAACTTGGCCCACTGGCGCGCCGCTGACCACGCGCTGCGCGTGGCTTCCAAGATACACTGCCCGGGCTGCAAAGCCAGCCCCGAGGTTTTGACGCCTCGACTCGGGCTGATTTGATTTCCAGGCATGGAACCCACCGTTTTCAAGTTCATTCTCAAGTACAGCCGGCGCGAGCAGGTTGTCCTGGTGCTTGCGACGGTGGCATCCTTCCCGTTGCTGTATCTCTCCCTCGATCTGCCCAAGACAATCATCAACAAGGCGATCGGCGGCAAGGAATTTCCCAGGGGCTTTCTCGGGTACGAGTTCGAGCAGATCGACTATCTGCTGGTCCTGTGCGCGGTGTTCCTCCTGATGGTGCTGCTCAATGGCGGCATCAAGTATTTCATCAACGTCTACAGCGGCGTGGTCGGTGAACGCATGCTGCGGCGCCTGCGCTACCAGCTCTTCGAACGCATCATGCGATTCCCGCTGGCGCAGTTTCGCAAACAGTCCCAGGGCGAGATCATCGCCATGATCACATCGGAGTCGGAGCCGATCGGCGGGTTCGTCGGCGACGCGGTCGCGCTGCCGGTTTTCCAGGGCGGCACGCTGCTGACGATTCTGGTGTTCATGTTCATCCAGGACCCGATCCTGGGTTCCGCCGCCATCGCCCTGTTTCCGCTCCAGGCCTATTTGATACCCAAGCTGCAACGCAAGGTGAATGCGCTCAGCAAACAACGCGTGCTGCTGGTCAGGCAGGTATCTGACCGCATCAACGAGGTCGTGAGCGGCATTCAGGATATTCATGCGCACGATACTTCCAGACTGGAGCTTGCAGAATTTTCGGAGCGCATGAGCAGCATCTACGGCGTTCGGCTTTCCATCTATAAGCTCAAGTTCCTGGTCAAATTCATCAACAATTTCATTGACAAACTGACACCGTTCTTCTTCTATTCGATCGGTGGTTATCTCGTCATTCGGGGCAGCCTGTCATTTGGTGCATTGGTTGCCGTGCTTGCCGCCTACAAGGACATTGCTTCGCCCTGGAAGGAACTGCTCGGCTATTACCAGAGCAAGGAGGACGTCCGCATCAAGTACGAAGCGCTGATCGAGAGTTTTCAACACCCCGGCGCCATGGACGAGCGGCTGCAGGCCGAGGAGCCGCAAGGCGTTTCCAGGCTGTCGGGCGAAGTGGTCGGCAGCAACGTCGACTTGAGCGAGGACGCCGACGGCATGACGTTCACGGCCCGTGGGGCCAGTTTCCGGTTCATGCTCAACCAGCGCATCGCAATCCTGGACCGGGGCGCGAGCGGGGCCGATCGTCTTGCCGTGGTCCTGTCGGGGGTCGGGCGCAGTTCGTCCGGCATCCTCACCATCGGGGACCTGCGGCTGAGG
>Ga0316195_10000262_pt1 | contig 19684 bp, 17 predicted proteins | sample Phised1_MG_FD_204937 | JGI IMG/M metagenome (GOLD analysis project Ga0316195, IMG submission 204937) | Coastal sediment microbial communities from Maine, United States - Phippsburg sediment 1 | ecosystem: Environmental > Aquatic > Marine > Coastal > Sediment | place: USA: Maine | collected...
TCCGCGAAGCAATCGATTGCTTCGCGCGTCTGGGCCTCGTCGAGCCTGAACTGGCGGAAAATCTCGCGTGCCGCCGCGATCTCGCGCTCGGAGACCCGGCCATCGGCTTTCGCGACGTAGCCCATGACCTTGAACGCATTGCGGAAGAACACCATCCGGACCGTCGCCAGGTCAGCTCCCAGTCCGTCGCCTTCATCCGATTCCATGCGCTCGTCATAGGCGTGACCGATCACCAGCCCGATGGCTGCTCCCACCGGACCCAGGCCCGTCGCCAGTCCAAGCGCCGCTCCGACGACCTTGCCAAGCCACTTCATTTGGGTTCCTTGACCGCCTCTCCCGCGGACTGCAACAATTCCCTCCCCGGGAGCCGCCGCCCGCACCGCGCGTATGGTAGCAAGGCGCAGCTCCCCTGCCGGGTGCCGAACAGGAATCCCGCCATGGACCCGAACACGGTTTTCGAGACCCGCCTCCAGGGCCTGCATCGCATTCACCAGGGAAAGGTCAGGGACAGCTACGAGCTCGACGCCACCCACATGCTGATCGTCGCCACCGATCGCTTGTCAGCCTTCGACGTGGTGCTGCCGGACCCGATTCCCGGGAAGGGACGCGTCCTGACCCAGATCTCGAATTTCTGGTTCGAGAAGACCCGGCACATCGCGCCCAACCACCTGACCGACTACTCGCTGGATGCCTTCATCCACGACCCGCAGGAGCTGGCGATGCTCGAGGGTCGCGCAGTGGTGGTAAAGAAGCTCAAACCGCTGCCCATCGAGGCCGTCGTCCGCGGCTACCTCATCGGCTCGGGCTGGAAGGACTACCAGCATTCGGGCGCCGTCTGCGGCATCGCCCTGCCACCTGGCCTGGTGATGGCCGACAGGTTGCCCGAGCCCCTGTTCACGCCGGCGACCAAGGCCGCCGCGGGATCGCACGACGAGAACGTCAGCTACGCCGAGGTCGCCGGTCTGCTCGGCGAGGGGATTGCCAGCCAGGTGCGCCAGCTGTCGCTGGCCCTGTACGAGTTTGCGGCCCAGTACGCGCTCGCACGCGGCATCATCATTGCCGATACCAAGTTCGAGTTCGGGCTGAACGAGGCCGGGCAGGTCGTGCTGATGGACGAAGTCCTGACACCGGACTCCTCCAGGTTCTGGCCGGTCGATACCTGGAAGCCGGGCTCAAGCCCACCGTCCTTCGACAAGCAGTTCGTCCGCGACTACCTGGAAACGCTCGACTGGAACAAGAAGGCCCCCGGGCCACGACTGCCCGCCGAAGTCATCCGCGGCACGGCCGACAAGTACGCCCAGGCACTGCAGCGGCTAACCGGCTGACGCGGCGCGCTGGCGGGCCGGTCCGGGAAGGGTCGGGTTCTCGCCCTCGAGCAGCCTCCCGGCCAGCTCGTGATAGAGCGATCCGCTGATGAGGCGGGAAACGCCGGTCGAGATCAGTGCCGCCACCATGAGTGGCAGGACGAGATCGTGCAGGTCGGTCATTTCTATCACGATGATGAATGCCGTCATGGGCGCCTGGGTCGCACCGGTCAGGTAGGCGCAGGTGCCGATCACCGCCAGGCCGGGCACGTCGGCCAGGCCGGGCACGCTGCCGGCAAGCTGCCCGAGACCCGCGCCGATGGCCAGTGAAGGCGCGAACAGCCCACCGGGGATTCCGGCGAGCATCGACGCCAGCGACGCAATGAACTTGGCCGGAACGAATCCGAGCGAGGTGGTACCGCCCTCCAGGATCGCTCGCGCCGGCTCATATCCCGTGCCGAACGCCGACCCGCCCGACAACACGCCGGCGATCGCCACGGCCAGACCGCAGCTGAAAGCAAACAGCAGCGGCCGGGCACGACGCCAGCGCCCGACGCTGCCGTCATCGACGCTCAGGGACAGCAGCGCGCGCGCAAACGCCCCGCCCAGCAAGCCGCCCGCCAGGCCGACGGCCGCCGCGGGCAACAACAGCTCGCGGGCCGTCACGGTCAGCTGCGGATGGCCGAAATACGTGTAGTCGCCGACCATCGCCAGCGACACGATGCCCGCGATCAGCACCGCCACGAGCGTCGTCCCGCTCGCCCGCGTCTCGTAAGAGCGCGCCAGTTCTTCGATGGCGAAGACGATACCCGCCAGGGGGGTATTGAATGCCGCCGCGATTCCGGCGGCGCCGCCCGCCAGGATCAACGCGCGGCGGTGCATCCGTCCGGCACGATGCGGGATCAACCGACCGAACCTGTAGGCGATCGCCGCCCCGACGTGCACGGTCGGCCCCTCGCGGCCGACCGACGCACCGAAGAGAATCGCGGTGGCGGACAAGACGATACGGGCCAGGATCATCTTCAGGTTGAACAGCCGCTCCAGTGTCGCCACCGAGTTGGTCTGCAGGGCTGCCATCGTATTGGGGATGCCGCTGCCGGCGGCCGCCGGGAAGTAACGCCGGGTGACGGCCGCCAGGATCGTAAATGCAACCGGCGTAGCGGCCAGGGGTAACCAGGGTGACAGGACCAGCCCCGCGTGCATGATGCGGGTCGCCTGGTCCACCAGCCATGCGTAACCGACGGCAGCCACGGCCACCGCCGCGCCGGCAATCCAGGTGCCACCACGGTCCAGCCACACACTGCGCGAGAAAATCCCCCGGGTCGGGTCGCTCATTCGGAATTGCCTCGACACCCCGGCCGGGAGCGGCCGGACGCCATTGCGGCTGCCATCGTGAAGCGCAAGCGTTTTGCGGGAAATTGAAGCTTCAGCACGGCTGTCCAGGACCGGCAAGAGCCGACACTGTACCGGCCCGCGCCGGCATCGTAAAACCCCTGTCGGATCCGCCGAATTGCGGCGTCATGGAGGCTGTGCCACGCTCGCTGTATGACGGTCCATATCGATCCCATCCACAGGCTGGAATTGCTGCTTTTCGAGGTGGAACACCAGCCCGCCCTGCCGCTGCTGCGCAAGCTGCTTGGCTTCCTGCGCTATCCCTACGCGTTGCTGCGCGACCTCTGGAAGGGCGACCTCAACCTGCGAGCGATGGGCCTCGTCTACACGACACTGCTGTCCATCGTGCCGCTGGTCGCCTTCGGTTTTGCCGTACTCAAGGGGCTCGGCCTGCATCATGAGCTCGAGCCGGTCATCTACGAGTTCCTGCGCCCCATCGGTGACCAGGCCGACGGCATGACCAGGCAGCTGATCGAGTTCGTGGACAACACCGGGGGCGGCGTACTCGGTTCGGTTGGCCTCGGGCTGCTGCTCTATACCGTCATCAGCACCGTGCAAAAGATCGAGGAGAGCTTCAACTTCGCCTGGCACGTCGAGCAGCCGCGCAGCATCGTGCGGCGGGTGAGTGAGTACCTGAGCCTGATGGTCGTGGGGCCGATCTTCATCGTGGTGTCCCTGGGACTTTTCGGTGCGGTGGAGAACCTTCAATTTTCGCAATGGCTGGCGGGTCAGGAGCCGTTCGGCTCGATATTCGGCAGCCTCGGCCGCGCGGCGCCCTATTTCGTCGTCACCGCCGTGTTCTCGTTCCTGTACATGTTCGTTCCGAACACCCGGGTGCACCTGAAGGCAGCCCTGGTGGGTGGAGTGATCGCCGGCGTCCTGTGGGCCGCCAGCGGCGCGCTGTTTACCCGTATCGTGGTCGCCTCCACGCGGATGGTCGCCATCTACGCCGGTTTCGCGATATTCCTGGTCACCCTGATCTGGGTCTACCTCAGCTGGATCATCCTGCTGGTCGGCGCCCAACTGTCGTTTTACGTGCAGAATCCCCGCTACCTGCGGGCGGGACAGGCCCAGATACGCCTGACCAGCCGCCTGCGCGAGCGCCTGGCACTGTCCATGATGTACCTGGTCGGCAAGTCGTTCATGGCGGGTGAGCCCGCCTGGACCCTGAAGGCGCTGGGCGAACGGCTGGAAGTCCCGGGGTCGGCCCTGTCCTCGGTCAGCGACTCGCTCGAGAAGGCCGGGTTGATCATGGCCACCGAGAAAGAACAGCTGGTCCCCGGCAGGGCCCTGGACCAGATTGGCGTGCATGCCATCCTCACGGCGGTTCGCGACGAGCAGCAGTACGAATCATGGCTGCTCGCTCGCGCGCGCACCGAGCCGGACGCGGATGCGATCGCCGATGCAGTGGAGGCATCAATACGCGAGCGTACGGGCAACGAGAACCTGCGCGACCTGCTGACGCGCGGCATCTAGCCAGCTCCGGCTGCAGCGACTGTCTCCTTGCCCTCAGTCCCCGGCGATGGTCATTTCCTCGACCAGGATGGAGCCGACGCGGATGCCGCCGCGGCGATCGACGTCCGTGCCGACCGCAACCAGGTTCTTGTACATGTCACGCAGGTTACCGGCGACCGTCACCTCGTGAACCGGATGGCTGATGGCCCCGCCCTCGACCCAGAAACCTGTCGCGCCGCGCGAATAGTCCCCGGTCACGGCGTTCACGCCCTGGCCCATGAGTTCCGTCACCAGCAGGCCGGTGCCGAGTCGCTTCAGCATGGCGTCGAAGTCGTCGCTGCCTCCGGCGACTTCGAGGTTGTGCACGCCGCCGGCGTTGCCGGTCGTCTGCAGGCCGAGCTTGCGCGCCGAATAGGAATCGAGCACGTAGCCGGTCAGTATCCCCTCGCGAACCAGGTCACGGTCGCGGGTGGCAACGCCTTCGTTGTCGAAGGGCGCGGAGCCGAGCTCGCCCTTCAGGTGCGGCCGCTCCGTCATCGCGACCCAGGACGGGAATACCTGCTGGCCGCTGGCGCCATGCAGGAAGGAGCTCTTGCGGTATTGCGACCCGCCACGAACCGCCGTGACGAAATGGCCGACGAGCCCTCGCGCCTGCTCGGCGACGAACAGCACCGGCGAGTGCCGGGTTGACAGCTTGCGGGCGCCGAGCCGTGCCACGGCCCGGCTGGCAGCCCGGCGGCCCACGTCCTCGGCGGCTTCGAGCGCCGCCTCATCGCGTGCCGTCGAGTACCAGTAGTCGCGCTGCATGTCCTCGCCATCCTGGCTCATGACGACGCAGCTCAGGCTGTGCACGGTGGACGGATAACCCCCCAGGAAGCCGTGCGAATTGCCGTACACGCGCAGGCCCGCGTGGGTGCTCACCGAGCCCCCCTCGGAATTGCGGATGCGCTCGTCCACCGCCAGCGCTGCCGCCTCGACCCGCCTCGCGATCCCGATCGCCGCTTCGGCATCGATCGCCCAGGGGTGACACAGCTCCAGGTCCGGTATGTCGCGCGCCATCAGCGCTGCATCCGCCAGCCCCGCAAACGGATCCTCCGCCGTGAAGCGCGCGATGGACAGTGCCTTGTGCACGGTCTCCGAGACGGCCTGCCAGGACAGGTCCGCGGTGCTGGCCGACCCCTTGTGGCCGTTCACGTACACCGTCACACCCATTCCACGATCGCGCTGGTATTCGAGCGTCTCCACCTCGCCGAAACGGACGGTAACCGACAGCCCGGTATCGGTGCTGACTCCTGCCTCGGCCTGGGTGGCGCCCCCACGCCGGGCTTCCTCGAGGGCACGCTCGACGATACCGGACAGTTCTTCCGGGCTGGCGGCCTTGGCAACGGCTGAATCGTTCATCGGAACACCGGGCAATGGGGTGAGGCACGATTGTAGCGGGATCGGGCCGCCTCGAGGCCGTGCTAGGATCGCGACATGCGGCGCAGACACATTCCCGGCGAACCGGAGCCGCCGACCAAGGGCGAGCTCAAGCGCCAGGCGCACTCGGTTCAGGAACTTGGCGAACGACTGATCGAGACCCCCGATGCGGTACTCGAGGGCCTGGACCTGCCCGAGAAGCTTCTCGACGCCGTCCAGCTCGCCCGGCGCATCACCAGTCATGGCGCGCTCCTGCGGCAGAAGATGTACATCGGCAAGCTGATGCGGAAGATCGATGTCGAGCCGATTCGTGAACGACTGGAATCCCAGGACGCGGCGCGCCGCAACGAGGCGCGCCGCTTCCACCGCGTCGAGCGCTGGCGGGACCGCCTCGTCGAGGAAGGCGACGCGGCCCTGGCGGAGCTGCTGGCGGCCCACCCCGGGCTCGACAACCCGCCGTTCCGGACGCTGGCCGCCGAGGCGCACGCACAGCGGGGGCGGGAGGGATCGCAGCGCCACTCGCGCAGCCTGTTTCGCGCCCTGAACGATGCCCTGGCCCAGGACTGACGCCGGCCGGCCCGGCTGACGGCGCGCCGCCGAACGCATGCTAGAATCGGCCGCATGAAGCCGCTGGTTGGCGTGATCATGGGTTCCTCCTCCGACTGGGAGACGATGCAGCATTGCGTCGCCCTGCTGGAGCGCCTTGGGATCGCGCATGAAACCCGGGTGGTGTCGGCACACCGTACCCCGGACCTGCTGTTCGACTATGCAGCCGGCGCGAGGGACCGGGGACTCGAGGTCATCATCGCCGGCGCCGGTGGCGCGGCCCACCTGCCCGGTATGACGGCCGCCAAGACCTCCCTGCCCGTCATCGGCGTGCCGGTCCAGTCCAAGACGCTCAGCGGCCTGGATTCGCTGCTTTCCATCGCGCAGATGCCGGCCGGGATCCCGGTCGCCACGGTGGCCATCGGCGTCGCCGGCGCCAAGAACGCCGCGCTGCTGGCGGCGGCCATCCTGGCGGGCAGGCACCCGGCCATCGCGGCCGCGCTCGAGGCCTTCCGCTCCAGCCAGACCGACGACGTGCTGGCCAACCCCGACCCGCGGCGCGGCTGAACATGCGCATCGGCATCCTCGGCGCCGGCCAGCTCGGGCGCATGATGGTCCTTGCCGGTAGCCCGCTCGGCTTCCGCTTCAAGCTTTACGACCCCGCGGGCGATGCTTGCGGGGGCCATGTCGCGCCGCTCACGGTCGGCACCTTCGATGACCGCGCGGCGCTGAGCGACTTTGCACATGACCTGGACGTGGTCACCGTGGACTGGGAGAACGTCCCCGTCGAGGCCGCCCGGACCGTTTCCGGGCTGACGCGCATGCATCCTTCGCCGCGCGCGCTGGCCACCACCCAGGATCGCCTGTCCGAGAAACGGCTCTTTGCCCGCCTGGGAATCCCGGCGGCCCCCTTCGCGACAGTGGACGACTTCGAGGGCCTCGCGCTGGCCGCCGAGTCGATCGGCATGCCGGGCATACTCAAGACGCGGCGACTCGGCTACGACGGCAAGGGCCAGGCGGTGGTCAGGAGCAGGGCCGACCTCGACCGTGCCTGGCAGGCGCTCAACGGGCAGGCGCTGATTTACGAGCGGCTGCTGCGCTTCACCCGCGAGGTGTCGCTCGTCGCCGTCCGTTCGCGCGGCGGCGAGATAGCCATGTACCCGCTCGCCCAGAACGCGCATCGGGACGGCATCCTGGCGATCACGCGGGCCCCGTTCGAGAACCAGCCGCTGCAGCAGCATGCTGAAGCCCACGTGCGCAGGCTGCTCGAGCATCTCCACTACGTCGGCGTCCTGTGCGTTGAATTCTTCGTGGTGGGCGGCTCGCTGGTCGCCAACGAGATCGCTCCCCGCGTGCACAACTCCGGCCACTGGACCATCGAGGGCGCCGAGACCAGCCAGTTCGAGAACCACCTGCGCGCCATTGCCGGCCTGCCGCTCGGCAGCACCCGGGCGCGCGGCTATGCGGCGATGGTGAACCTGATCGGCAAGATGCCCCGGCCGCGAGACGCACTGGCGCTGCAGGGCGCCCACCTTCATGATTACGGCAAGGAGGCGAGGGCCGGGCGCAAGCTGGGGCACCTCAACTATGTGGGCAGGACTCCGCGCGAGCGGGACCGCGCAGCCCGCAGCTTGCTGAAGCTGGCGGGACGGTGACCGGCGCGTGCCTCATGACGCCGGCTGCGCTGCCGCTGACGGCAGCCCCGCCCGCCTGCGACGGCTGGACGGCCCACGTGCCATGATCACGGCGTAGCAAGACCATGTACCTGGAACATTTCGGACTCACTGAACTGCCCTTCCGGCTCAGCCCGGACCCGGCCTTCCTGTACCTGTCGAAGCACCATGCGCGGGCCAAGGCCTACATGGAGTCGACGATCTGGTTCACGGACGGTTTCGTCATCATCACTGGCGAGGTCGGCTCCGGCAAAACGACACTCATCGAAACCTTCCTCAGCGAGATTGAGAAGGACGTCGTGGTAGCCCAGGTCAACCAGACGCAGGTCTCGCCCATCGAGTTCCTGCAGTCGGTGCTGGTGCAGTTCGGCTTCTCACCCTTCAGGATGAAAAAGGCGGAGCTCCTCGCCACGCTCAACCAGTTCCTTATCGAGCAGTACGCGGCCAGCCGCAAGGTATTGTTGATCGTCGACGAGGCGCAGAACCTTTCCAACAGGGTGCTCGAGGAGATCCGTCTTCTCTCGGGGATCGAGACGACCAAGGAAAAGGTGCTGCGGATCATTCTTGCCGGTCAACCCGAGATGAACGACAAGCTGGACTCGCCGGAGTTGATCCAGCTCGTCCAGCGCGTGCGGCTGCGGTTCCACCTGACGGCCCTCTCACCCGAGGACCTGCGGGCGTATGTTTTGCACCGACTCGAGGTAGCCGGTTGCCACGGCGTCACGATTTTTGACGAGGAGACTTACCCGCTGATGTACCGCTATACCGGCGGCGTGCCGCGGCTCATCAATTCGCTGTGCGACACGGCCATGATGGGCGCCTTCGCCATGGAGAGGAGGGACGTCGGCGTGAAGGAGGTCGAGGCAGCGATCGAGGAACTCGGGTGGCAGGAATTCTCGTCGACCACGAACCAGATGAAGCATCTGCACGTTCCGTTACCGTCGGCGACCGACCTGAACGAGCCGCTCGCACGGATCGTGGTCACCTTTGACGGAAAGCGGGTGGAGGAGCGGGAACTGGCACCTGGCAGACTGATCATAGGACGAACCGCCGAAAATGACTTGCAGATTGAAAGCAAATTCATCAGTCGCCACCACTGCCAGATCATCACGACGGCGGATGGTAGTACCGTGGAGGATCTCAACAGCACAAATGGTGTCTACATGAAGTCGAGGCGTATCCGCCGCCACCACCTGAATGCCGGGGACGTGATCGTGCTCGGCAAGCACGAGATCCTGTATCTGGACGAGCGGGCAGGCAGGAATCCTGGCGCGACCCCGCCGGACGTGGAGCCGCCGGGCGATGGAAACGAGTCCTGAGCGGCTTCCCGTTCAGTCCTCGTCGTCGAGGGCCACGCCATAGCGACGCTTCTGAATGCGGTAATCGCGTCGCTTCAGGACCAGCACCAGGCCGCAGACCACCGCCAGCAGGCCGAATCCCATGATCAGGTCCGACCAGGGCGACATCTGCCAGTAGTACGAAAAGGCCAGGGCCCCCGTGCCCAGACCCATGTATGCGTAAGGCAGGGACTCGTAGACAGGCCTGGACAGTTTCATTTCACGCCCTCCCCGACAACCGGTCCCCAGGCGGCCTAGGCGGTGCCGCCAACGGTGAGCCCGTCGATCTTCAGCGTCGGCTGGCCAACGCCCACCGGCACAGTCTGGCCGTCCTTGCCGCAATTGCCAACGCCGTTATCCAGCTTGAGGTCGCTGCCGACCATGCTGACCCGCGTCAGCACGTCAGGGCCGTTGCCGATCAAGGTGGCGCCCTTCACCGGAGCGCCGAGCTTGCCGTCCTTGATCAGGTAGGCCTCGCTGGCCGAAAAGACGAACTTTCCGGAAGTGATGTCAACCTGACCACCGCCGAAGTTCACGGCGTAGAGGCCGCTTGAAACCGAGCGGATGATTTCCTCCGGATCGTGCGGGCCCGCCAGCATGTAGGTATTGGTCATCCGCGGCAGCGTCGTATGGGCGAAGGATTCCCTCCGGCCATTGCCAGTCGGCCGGTTGCCGCTCAGTCGCGCGTTCAGCTTGTCCTGCATGTAGCAGCGCAACACGCCATTCTCGATCAGCGTCGTGCACTGCGTCGGCGTGCCCTCGTCGTCGATGTTGAGTGACCCGCGCCGTCCGGCCAGCGTGCCGTCGTCAACGATGGTGCACAACGGCGAGGCGACCTTCTGCCCCACGCGCCCCGAGAAGGCGGAGGTGCCCTTGCGGTTGAAGTCTCCTTCCAGGCCGTGACCGATTGCCTCGTGCAACAACACGCCCGGCCAGCCCGGGCCGAGTACGACCGTCATGTTGCCGGCCGGCGCGGGTATTGCCTCCAGGTTGACCAGCGCCTTTCGCACGGCTTCGCGGGCCAGTTCGAGCGGCTTGTCATCCAGCAGCAACTCGGTGAGGTCGTAGCGGCCGCCGGCTCCTGCGGAACCCTGCTCGCGCCGGCCTCCCTGCTCGACGATCACCGACACGCTCATGTGTACGAGCGGGCGGACATCGGCGGCAAGCGTCCCGTCCGTCGAAGCGACCAGAATAATCTCGTGTACCGCGGCGAGACCCGCCATGACCTGCTCGATCCGCGGGTCCATCTTCCTGGTCTCGCGGTCGATCCGCTCGAGCAGCGCGACCTTGTCGGTGTCCGTGAGCGAGTCGATCGGATCGATGGGAAGGTAGAGGCGGTGCGGGGCGACCTGCTTCCAGGCCTGGGTCCGCCCGTCGCTGCCGACACGCGCGATGGCCCGCGCCGCGCGCGCCGCCTCCAGCAGGGCCTCCGGCACGATCTCGTCCGAGTAAGCAAAACCGGTGCGTTCACCCGCCAGGGCGCGTACGCCAACGCCGCTCTCGATGCTGTGCGAGCCGGACTTGACGATGCCGTCCTCGAGACCCCAGTGCTCCTCCCGCGAGACCTGGAAATAGAGATCGCCGCCGTCGATCGAGGAGCCGAGCAGGGTGCCCAGGGCCCGCTCCATGCCGCCCTCGTCGAGTCCGGCCGGCCGCAGGATCGCCTCGCGGGCGATGGCCAGCGGATCGATGACGGAAAGATCCCGAACCTGGTTCATCGTCACTCCAGTACCCGATGTGAGAGCGAGGGAAACCGCTCGCGTTTGTCCGCCTGACCCGCCCGATCCAGTTCGGCGATCACGATTCCGGTGCCGCGCGGGAGACGCCGGATTACGCGACCCCAGCAATCCACGACCATGCTGTCCCCGTAGGTCTCACGCCCGTTGGGGTGAAACCCGGACTGCGCCGCGGCAATCACGAAGCAGAGGTCCTCTATCGCCCGGGCCCGGAGCAGGACTTCCCAGTGGGCCCGCCCCGTCGGTACCGTGAAAGCGGCCGGCACCGTGAAGATTTCCGCCCCGAGGGCAACCAGCCGTCGATAGAGCTCGGGAAAGCGAAGATCGTAGCACACGCTCAAACCGATCCTGCCGGCCGGCGTATCGACCACCACCGGCTCATGGCCGGGCGCGGCGTTGGCCGATTCGCGGTACCCCTCGTCACGACCGGGTATGTCGACGTCGAACAGGTGGATCTTGTCGTAGCGCGCAGCGCGGCGACCCCGGTCGTCGTACACGAGACAGGCGTTGGCCGGGCGCGGGTCGCCCTCGACGGCAATCGGCGTCGTGCCCGCGACGACCCAGATTCCCGCCGAGCGCGCTGCCTCGGCCGTCGCTTCCTGTACGGGGCCGTGGCCAAGGGTCTCGACGACATTGCGGCGCTCGGCTTCGCTGCGGCCCATGAAGGCGTAGTTTTCCGGAAGCACGACGACCCCGGCACCACGCGCAGCTGCCTCGGCTATCAGACGGCCGGCCGTCGCCAGGTTGGCCTTCACGTCCAGGCCCGAGGTCATCTGCGCGGCAGCAACGAGCGGTCCCGCCATCAACGATCTCCCTTTTTCGCCTTTTCGTCCGTCAGTATCTCGCGCATGCGCGCGGCCTCTTCCTCCAGTTCCTGCGCATCGATCTTCTTCACGACCGGGTCGTCCCAGGGGCCCGTGATCCGGTAGTAGGCGCGCGCCACGCCCTTGAGTGGCTCCTTGAATATCTGCGAGAACAACAGCAGTGCGGCTCCCACGGCGGGACCCCCGGCGATGGCCCCTGCGACGCCCAGCGAGGCACCCAGATCGCCAGTGACCACCGCGGTCTGGTCGTAGCTGCGGTCCCTGAGACTGGTCCGCCCGGCAATGCCGATCTCCGCCGCCGGTCCCCGCAGCGTCAGATTGTCGGTAAAGGCCTCCCCGGATGCCAGCGAGAAGTCGCCCTTGATCGAGTCAAACGCCATACCCTCGCCGGTGACATCCCCGAAATCGAACATGAGTCGCCTGCCGATGTGCGACAGGCTCATCAGGCCGAGAATCCGTCCCGCGCCCGGCTGCAATTCCACCATTCGTCCGTCCGACATGACCACCCTCGCCTTGCCGGATATCCTCGTCAGGATCTCCGCGTCGAGACCTCCCGGCCAGTCCACCTCTGCCTCCAGCTGCGCCTTGCTGGCTTCGATCGCGGGTGCTATCGCCAGGGCCTGCAGCATGCCCTTGACATCGGTGCTGTCGACGGCCAGCTTCAGCGAAATCCTGGTGCCACCCGGCGCGACCCGCCATGAACCGCTGCCGCTGCCTGCGAAGGCGGGCTGCTGCACCGAGAAGTCCTCGAGGCTGAGGCCGTCGGGCTGGCGCTCGATGCGTGCCGAGAGATGGCCGAGTTTCCAATCGAGAAACGCCAGCTCACGAACGTCGATGCGCATTGCGGGCAAACGTCGCGGATCGGTGTCCTCGCCCGGCTCCCGGGTCGCCGGCTCAACCGCCAGTCGATCCATGTCGGCGACCAGGGGAACGTCTCCTGGAAACTCGTAGGGAACCTGCAGGTTGCCCTTGACCGCGTCCGCCGACACGTCGATCGTCCAGGCCTTGTTGCCGGGCCGCATCCTGCCGCTGATGCCGGTGAACTCGTGCCCGAGAACCTCCAGCCGGCCGACATCGAGTTGCACGTCGGCAAGCAGGTCCTCCAGATGGCGCCCCGAGGGCTGCGACCACCGCAGCCCGGTCAGGTCCGAAATGCTCAGATAGTCCAGACGGCCGTCTATCCTGAGCCCGGGTCCAACCGGCAGCGCCGCGGCATCGGCCCCGCCGAAACGCACGAAGCCGCGCGTCAGTTGCAAGGCGTCGTCGACCCTGCGCAATTCGAAAAGTGCCTTGCTGCTCTTGCCAAGGCTCACCCTGGCCAGCGCACTGTCGCCACCCTGCAAGTCCAGGTCGAGACTGAAAGGCAACGGCGTCGCCGCCGGCTTGGCCAGCGGGGCGGGCAGGCCCGAGGTCAGTCCTTGCAGGTCGCTCTCCAGATGGACGTGACTGACGACAGTCCCCGCAGGGTCCCCGGGCCGCAGCAGCTGCCAGCTCCCACGCCATGCCGCGGTACCCGCCAGGCCGGCGTTCTGCGGCAGCCTGGCAATGTCGGGCAAGCGTTCCGCCTTCAGGGTGCCGCTCGCGTCGATCGAGGTCGTCACGTCGCCGTTGACGGCGCCGCGGCTCGTCACATGTGCCACCGCGGTACCGCCAAGGAAACCTGCGGTCAGGCTGGGCGCGAAGAACTCGCGATTGCGCACCCAGAACTCGCCGCGTGCATTGCTCGCCTTTCCGCCGAAACCTTCCAGCGTCGCGTCGACGCCTGCCGCCAGCCCGTGGACCGTGATCACGTGGTCGGCGAAGTTCTTGATCGGCAGGTACATGACGATTTCGCCGCCGATTGGCCCGGATGCCGAGAGGCGCGCGAACACGCTGCCCAGGTTCGGCGCCAGGGGTGACGCCGCGAAGAACTCGTGGACCTTGCCCGCATCGGCGGTCGCCGAGGCGCGCACCAGCAGGATCGAATCCCGCCAGTCGGCGATCTCGGCCGTCGCGCCCTGCGCGCGGATGTCTCCCACTGCAGCCGAGTTCGCCGTCACCTTGAGCGAGACGCCGTCGAAGACGGCCGTGCCGCTCACGTCGGTCACCCGCGGCCAACCCGGTGCGTAATCCAGGGCGACGCCCTCGACCTGGGCGACGGCGTGGAAGCGGCCCTGCCCGTCGCGGTATGGAAACCCTCGTGCCGGTCCCGTGATTTCGACGTCGCCGGCAGTCACGCGGCCGACCGAGAACGCTGCGTCCAGCCAGGCCAGCGCTGCCGGGCTCAGCCGGTCCACCGGGAGATACTTCGGGACGGCTGACAGGTCCGAGACCATGGCGTGTGCCTTGACATCCATCAGCGGCGTCTCGCCGGGGCGCGCAAGGACTCGCAGGCGTCCGGTGGCGGTGCCGTGATCGGCGTCGAGCGTCACGTCGTCGGCGGCCACCCGCAAGCCGCCGAGCCTACGGCTCAGCTCCACGGCCGCCCGCAGGCCGGTCAGTTCGACCGGGGATCGCCATACCCCGGGCCAATCCAGCGTCAGGCCCGTCGTCTCCAGGTGCAGGACGCTGACCGCCCCTTTCCCTTCGAACCTGCCGTCCAGGCCGGTCGCCCCGGGGATACGGCCCAACGGGGCGTAGCCGAGGTCCTCGAATGTGGCACTGCCGTTGACGTCCGGCATCTGGCCCGGGCCGACTGGAGCCACCGACAAATCGACCCGCCGTAAGGTGCCGCGTGGCGCCAGCGCTTCGATGCGATCGCGCAGGGGTGTCTGCGGCGCGAAGGCCAGCAGCGGCTGCAGGTTCTGGATCCGGAAAAAACCGGTCTGCACCGATGCCTTCACGAGTCGCTGCTGCCGGAGGGTCACCGTTGCATCGAGGTCGGAAGGCGTCCAGGGCGAGCCTGGCAGCGAGAGCTCGATCCTGCCGCCCGAGACATGCCAGTCATCGCCTGTGCGCTTCGCCGCCAGGTCGCCGGCCAGCCGCTCGTAGATGACCGGCCTGGCGCCTTGGGCATGCGGCAGTTCCACGTTCTTGAGCTGCAGCTGGACACGGCCGCGCTCGAAGCTCGCGCCCGTGCCACGCGCCGAGATGCTGAAGGATCCCGTCCCCGCCATCGGGACCCTGAAACCCTCGGGCAACACGTCGGCCCAGCCGGCGAAGTCGACGTCACGTGCTTCCACCTTGCCCCGCCAGCCGAGGGAGCGGAGGTCGGCGAGGTCTCCCGATACATCGGCATCGACGTCCAGCGACTGGCCGAGGTGCTTCGGCAGGCTGACCGTACCCTTGAGCGACATGGACCCGCCCTGCCGCCGCATCTCGATGTTCGCCTGGGTCAGCTCCCAGGTCGCGTGCCCGGCACGCAGATCCAGGAAGGACAGCGTCGCGTCACGGACCTCGAAAACGCCGCGCGGTACCCGATCGAGCCCGCCCTCGGACTGGCGCGGCGCGGCCGTCCTGGAAAAACCCGCCTGCCCGACCAGTTCCAGATGCCGGTCGGGAAAGATGATCAGGTGCAGCTGCGGTGACTCCAGGAAGACCCGGCCGATTTCCAGGCGCCTGAACCAGGCCGACCGCAGCAGCGAAAGGCTGACGCCGCCCTCCCTCGCGGTAACCAGCACCTCACCCTGGGGGTCGACGATGCGGGCGCCCTCGAAGTAGATCTCCGGTCCATGCAGGCCGATGCGCGCGTTCACGGAATCGAAGGACAGGCGCAGGCCGGTGGCATCGCGGACCATGTCGGCCACGCGCGACTCGTATTCCGGCAGCAGTTCCAGCGCGAGGCGAAACGCGCCCACGCCCAGCGCGGAGACGATCGCCAGCGCCGCTATCGCGCCGGCCAGCCAGCGCCAGAGTTTCTTTCCGCGAAAACTCACGTAACGACCGTCTCCTTGGACACCCATCCAGTGGTGGCCCGGCAAGTCAGATCAGCACGATGTCGTACTGGTCCTGTGCGTACAGCGCCTCGGTCTGCAGCCTTATCGGCTTGCCCGTCGCCAGCTCGAGTTCGCCGAGTGCCGCCGACTCTTCATCCAGCAGCAGTTCGATGACGTCCTGGTGCGCCAGCACGACCAGCTCCTGGAATTCGAATTGCCGCGCCTGTCGCAGGACCTCGCGGAAGATCTCGTACGCGACCGTTTCAGCCGACTTGAGGAAGCCACGGCCTTCGCAGCTTGGACAAGGGCGGCACATGAGATGTTCCAGGCTGTCGCGGGTTCTCTTGCGAGTCATCTCGACCAGGCCCAGCTGCGACACCGCCGACACGTGCGTCTTGGCATGGTCGGCTGCCAAGGCCTTTTCCAGGGCCTGCAGCACCTGGAACCGGTGTTCCTCGTCCTGCATGTCGATGAAGTCGACGATGATGATCCCGCCGAGGTTGCGCAGGCGCAGTTGCCGGGCAATGGCGACGGACGCCTCGAGGTTGGTCCTGAAGATCGTGTCCTCGAGATTGCGGTGACCGACGAAAGCCCCGGTATTGACGTCTATGGTCGTCATGGCCTCGGTCTGGTCGATCATCAGGTAACCGCCCGACTTGAGCGGCACCTTGCGCTCCAGTGCCCGGCCGATCTCGTCGTCGATGCCGTAGAGGTCGAAGATCGGCCGGCTCACCCCCGCCAGCTCGATGCGGCTGGCGCTGTCCGGGATGAAGGTGCGCGCAAATTCCACCATCCGCTCATAGGCGGCGGGCGAATCGACCAGGACCCGCTCGACGTGCTGGCCGAGCTGGTCGCGCAGCATCCTCAGTTCCAGCGGCAGGTCCTCGTGCACGAGTTCCCCCGCGGTGGCAGCGGCGCCGTGCTTGCGGATGACTTCCCACAGCCGCTGCAGGAACATCATGTCGGCGCGCAAGGCCTCGATGGCACAATCCTCCGCGGCGGTGCGCACGATCCAGCCGCCGCTTCCGCCGGATGCTGCAAACAGCTCGACCGCTTCGCGCAATCGCTGCCGTTCATCCTCGCTCTCGATCTTCGAGGAAATGCCGATGCCGCGGCCGTTCGGCAGGTAGACCAGGAACCTCGACGGGAGCGTCACGTAGGTGGTCAGCCGCGCACCCTTGCTGCCCAGCGGGTCCTTGAGCACCTGCACGAGGATTTCGTCGCCCTCCCTGACGAGTTGCCTGACGCTGTCCGGCTTCGGGGTCTCCAGTTCGGCATCGACCAGGCCGGGCGCGATGATGTCGGTGGCGTGCAGGAAGGCGGTGCGGTCCAGTCCGATATCGATGAATGCCGCCTGCATGCCGGGCAGCACCCGCGACACCTTGCCCTTGTAGATGTTGCTGATGAGCCCGCGGCGATCGGCCCGCTCCAGGAACACCTCCTGCAGCACCCCGTTTTCCACCAGTGCGGCGCGGCTCTCGCGAAGGGTAACGTTGACCAGCAGTTCAGTGCTCACGGGGATTCCCACTCCTGCCACAGGCGCACGCCGGCGGCCTGCAGCAACCTTGTCGTCTCGTAGAGAGGCAAACCCATCACCCCTGAGTAGCTGCCCTCGAGTCGCTCGATGAACACCGCACCGAGTCCCTGGATGGCGTAGCCCCCCGCCTTGTCCGCCGGCTCACCGGTCCGCCAGTAGGCAAGACGCTCGTCGATGTCGATGGACCTGAAGGTCACGCGGCTGACGCTCAACTCGAGCCGCAAGGCGCCCGCATGATGCAATGCGACGGCCGTCATGACCTCGTGCGTGCGGCCCGACAGGGCACCCAGGATCCGGTCGCAGTCCGTCGCGCTCTCCGGCTTGCCGAGGATCTCGTCGCCGAGGGCCACGACGGTATCGGCGGTCATGACCGGGCACTCGCCCCGGCCCGCGGCGAGCCGTAGCGCGTGGACCGCCTTGTCGCCCGCCAGCCGCTGCACATACTCGCGCGGCGACTCCCCGGGCAGTCGTGCTTCGTCGAACTCGACCGCCAGCACCTCGTGCGGCACGCCGATCTGGCGCAGCAGCTGGCTGCGGCGCGGCGACCGGGACGCGAGCACGATCTGTGCGTAACTCATTGAGAATCCTGGGCAACGGCAAGAACGGCCGACAGCGGTCGGCGGTTCCCAAGGATAGCCTTTCGGCGCAGCCCGCGGAACCGTATGAAGCCGTCAGGCGCGATGGTAGGGATGGCCCTTGAGCACGCTCAGGGCGCGATAGAGCTGTTCGGCCAGGATGACGCGAACCAGGCCATGCGGAAAGGTCAGCGCCGAAAGCGACAAGGTGGAATCGGCCCTCTCCAGGCAGGCCGGATCGAGCCCGTCGGGACCGCCCACCAGCATGGCGATGTCGCGCCCATCCGCCAGCCGCGCGGACAGCCACTTCGCCAGCTGCTCGGTGCTCACTTGTCTGCCACGCGGGTCGAGTGCGGCGACATGCATCCGTGGACCGATTCCGGCCAGCATGCGGCGGCCTTCTTCCCCGCGCAGCCGGGCAAGATCGGCATTGCGGCCGCGGTGCGCCACCGCGATTTCCACCAGCTCGAGCCTGATTTCAGGGCCGAGCCGCCCGGCGTACTCCTCGTACCCCGCCTTCACCCAGGACGGGAGCCGTGTTCCGGCTGCCAGGAGGCGGATGAGCACCGCGCGCGGATCAGGCGACCGGTTCGCGCTTCGACGGACGCACGTCCCAGAGCTTTTCCAGTCCGTAGAATTCGCGAATTCGCGGCAGCATCACATGGACCAGCGCATCCTGAAGGTCCACCAGCACCCACTCCCCGTCGCGATCGCCCTCGACGCCCATCGGCCGGAAACCGGCCGCCTTGCACTGCTCGACGACCCGGCCGGCGATCGACCGCACGTGCCGGTCCGAGGTGCCGGTGGCCACGATCATCGTGTCGGTCACGTCCGTCAGCTGGCGCACGTCGATCAGCTTGATGTTGACCGCCTTCATTCCCTCGAGGGCGGCCATCGCGACCTCCAGCAAGCCAGGGGCCTTGGGCGTTTTCTTGCGCGCCTTGGGTCGCGGGCTGGCGCGCTTTGCTGCGGTTTTACGGGGTGTCTTGCGCTTCGTCTTTGCCTGGCTTTCGCTCATCCGCTTGTTTCACCTTGGCGGGCATAGATGCCCTTGGCGATGATCATCCTACGCACAGGCTCGGGCAGCAAGTAGCGCGGGTCCTTGCCGGCACGCAAGGCGTCACGCAGATCAGTCGAGGAGATGTCGAGCTGGGTGCCGGGATGCACCAGAATACGGCCTGCCGAGGTGCTGGCGAGTTCTTCCGCGTGGAAGGCGCGACGCGCCTTGAGCAGCTCGCCGAGCTCGCCTTCCACGGGCGGCAGGGCGCCCGGGCGGTGCGCGACGGCGAGGTGGGCGAGCTCCAGCAGTTCCTTCCAGCGGTGCCACGTCTGCAGACCGAGAAACGCATCCATGCCGAGCATCAGCACGAGTGACCGATCACCATGCTCCAGGCGAAGCTCTTCCAGCGTCAGCACCGTGTACGAAGGTCCCGTCCGGCGCAGTTCGCGGTCGTCCGCCACGAAACCGGGCTGGTCGCCGACGGCGGCGCGCACCATCTCCAGCCGCGTCACCGCGTCGGCCAGCGGCTTCCCGCGATGCGGCGGGTCGGCGGCAGGCACGAACAGCACCTGATCGAGGTCGAGCAATTCGTCGAGTTCGAAGGCCGCGCGCAGGTGGCCGAAGTGAATCGGGTCGAAGGTGCCGCCAAGAATGCCGATCGGGCGCACGGGCGGCTCAGGCGGTCCCGGCCGGCAAGGCCGGCGCGCCCGCCAGGCTCGCGACCAGCGTGGTCAATTCATCCCAGGCATCCCCGGAGGCGAGTCCCTTGATCGTACGGTCGGTGTGGGCTGCATGGCTGACCAGCGGTCCCATCCGGGTTCCCGCCATCCGCCTTGCGGCGGCATTCAGGAGCGCGGCCCGCTTCTCGCCCTGCATCCCATAGCCGGGCGCCGCGCCACGGTTTCGCCGCGCTTCCGCCAGTGCGCGGATCTCGCGGGCCAGGACCCAGAGCACGAGCGTCGGTTCGGCGCCCTCGCCCCGCAGCCCCTCGAGGATGCGCAGGGCGCGGATCGCATCGCCGCCGAGCGCCGC
>Ga0316195_10000263_pt1 | contig 19682 bp, 14 predicted proteins | sample Phised1_MG_FD_204937 | JGI IMG/M metagenome (GOLD analysis project Ga0316195, IMG submission 204937) | Coastal sediment microbial communities from Maine, United States - Phippsburg sediment 1 | ecosystem: Environmental > Aquatic > Marine > Coastal > Sediment | place: USA: Maine | collected...
ACTTTTATATTCCTTTTTACAGTAGCCCTATTAGGCAATTTTGAAAATAGTTATAGCCAGGACTCTGATAATGCAGGTAGTTCAAAAGACCAGGCTGAAATACAGCTTGTGTCGGTGCCTGAGCTTTCAGATATTATTCCAATGGCTGCTGAAATTGAAGGAAAGTTGCTCATAGTCCAAAATGCCCTATACGATACAATAGACAAAGGGGCCTTAGAAAAAAAATATAAGGAGATTGAAGAAACCCTAAATTCACTGGAACTTGCACTGGTGGCAATGGATAGTTCTGAACATATAGGTTTCATTGCTTTATCTCATATTAAAAAGAGACTATTGCAAGTAGAACAAGTCTTTGCAGACGTTAATGAACCATTAACGAGTGCTATAAAAAAGATAGAGGCAGATAGAAGTGAATGGCTGGAAGATCAGGAAAACTGGTTAAGATGGGAAAACATATTAGTTACTGAAAGTACTCCGAAACAAATTTCAAATGCTTTTAACAATACCCATAGTAATATAAATACAGCTCTGGATATCCTATTTCCAAAATTGGAGGATTTATTGCAAATTCAGGAAAGAGGATATGGAATTGAGCCTAAAATTAATGTGCTTACAGAGAAAATTGGGAGTATAAATGAGGAACGGGTTCAAAAAGTCCTGATTGATGAATCGGCACCATTGTTTTCTGCACAATACCGGAATCAATTTTCGCCTTTACTATGGACAAATATCAAAAATGAATTTAAGGCACTTGCTCTACCCGATAACTTTAAGTGGATAACATATTTCTGGTTGATCATTTTTGTTTTCTTTCTATTTCTGGGGATTTTTATGATTATTAGAAAAAATTACAACTCCCTTCAAAAAAACCCTAATTATAAATTTCTTGCAAACCAGGCTATTCCGGCTGCATTGTTTTTTAGTGTAACTACATTCTTCCTGATATTCATAGACGAGGATATTCCTTCAATAATCAAACTTGGAATCATTATTATCATTGGCGTTTCATTTTGTATTTTGGTAAGTAATGTGATCCAAACATGGACGAAGAACTTAATTTATTTTTTCACCACGATTGTAATTTGCACCAATTTCCTTTTAGAGATTAATTTTCCTTTTCCCCTTTTCAGGCTTTATGTAGTATTGATTTCTTTAGCCATTGTTGTCCTGTCAATATATCGCATCAAACGAGGTATTGATGAAAAAAGCCCAAAATACCTGGCTTATATACTGTCTGCTTTCGCTTTGTATTTTGGGGTAGTTTTTATTGCTGAAGTAGCAGGGAAAGAGATTTTAGCCATGTTTTTATTTGATTCATTAATAAAAAGTATAGTTCAGATAGCGCTATTTGGAATTTACATTTTTATTATACGTGGGGCCCTGGAATGGTTGCTTTTAAAACTGACTTACAAGCAAGAACATATTATTCCTGAAAATATAAATACAAGTGCAAAACGTTTGTCCACATTTATTAATATCCTTGGGTTAGTTTTTTTAATAATCCCGCATTTTTTAATTACCTGGGGTGTTTATAGCAGCATGAAGGAAGCAAATAACAAGCTCATGTCTATCGGCTTTACTATTGGGAGCAATCATATTACATTACAAATAATTATAACAGCTTTCTGCGTTCTCTACGGATCTTATATTTTATCTACTATTATAAGCAGATTAATAATGGATGATGCCCTGGATAAGAAAAATTTTGACAAGGGTACCCGGCTTTCCATAGCTCAGCTTGTACATTACTTGATAATGTTTATTGGGTTTATATTAGCAATTTCCTTTTTGGGTTTTGATCTAACCAGTTTTACAATAATTCTGAGTGCACTTGGAGTTGGTATTGGTTTTGGGCTTCAAGGGTTGGTGAATAACTTTGTGAGCGGGCTTATTTTACTCTTTGAACAACCCATCAGGGAAGGCGACAGTATAGAGGCCCCGGGAACGCCATGGTCTACAGTTAAAAAAATTGGCTTACGCGCCACAAGGTTAACTACATATGAACAAGGTGATCTTATTGTTCCAAATTCTGAACTTACATCTAAAAATGTAACTAACTGGACCTTGAATAACAAACTAAAAAATTTAATATTACCCATAGGAGTTGCGTATGGCTCTGATATTCCTTTGGTTATGAAAACACTAATGGATTCAGGAAAAGCCAATGAATATTTGGTGAAAAATAGTGCCCCAACCGTTTTATTCAGAAGTTTTGGGGATAGTGTGTTAAATTTCGAGCTTCGGGTTCTGACCAAAGATGCCAACCGTGGTTTATCTATTACAAGTGCACTTTACCAGGATATCTATCAGAGATTCGATAAGGCAAACATAAAAATCGCTTACCCTCAACTAGATGTACATCTATATAATGCGGCTAAAAACAAGGCAGATAATGCGGGACCAGAAATAAAGGACAATTAAACAGTGTTTTTGTCCCAAAATATATTATCATTTTTCCAATTATTGTCATCTATTAAGCCTGTATATAATGGGGCTGTTTTTTAATACGAGATCCTTAAAGCAAAAAAAACTATATGGCTGCTGCTCTAATTACACTTTTATTCCACTTTTTTGATCATAACTAAAAACTTAATGCGCAATAACCTCTATGTCTTATGATTAATTACGGTTTTTGGAGGTTATATATTATCTTTGACGGACATCTCGAAATCTTGATATTAAGAATTGGGATTATAGGATAGATTCTAACTTATTTTAAACATGATAGCGATGAAAACATTTATTAAATCTTTTGCCATTTTTGTAGTGACCCTTATGACTGCCACTCCGTTTTACGCCCAGGTGACAAGTGATTATGACAACACAGTAGATTTTACCAAGTTTAAAACAATTAAATTCTTAGGTTGGCAGGATAATAGTGACCAGCTTATCAACGATCTGGATAAAAAACGCATCCTGGAGAGTTTTAGGGAAGAATTCCAAATGAGGAATCTCACCTTTGTAGAACAGGGAGGTGACTTAGCAGTAATCTTATATCTTGTAATAGATCAAAAAACAAGTAGAACGGCATACACCAATTATACAGGGGGTATGGGATATGGCGGCAGATGGGGTTACGGATATGGAATGGGATATGGTATGGGTTCAGCTACGACTACATATTCTGAATATGATTATAAGGTGGGTACTTTTGTCGTAAGTGTCTATGAAAGTGAATCTAAAAAATTAATTTGGCAGGGTATCTCCACCAAGACCATAAATGAAAATCCTAAGAAGAGGGAGAAAACCATACCAAAAGGGGTAGCAAAATTAATGAAAAAGTATCCGGTGCAACCCTAAAAATAATGGTATGTGATTATTACTAGCTATTTATTTATGTAAGCTGGATAAATATAAAAATACCAAAAGAAGATGCCCCATAGTTATCTCTCAATACTATGGGGCATTTACTTTATAGTTTCAATATATATCTGTCAGTCTATTCAGCCATCTTCATGTTCGGAGCATAAGAATACTGAGGCAAATACCAGCCTTCGTTAATTTGGGCCTCTTTTACTAATTCCATCAATTTAGACCATAATAAGGCTCCACTATCTCCTAATATTTCGGAAGTTTTTTCAAGGTTCTGATGATAGTCCAGAGGAGATTTAGCCCAGGTTGTCAAAATATATGTAGGGCGATCTAATCCTATCTGACCGGCAAATACTCTGAATCCCATTTCCACATTCTTTGTTGTATACAAATGTTTATATGCGGCAAGTATCTCTTCAACTTCTTCTTCTGATCCCGGGTAGAAGTGATAATAGTGCCATTTCCTGTAGGTATTACCTTCGTCCCACTGCAGTGTATTGGGAACATATGATAATTCAGGTTTGTATTGTACAACATAATGCCTGTAGGATTCTAATGAGAGGTCAAAATAATCCATGATAAGGCTCAACTCAGGCTTGTTAACCCTCTTTATCAAAGCCTCACGGGTTCCTTCACTCAAACCATTCAGGTTTTTTAATGGTATTACATGTGTAAATTCAAAGTTATCCTGTATGTGTGTAAAATAGTTGAATCCCTGTACCTGGTTCTCGGTCAGGTAGTTTTTTAGATCCGCAAGAGACATTTCATACTCCTCTGCCATTGCAGGAGCAACTTTATCTTCACGTATCAAAAGTAAGTTCGTATTCTCCCCCATATCCTGACCATAGGAATTCGCCATTAATAAAAACATTATAAGAGCGTTGAAAGAGTTTTTTATTGAAGTAATCTTCATAATAATTGATTTAAAAATTATATGGTTGAGGTTGTTAGTTTACAGTATACCCTTTGCCCTGCAGGCATGCACTGTAAGCTTTTTTAAAGCTATTGATCATATCCGCTTCGGCCTGGCCAGCAGCCTGGTTATTTGCCTGTTGTTGCTGAGACCGCCCTACCCTGCTGGCTCGGTGCCCCAGCATGGCTCCGGATGCAGCTCCAATAGCGGCCCCTTTGCCCGCGTCACCGGCAATTGCGCCAATAGCAACACCTGCTAATGCTCCCCTAGCAGCCCCACCAACAGCAGAACCGTCCGGGCCTGTTTGCACTTGTTGCGCTTGTACTTGTGGAGGATTTAAAGGATCTATGCCGCTTTGCTGAACGGCCCATTTGTAGCAATAAGACTCATCTTCTGCCTGTTGTGCCGTACTCTGGTCTTTGGCAGGAAAAACATACAACCCCACTTTTTTGGACACCATAGCTCCAAGGGATTGTTCCTGCGCATTTGTAATGCTTACAGCTCCTAAAAATAATGAGCTGAATGCAAAGAAATATTTAAACTGAGATAATTTCATAAAGCTGTATTGTTATAATTTATAAATAGTAAAAAAGAAAAATATAATTGACAAATATATTAATTATTTTTATGTAAACACGACACACAAAAATTAGGATAATAGCAGTATTACAGGAAACTTTAGGTATCTTTTATTATGGGTCTCCCTTTTAAATTTTTAAAATTTTTCCGGCATTGAGATTCATGGAATTTGTTAGATTACTGCCAGAATAAATCCTTTTCTTTTCACTATTTTTGTGGAATTTTCCAAAACGCCTCAAAATTATTCTATGAAAAAAATAGCATTCATCATATTTGGACTTTTGATAGCCTGTAACACTTCTCAAAAAACAGTTGCAGAAAATCAGGATACTACAAATAGCTCTGTTGAGGTAAATCCAAAGATTTATGCAGAAACTATTACCCAAAAAGAGTTAAAAGAACATTTGTATATCTATGCTTCAGATGAGTTTCAGGGCAGAGAAACGGGACAACCCGGGCAAAAAAAAGCAGTAGACTATTTGCAGGCCAATTACAAGGCCATGGGAGTACCTGCGGCTCAGGAGGACGGTGATTATTTTCAAAAAGTTCCACTGGAGCTATCAAAATTACCTGTTGGTTCTATTAAAATGGGGAACGTTACCTATGAGCTGGGTACAGATTTCATTACATTTTCACCCATTGAAGGTGATTTCAGTGAAATTATTTATGCAGGGTATGGGATTGAAGACAAGGGCTATTCAGATTACGAAGGACTGGATGTATCCGGAAAGCTGATATTAATAAAGTCCGGGGAGCCTGCGAAAGATGATGGTAACTATATAATTTCAGGAAGTAAGGAAAAATCTGTTTGGAGTAACATGTCCGATGCCCCTGCTGCCAGGTTAAATTTAGCCCGAAGTAAAGGAGCAAAAGGGGTGCTTTTTTATGACCCGGATAATTATGGGCGTTATAAGAGATATTATGAATATTTGAAAGGTAATAAGAAAGAAAACATGGTAATTAAGGCTGAAGAAAACAATGCGGAATTGATACTTTTAAGCGAAGCCATGATCAAAAATATATTTCCTTCAATCGGGCAGGAAAAGGCTCCTGAAATAATAAGACAACCCATATCCCTGCAAATTAAAAATAACAATGTTGCAGTTCAGTCCGAAAATGTTGTTGCAGTCATACGTGGTTTTGAAAAACCTGATGAATACGTGGTCATCTCTTCGCATTTAGATCATATCGGAGTTAATGATAATGGGGAAATCAATAATGGTGCAGATGATGACGGTTCGGGAACCGTTGCCCTGCTGGAAATAGCCAAAGCTTTTAAACAGGCTGCGGATACCGGTAACGGACCTAAAAGATCTATAGTGTTCCTACATGTGACAGGAGAAGAAAAAGGGTTACTGGGATCGCAATATTATACAGATACTGACCCTTTATTCCCATTGTCCCAGACCGTTGCCAACCTCAATATTGATATGATCGGGAGAATTGACCCGAAACGCAAAGGAGATAGAAATTACATATACCTTATAGGTTCTGATAAGCTGAGTTCAGACCTCCATACATTGTCTGAGGAAGTCAACAGTATGTATGCACAACTCGAATTGGATTATACCTATAACGATGAAAATGATCCCAATCGTTTTTATTACAGGAGTGACCATTACAATTTTGCAAAGAATAATATTCCAATCATTTTCTATTTTAGTGGGACTCATGAGGATTACCACAGGCCCGGGGACACGCCCGATAAAATAAACTATGACTTGCTGGAAAAACGTGCCCGGTTGGTCTTTTATACCGCCTGGGAAATTGCAAACAGAGATGAACGTATTGAGGCAGACGCAGTTCCTTCTAAATAAAAATCAATGCCCGGACTGAATAATTCCTTCTTTAACAGTCTTAAAACTATTCTGAAATAACATAAAAAATAAGCCCTGTCATTAATGACAGGGCTTTAAACATTTACTTTGGGTGGAAGACCGGGTTCGAACCGGCGACCTCTGGAACCACAATCCAGCGCTCTAACCAGCTGAGCTACAACCACCATTTGCAAGCGCTGGCAAAGGTAATTTTTTTTAACCATTGTTTCAAAATAAACTCCTGATATTTTTATATCGGCAAACTGTACCAAACCTTATCCAATCTATCCCTTCAGTCCTTACAAATTCAAGAATAATCCCAAAAACATCGATGAAATACACACTAAAGTCGATAAAACACACAAAAATTGGCGTTTCACAACATATTTTAGACCATTAGATATTTGGGGTGTAATTTTATTTTTAGAATTGGTTACTAACCTATGCCCCTGATTTTGACTTGTATCCGGACACTTTGTACAGCCGTCACTAAATATGCCGCAGTTGTTATGCTTCTCTTATGTGGCATGACTGGTGTTGAAGCGCAGCAGAAAGTTCAGGAAAAAATAAAAGATAGTATAAGGGAGCTAAGGGGTCAAACTAATTTTTCACCTAAAGATACTCTTCATATAGACCTTTTAAATGATTTAGGAGCTCAGCTAAGGTATTATAATACAGACAGCCTGCTCCTCCTTTCCAAAGAAGCACTTCAATTAAGCATAGACTCAGGTTACAAAGAAGGAGAATGCAACTCCAGACTGCGTCTTGGTGATTATTATTCAGATAAAGGTGATACGGAAAATGCCATTTGCAACTATACTGCCGGTCTCGAGATCGCCAAAGAACTTGGAAACAAGAAGCTTAGCCTTCGTATCATTAACAATCTGGCAGGTGAAAATGCCTATAAAGGAGATTATGCACATGCCCTGACAGGATACCTGGAAGCCATTGAGATTGCTGAAGAAATAGATGAAAAAAAGATGTTATCCATTATGAATGAAAACATCGCCAACCTGTATGCTACACAAAAAGACTATAATCAATCGCTCGATTTTTTCAAAAGGGTAACTAAAATTAATGAGGAACTGGGTGATGAGATTATCGTTGCAGAGACTTTGAGCAACATGGCTTCAGTATATGCAGATATGGGTAAACTGGACTATGCCATGTTTAATATCAATAAAAGCATTGCCATTTTTGAAAAACACAAAATACTGGATTGGCTGGCCTTTTCATATGAAATTAAAGGCAAGGTATATTTAAAAGAAAATAAGTACGAATGGGCTCTTTTTTGGTATAACCAAGGTGAATTGCTACATAAAGAGTTGGATGACCCCCGAAGTAAGATAGACCTGTTTAATGGAATGGCTGAGGCATATTTAGGACAAAATAAGGATAGTATTTCGGAAATATTTGCGGAGCGGGCCTATGAAATCTCGGATAGAATACAATTTTTGGAAGGCACTCAAAAATGCGCTTATACGCTATACAGGGTAAATAAAAACAAGAAAAATTACGTAAAGGCCCTAGGTTATCATGAACTCTATCAGAAACTTTCTGATACCTTATCCAGAAATGAAAATAAGAAGAGTTTAACCATGTTAAAAACCAAAATCGAATATGATAAGCAGAAGCAGATGCTCATTGAAGAAAATGAAAAAGCTTTAGCCGAACAGCAAAAGTATATCATGGTTGCGCTGCTTATACTAGTAGTATTTATGGTTATTACATTTTTGGTACACAGGGGGCAGAAGATCCAAAAACGTCTTAATAAAGAATTAGAATTTAAAAAGGAGATTCTGGAAAAACGCGAAACCGAATTACAGGACAGTAATGAAACGAAAACCAAGTTATTCTCAATAATTGGACATGACCTTCGGGGTCCCGTTGGGGCACTGCAAGAGCTGCTAAGGCTTTATTCAGATGGTGATGTTGAAGGTGAAGAGTTTTTAGAGTTTGTTCCTAAATTAAGAGAAGATGTAGATCACATTTCATTTACACTAAACAACCTTCTTTCCTGGGGTCATACACAGATGAATGGAGCAGTAACCAAACCTTCAATTATGGCTCTGGAAACCCTTGTTTCAGATAATATCAAATTGCTGTCTGAAATTGCTAAAAAGAAGTCTATAAAGATTGTAAGCGAGCTTACCGAAAATACACTTACCTGGTCCGACAGTAATCAAATTGATATTGTCATCAGGAACCTTATCAGCAATGCTCTGAAATTTACTCCTCAGAACGGGATGATCACCATCTCTGCCTGTGAACGGGATAATTTATGGGAGGTTTCCATAAAAGACACAGGTGTAGGGATGGATAAAATTACAGTAAGGAATTTATTTGAAAAGAATTCCAATATTACCACTTACGGCACAAATAACGAAAAAGGGACAGGCCTTGGACTTTCGCTTTGTAAAGAAATGGTGGAGAAAAACGGTGGTACTATCTGGGTGGATAGTGCTCTTCGCAAAGGCAGTTGCTTCTCTTTCACACTCCCTAAAGGAGAGAAAAGTTACAGCAAAGCTGTTTAGAAAATATCCCAAAGATTGTTAACGCCTATATATCTTTCGGCAGTAAATCCTTCTCCGTGCTCAACACCAACTAAACGCCCTAAATCTCTGGCTCTGTATTCAATGCTCTCTGTGAAATTTTTACTGCTTATTGGTGTATTGGGCTCCTGGCTGTTGGGATCATAAAATTGAGAAGCATAAGCCGAAATGGCTTCCATTTTTTTGTCAATGAACCCTGAAACATCAATAACAAAATCAGGTTTCAGGTTTTTCCATTGAATATAGTGATACACTTGTTTTGGCCGCCATTGTATTTGCCATTCATCATCCCCGGGCAGCTTTGTATCTATTTTAACCAGTCCGCTAAGAAAGCAGGCGTCACTTACCAATTTACTTCCTTTGGCGTGGTCTATGTGCCTGTCGTCTATTGCATTACACAATACAATATCAGGCTGATATTTTCGAACCAATTGAATTACGGCCAGTTGATGTTGCTTATCGTTAGTGAAAAACCCGTCTGCAAATTCCAAGTTCTCCCGAACGGATATCCCTAAAATTTTCGCTGCATTACCAGCTTCCATATCCCTGATATCAGCAGACCCCCTTGTACCTAACTCTCCCCTGGTAAGGTCTATAATCCCAACCTTTTTGCCATTGGCTGTGGCTTTGGCTATCGTTGCGCCTGCTCCTAATTCTGCATCATCAGGATGTGCGCCAAAAACTAAAATGTCTAATTTCATTTGGAATGTATCTGGTGGGTTATTTGCTATTTAATGTAAGCTGTTGCGATATTACGTGTTTCATTGCCTGTTCAATATCAGCTATCAAATCTTCCGGCTCCTCTATGCCGATAGAAAACCGAATTAATCCATCCGCAATTCCCTGTTTATATCTATCTTCTTCAGATAGCAGTGAATGTGAAGTCAGAGTAGGTGACAGAATGGTACTTTCAACTCCTGCCAGGCTCATAGCCGATTTGATAAGTCCAAGAGACTTCCTGAATTCGGCGGCATCAATTGATTCCTTAAGTTCGAAAGAAAGCATCCCCCCAAAGCCGCGCATTTGTGATTTTGCCAGTTCATGATCGGGATGGGAAGTCAGACCGGGATAATACACCTGCTTTATATTAGGATTTTTATCCAAATACAAAGCAAGCCGCATCGCATTTTCATTTTGTGTTTTGACGCGAATGCCCATCGTCTTTATGCTCCGCTCCAATAGCCATACGGTATAATCACTGAGATTCCCTCCAAGGTTTATGGCCAGTTGAAAAATACGCTCCATATGGACCCTGGTTGAGGCTACTGCGCCTGCGCAAATATCTGAATGCCCTCCCATGTACTTTGTGGCACTGTGGATAACCACATCAATACCAAAATCAATTGGGTTTTGATTTACCGGGCTGGCAAAAGTATTGTCGATCATTGAAACTAATTTGTGCTTTTTTGCAATGGCTGCCACAGCTGCAAGATCTGTTATGGTCAGTAAAGGATTTGATGGTGTTTCAATATATATAACCCTGGTGTTTTCCTTAATTTTTGCCTCAAAATCTGATGGTTTTAAACCTTCGGTAAATGAGTATGAAATCCCGAAGTTTTCAAATTGTTTGGTAACCAGATTAGTTGTTCCGCCATATAACATGTTTTGCAGTACCACATGGTCTCCGGCCTTTAAAAAAGCAAGCAGTGCCGTACTTACTGCAGCCATACCACTTCCAAAAATCATAGCATCTTCAGCATGTTCAAGGGCTGCTATTTTTTGTGATAGTGCTTTTTGGTTAGGCGTATTAAAATACCTTGGATAACGCTTCATATCCACATCTTCAAAGGCATACGCAGTACTCATATACAAAGGTGACACTGCCCCCTGGTACTCCTTGTCCTTCAATTCCCCAACATGGGTACAAATAGTATTAATCCCTTTATTCTTATGTTCCATACTCATATTATTAAGGCATAAAGTTACAAAAATAGGCTATACCTGAACTTTTTTCCAATAGCCCTTTCTGAACCAGATAATGGCAATTACAGACAGCATGACTTCAGCAAGCGTTATAGCAAGAAATACCCCAAGGGCACCCAATTTAAAGGTAATTGCAGCCAGATATGCAAAGGGCAATTGAAATAACCAAAAGGCAATAAGATTAATCTTTGTTGGGGTTTTTGTATCTCCTGCCCCATTAAAAGCCTGTGAGACAACCATCCCATAGGCATAAAAGATATAACCCGCGGCAACAACCTTTAAACAAAGCGCCCCATTCTCAACAACACTGGGAACATCAGTGAAAAGGCCTATTATTTCAGGAGCATAAAAGAGATAAATCATGGAAACGGCAAGCATAAAATACGCGTTATATTTTCCGGTAATCCAAACCGACTTCTCTGCCCTTTCCGGTTGTTCTGCCCCTAAATTCTGACCTACCAATGTGGCTGCGGCGTTGCTCATGCCCCAGGCAGGCATGAAAGTAAACATCATAACCCGAATGGCAATTGTATAACCTGCCAATACTTCGCTGCCGAATTCGGACATCAAGCGCATTAAAAAGACCCAGCTTGAGGTGCCTATCAAAAATTGAGCGATCCCTCCCAAAGAAACTTTTATTAAATTGAGCATTACGCCGGTCCTTAATACAATATCATCAATTGCCAGTTTAATTCGGCTCCAGCCAAAAAACAGGATTCCCAACTGAAACAAAACTGCTGTGCCTCTACCAATATTTGTGGCTATGGCAGCTCCCATAACCCCATATTCTGGAATTGGACCCCATCCGAAAATAAATACCGGGTCCAGGATAATATTAAGCCCGTTTGAAAGAACCAATGTCCACATGGCAACAGAGGCATCTCCGGCTCCCCTGAAAATGGCGTTGATTAAAAAAAGCAATACAATAGTAATATTTCCACCTATCAGTAATTTGGTATAACCATAGCCCTCCGCTATCAGGTCGGGTTCTCCACCCATTAGAGCTAAAATTTCCTTTGAATAAAGAAACCCAATAGCCCCAATTGAAACTGCTACGGCAATGCCTAGCAAGATTGCCTGCATTGCGGCTTCCCTTGCCCCTTTGAGGTCCTTCTCTCCCACCCTCCTGGCTACCACGGCTGTGGCGGCCATACTAAGGCCAATGGCAATTGCATAAACAAGTGTTATAACGGATTCCGTGAGGCCAATAGTGGCAACTGCATTTACACTTACTCTGGAAACATAGGCTATATCCACAATGGCAAATATAGATTCCATCATCATTTCCAGGATCATAGGTACAGAAAGCATAAAAATTGCCTTCCGGATGCTCCCGGTGGTAAATTCAGTTTCTTTGCCCGTAATGGCAATAATAAAATACCTGAAAAATTTCCTGAATGTAATTTTATTCTGATGTGTCATTTTATAGAAATTATATGAATTGAAGAAAACGATGTCCTATAATCTTCCCCAGAAGGAGATTATTTTTGGGTGATTACCCCTACAACATCTATTGCTAACATAATTTCTATTACTTCATGATGAAGCAAAGATGCAAATTTTTTTTGAAGTAAAAAAATGATTTCAACTGCAGATAAAAACCTAATTATCAGCTATATGAGAACCGAAAGTCCGGAAAAAAGACTGCTTAATTCAGCTTTTCAGGTCCCTCAGAATCATTGTGAATTATCCAGCGCTCATTCTGAATAGATCGGTAGGTTATTTCATAACGCAGTCCCTGCTTTAAGAGGATCGCAAGACTGGAGGTAATCAATTCATAATCCTCTTCAGAACCCACTACTTTAAACACATTGTAATTAGAGTTTGGGGGAATGGCAATTCCCTTATCCAGGGAAGAAGAAGAAAAGAATTTAACGCTATCTAAAACCGGCATTTCAGATTTAAGAAAATAATACAGATAACTATCGTATTCCCTTAGATCATGTTTCTCATCATTGTAATAAATAATAACAGATTCAATGATAGCGGGACCAACGCCGTGATTTTTTATATCCAGGGAAAAAGTATTCTCGCCTTTGTTATCTGATGTTGATATTTGCAAGTAAGGTAAAATGGACAGATAGTTCTGTTTACTCATCAGGTTGGTCTGATAAATAAAGATTATAAGGGTTAAGATACTTATACTCATTGCTGAGAGACCTACAATCTTATCTGAATTCCATTTTAGCTTTGACCTGGACATTTATTAAAGTTTTAAGAAATGATCAAATAAAAGTATTAAAAAAATAAAAAAATAGAGCAATGCTTCATCGAAGAAAGTCCTATCGCCATTCGAGTCCCTTGGGGCTTGGCCATTATAAGGTGAAATAGCCTTTGTGTTAATGGAATGATTATTTGTCGTAATTCAACTTAAACCGCCAATAGCTAATACCTCCTAAAGCCAATACCCCAAACAAAGCATACCATACAAATGTAGGCGTAATTACCTGTGACCCACTCGCATAGCTGTGCAGTCCTACGAGGTAGAAGTTAACTCCAAAATAAGTCATCATAATACTTCCAAAAGCGAGGATGCTCAGAAAATTAAATGTCCATCTTCCACGTAATCCCGGCACCAGTCTGGTATGAATTACAAAGGCATATATCATAATTGAAATAAGGGCCCAGGTTTCCTTAGGATCCCAACCCCAATAGCGCCCCCAGCTTTCATTGGCCCATTGACCTCCGAGAAAGTTGCCAATGGTAAGCATAATCAGACCAACTGTAATGGAGAGTTCGTTGATTATGGTGAGTTCTTTCAGGTTTAGCTCCATCCGTTTCTTATTCTTTGAGTTGGTAAGAATAATTAGCAGAAGAGATACGATCCCAAGTATCATCCCAACCGTAAGTGGTCCGTAACTGCCGACAATGACGGCAACATGTATCATGAGCCAGTAGCTGTCCAGAACGGGGACGAGATTTGCGATAGACGGATCAACCCAGCTTTGATGTGCAATCCATAATAACATAGAAGTTACAAAGGCCGAGGCGGCTATTGTCATATGGCTCTTCCTGCCCAGCAACAGGCCCATTCCCATGGTAGCCCAGGAAACATATAGGATACTTTCATAGGCGTCACTCCAGGGAGCGTGGCCGGAAATATACCATCGCAAAATTAAGCCGGAAGTATGCCATATAAAAAATATATAAATTATTCCTTTAAATAAGTAAATAGCAATATTCCATATCCGTCTTTCCTTGAAAATTGTAAAGACCAGCACAAAGAACATAAGGATCCCGACTAGGGCGTAGTATTTATAGAGGCGATTAAAAATATCGAGTTTGTTGTATATAATTTCTGCCTTTACCCTGTTCTCAGTCGGGAGCACTTCACTGCCATGGTTTTTTTGATTTTGGTGAAATGCAGCCAATAATTTATCCGCTTCAGCATAGTCTCCGCTCGGTACGGCTTTTTGAAGTGACATCAGATAATAAGGAAGCGCATTCCTGATGAAATTTGAATAGAGTGAATCCGACACCTGGAATTGCCCTGACCTGTATTCTGTAACCGATACCCATTTGTTATTTTCATCGTTCAGCAATGGGAAGATTTTGATAATTTCTCCACTCAGTGCCCGGTTTAAAAGCCCCAGTCGCAAATCAACATCTTTATAATCCTGCTGAAATTTATCAGGGGTATTGGTAGCATATGCCTCTTGTAGATAAGGGGCTAATTTATATGCCCCCTTAGTATCAAAAAAATCGGTGGCTTTCACATATCGCTGAGAACCCTCCACCCCTATTATCCTTCGGAGGCTATCATTTTGTCCTTTTTTGTCCAGCGCAATAAATTCTGTGTTATACCATAAGGCCGGATTTAACATCATGGATAAAAATACCTGATCCGCATTGAGATCTTTATAGCTATCCTTAAAACTAAGCTTACGAAGCAACTCGGAAGAAAACGAATTTAGTGGCTTCATTCTTCCTCCATCGTCCTGAATAACCAATTCTCCGAATTTTGCTGCATGCTCTTTGGAAACGGTAGCAGCCATTAGGAGTGAATCTAATTGTTGCTGGCTTGGCTTATTTTGATGATTGTGATCCCCATCCTGAGTTTTTCCCTGTGCATTCAGGCTTAAAACGGCAAAAAGCATAACAACTGAGGCGGCAGCCTTTTGCTTCTTTAATTTATCAAGTGTTTGTGTCAGTTCTTTAAAACGGGTTTTCCCAAAGAACATGATCCCCATTAGACCTGTATAAAGCAAAAAATAACCTAAATAGGTAATCCAGGTGCCCCAAAAATCGTGGTTCACCGAAAGAACGGTTCCGCGTTCATCCGGATCAAAACTTGCCTGGAAAAAGCGGTATCCCTTATGGTCAAGAATATGATTCATAAAAATATCATAGTCAAATGGCCGTTCGTCTTCTACGGTAACCTTACTCATAAAAGAAGCATAGCTTTTTTCAGTTCCAGGGTACTTCTCGGCAATAAAATCGTTGAGTTTAATCCTAAAAGGCAATTCATAAACTTTAGATCCGTAGCGAAGGCTGAATTCCAATCCACCTACCTTAAATTTTTCTGAATAATTGCTAGAACCCTTGCCTCCCAGTAGTTTTTTCTCCACCTTTTCACCATTACTGCTAATTGAAAGAACCAGGGCGTTTTGCGTAGCCGGCGTTATTTCATTATCCGGTACACTAACAACCCCGTAGGAACCCTGAACCAGTGGCTCTGGTAGTACAAATTGCATCCCGCCCATGCTGTAAAGCGATCGTAACTGAAGCTCCTGCAAACTGTCTTTTAGAACCGTGCCCCGAAATTGATCTGCCATTCGCATAAAACTCCCTTCGAAAGGAGCTTTTATTTGATATATACTATCTGTAGTAGTTATGTTTACGGCACCTTCCGTTTCCCTGTTCAATGAAAACAGAATATTATGGATATTTGCTATTTTCCCGTTTTCGAGATAATGTTCGTGCCTGGAGCCATCTCCGGCCTCGACTATTTTTAAAAAATAGTTTCCCGTTTTATCAGGAATTAATCCATTCTTGGCCCCCGCAATAAAACCTTCATAGGTTATGGTGACATCCTGGCCGTTAAAATCTGATTTCCAGGGTAAATTTGATTTAATGGCTTCCGGAGTTACAATGAGGTCGTCTTCAAGAACCTTCCGTTTGGGCTCCCCTTCTATATCTCCATCAATAAAAACGGTAAGAAAGGTTTTTTCTGAATAGAAAACATTTTCTGTGTTGCCTTCCCGGATAGGCATCATACCTTCAAAACTTATATATCTTGTAACAAAGGCTCCCACAATAATTAAAATCCATGAGATGTGTAGAATTAAAACCGGCCATTTTTCTTTGCGCAAAAGGCGGTACCGCTTAATATTACCTATAAAATTAATCACAAAAAAAACCATGATCGCCTCAAACCAGGTGGTATTGTATATCCAGATTCTTGCTGTTTCCGTACTATACCAACTTTCTATGAACGTACCAAATGCCATTGAAGTCGCAAAAAGAATGAAAAGGACAGCCATCAATCTGGTAGAAAAGAAAAACTTTTTAAAAAGTTCTTTCATCTTAGGGAGATAAATTTGAATTCAAGAGGCAAAAGTAAGGCCTTTTTGTGATTTTCAACCGCACTTGCGATCTTAAAAAGTTAAACAGTATTGTTAATTTTTTAAGATCGGTAAACATTATAAATATTGTATTTTTGAACATGCTTTCAATAATACTTATAGGTACGGGAAATGTCGCACAACAGCTTTATCGTGCTCTGGAAAACAAAAGTGGTATTAAAATAATTCAGGTCATTGGACGTGACAAAAAGAAGTTAACTTATTTTAATAATGTTCCAAATATCGGAACGGACTTCGGGCGCATCATGGATGCAGATATCTATATTATCGCTGTAAATGATGACTCGATAACTACTGTATCACAGTATTTTATAAATAAAAAAGGGCTTGTTTTACATACCTCAGGCGGAATGCCCATGTCTGCACTGCCTCCATCCGTAAGGAGAGGTGTTTTATACCCATTGCAAACTTTCAGCCAGGGCAGAAAAATTGACTTTGGTGAAGTCCCTGTCTGTGTTGAAGCAGAAAACAATGAAGACTATAATATACTTAAGAACCTGGCCGGTTTAATTTCAGGCCAGGTTCACCAAATGACATCTCACCAGAGAAAGTTACTACATCTGGCTGCCGTATTTGTGAATAACTTTACCAATCATTTGTATGTTATTGGCGATGAAATCTGCAAAGAGGCTGAGGTTCCCTTTAGTATTTTGAATCCACTTATTCTGGAAACAGCGACGAAAGTAACACAAATGAACCCCTTAAGTGCCCAGACCGGCCCTGCGATACGAAATGATAAAATAACCATGGAGCAACATCTGGGGCTGTTAAAAAATAAAAATCAAAGGGATATTTATACTGTTTTAAGTAATTCAATCCAAAAAACTTATGGAAATAAGCTATAAAGAATATTTAAAAAATATTACAACTTTTGTTTTTGATGTAGATGGCGTATTTACAGATGGCAATGTTTTAATCACCTCGGAAGGGGAATTGCTTCGCAAAATGAGTGTAAAAGATGGTTATGCCCTAAAAACAGCTATTCAAAAGGGATATAATGTCTGTATAATTTCCGGGGGCACTAATGAAGGAGTGAGCTTAAGACTAAAAGGGCTTGGTGTCACTGATATTTACCTCGGGGCATCCATGAAAGAAGAGCCTATGAAAGAGTATTTGTCTAATAACAGGATTGATCCTAAAAATGTACTTTATATGGGCGACGACCTTCCGGATATTCCGGCTATGAAACTGGCCGCTATCGCCGCTTGCCCGCAAGATGCCGTTCAGGAAGTCAAAGAGGTATGTGATTATATCTCGCACAGGCATAGTGGCGATGAATGTGTAAGAGACGTAATTGAGCAGGTCCTGAAAGTGCGGGGCGATTGGTATACGAATTTCAGCGCCGCCAACGACTAGTATTATGCTTATTGAAAAGTTAAAGAAATTCCATATCATCCTTGCTTCTGCATCGCCCAGAAGACAGGAATTCTTTAAAAAGCTTGGCCTTGATTTTGAAGTTCGCCTTAAGCCCATTGATGAAATCTTCCCGGAGCAATTAAAGGGAACCGATATCGCTAATTTCCTTGCCATACTTAAGGCAGAGCCTTTTCTAAATGAACTCAGAGCGACTGACATATTAATCACCTCGGATACGGTGGTCTGGCATAAGGACACATTTTTAGGCAAACCAGAAGATGAAGGGCAGGCCTGTTTCATGTTAAAAACCCTTTCTGGTGACTGGCACGAGGTAATTACTGCTGTTTGTTTCACAAGCGTTAATGATCAAAAATTGGTGAATTGCACTACTGAGGTAAAATTTAAAGTTTTGACGGACGAAGAGATTTGGTACTATATTAAACAATATCAACCCCTTGACAAAGCCGGAGGATATGGAATCCAGGACTGGATTGGATTAATTGGGATTGAAGAGATTAAAGGGTCCTACTCCAATGTTGTTGGCCTGCCCACTCATTTGGTTTACAAAACGTTAATGGATATGGCAAGCCAGAAGTTATTGAGTAGTTTTGACCAAAAATAAATTCCTATGAGATTGTTTTTCCATAAGTTATCGTTTACTTTTTTTGCCCTTGCTGTTGCGCTTATTTTCCTCTCCTGCGAAACAAAGACGAGCGCAAAAGGCAATGAATTTCTGGTTGTTGAAGGCCTGAAAAATAATTCAGAAATTCGGGAAGAAAAAGAACTTCCCGAAGAGTTTAAGGACTATTGGTATGCGGGAGAAGCCGAAATCACCTCTTATAAACTGGAACAGGCCAGATATGGCGAACTCAGGGACGGACATGCAGTTTTAATTTTTGTAACAGAACCATTTTTAGCAGATAAACAAGTAAAGGCAGATAGAAGTAATCCTGATAATATTCCTGTACTAAAATTAAACAGCACAAAAAAATACCTTACGGGCATTTACCCTTATTCTGTTATGAGCAGCTCTTTTTATCCTGTTAAAGACAATCAACATGCGTTAAAAGTGTCCTCTTCAGTTCAGGAATGGTGCGGACATGTTTATGCCCAGTTGAATAACAGGGAAGATTTTGAGTATGTATCTCACTCCTACTTTGAAGGCGAGGCAGATCAACAGCTAAAAATGAAAAAAGACATTTTAGAAAACGAGTTATGGAACAAGTTACGTATCAATCCTGAAGGGCTGCCCCAAGGGGAACTGGAAATAATTCCTTCACTGGAATATATCAGAATGGCGCATAAAGAAATAAAACCCTATAAAGCTCTAGCCCTGCTTACCAGCGATGAAGGGATTAGTACCTATTCTATAACCTATACGGAGTTAAACAGGATATTATCTATTAATTTCAGTACGGATTTTCCGCATACCATAGAAAGTTGGTCAGATGAATTTAAAAGCGGTTTTGGACCTAATGCCCAAATTCTAAAATCAAAAGCAACAAAAATTAAGCTGATTAAAACTCCTTATTGGCGGCATAATACAAATAAAGATCTAATTTTAAGAGATAGTTTAGGCTTGTAAATCTATGGAAGAATTTATTGCAAATCACGCGAGCGAGCTTTTAGGGACCATCATCACTAT
>Ga0316195_10000264_pt1 | contig 19656 bp, 18 predicted proteins | sample Phised1_MG_FD_204937 | JGI IMG/M metagenome (GOLD analysis project Ga0316195, IMG submission 204937) | Coastal sediment microbial communities from Maine, United States - Phippsburg sediment 1 | ecosystem: Environmental > Aquatic > Marine > Coastal > Sediment | place: USA: Maine | collected...
TGGCCGAATACTTCGAGCGCGAGGTCGAGCCGGTACTGACACCCCTGGCACTGGACCCGGCCAGGCCCTTCCCGAGGATCCAGAACAAGAGCCTCAATTTCATCGTGCGTCTGGCAGGCACCGATGCGTTCGGTCGCAAGACGAGCCTCGCGATCGTTCAGGTGCCGCGTTCCCTGCCGCGCCTGATCCAGCTGGGAGGGGCGCGCAGCATTGGCGATCCGACCATGGCACTGCTGTCACGCGTCATCCAGACCAACATTGACCGGCTGTTCGAAGGTGTTGATGTCCTGGGTTGCTGGCAGTTTCGCGTCACCCGCAACAGCGAACTGTACGTGGACGACGAGGAAGTGGACGACCTGCTGCGTGCCGTGGAGGGGGAACTTGCCGAACGCCGTTACGGGGCCGCCGTCCGGCTGGAAACGGCCGCCGACTGTCCTGACGACCTGACGTTGTTCCTGCGCAGCCACTTCTCGCTGGAGGCCGCCGACGTGTACCAGGTCGATGGCCCGGTCAACCTGCACCGGCTGATGGGCCTGCATGATCTCGTCGAGCGGCCCGACCTGAAATTTCCGGTCTTTACGCCCGGCCTGAGCGCCGAGCTCGGGCCACAGTCGGACCCGTTCGAGGTGATCCGCGAGCGCAACGTGCTGCTGCATCACCCTTTCCAGTCATTCCAGCCCGTCACGGATTTCGTCCGGCGTGCCGCCACCGATCCGGCGGTGCTCGCGATCAAGATGACGCTGTACCGCACCGGCGCGGATTCGTCGATCGTCAACGGCCTGGTTGAAGCGGCGCGGCACGGCAAGGATGTCACCGTCATCATCGAGCTGATGGCCCGCTTCGACGAGGCCGCCAACATCGAGCTGGCGACCCGCCTGCAGGAGGCGGGCGTGCACGTCATGTACGGCGTCGTCGGCTACAAGACCCACGCCAAACTGGTCATGGTCGTACGTCGGGAGGATGGCCAGCTCAAGCGTTACTGCCACGTCGGCACCGGCAACTACCACGCCCGAACTGCGCGCTCGTACACCGACTACGGCCTGTTCACCAGCGACCCGGCGATAGGCGAGGATCTGCATGACCTGTTCCTGCAGATGACCGGACTGACCAAGGCCCCGACGCTGCGGAAACTGCTCCAGTCGCCGTTTACCCTGCACGCCATGTTGCTCACCAAGATAAAGCGGGAAATCGACCACGCGCGCGGCGGCCGGCCGGCCCGGGTGGTCGCCAAGATGAACTCGCTGATCGACCCGGAGGTGGTGCGCGCCCTGTATCGGGCATCGCAGGCCGGCGTCGCCTGCCAGCTGATCGTGCGCGGCATCTGTGCCTTGAAGCCCGGTATCCCCGGCGTCTCGGACAACATTGCCGTGCGTTCAGTGGTGGGCCGCTTCCTGGAACACTCCCGGGTGTTCTACTTCGCCAACGGCGGAGAGGAGGAACTGTACTGCGCCAGCGCCGACTGGATGGAACGCAACTTCTTCCGGCGCATCGAGGTGGCCTTCCCCATCGAGCATGACGAGCACCGCAAGCGCATCCTCGCGGACCTGGAGACCTACCTCGCCGACAACGTCAATGCCTGGGAACTGCAGGCTGACGGCAGCTACAGGCAAGTCGAGACAGGTGCCGGGAAGCGCATCTGCGCACAGGAATTGCTGCTGGAGCAGTACGCGGATTGAGCAGGAGTTGCCAGGCACCCGTGCGCTTCTCAGGAAGACTTCAGCGAGTACCTGGCGGTTGACAGGTATTGGGCCTCCTGCCCGAGATCGGCCGCCGTCAGCGGATTGGCCCGCAGCCAGCCACGAGGAAACCCCAGCGCCAGGGTCCGCGCCCGGACCGCCAGCTTCGGCGATGGCCGCGCAGCGTCGCTGCGCGAGCGGTTGAGCAGCACGGCCAGGCGCAGGATCAGGATCAGGCGTTCGGCCCGCTCGTCCCACGGCGGCACCAGCTCGACCACACGCTCGAGACGCAGCTTGCGCCGGTGCGAGCCGACCAGGCATGCCATCAGCCGCTGCTCTTCCCGGGTGAATCCCGGCATGTCCGCGAACTCGAGCAGGTAGGCGCCGTGCTTGTGGAAGCCCGAGTGTGAAATATCGAGGCCGATTTCGTGCAGCCGCGCCGCCCACCGCAGGAACTGCTCGATCTCCGGATCGGCAAGACCCCAGTGAGCGGCGGCCTGGCCCAGCAGATCGACGGCGGTCGCCTCGACGCGATCGGCCTGGGCGGTATCCACGTGAAAGCGCGTTTCCATCGAGCGTGCGGTCCGGATCCGGACGTCTTCCTCGGAGAAGCGCCCCAGCATGTCGTAGAGCAGTCCGTCGCGCAGGGCCCCTTCCGCGACCCGCATTTCCGCGAGCCCCAGCGAATCGAAGACCTGCGTAATGATCGCCAGCCCCCCCGGAAACACCAGCGCACGCTCCGGCGAGATGGAGGCAAGTCCCGCGGCCGTGACGTTCCCCGCGGCAACCAGGCGCTCGGTCAGCGCCTGGAGCGCGCTGCGCGTGATGACCGTGGCTGCGGGCTCCATTTCGCGAACGGCGTCATACACTGCGCGAACCGTGCCCGAACTGCCCACCGCATGGTCCCAGCCCAGCGTCCGGTAGGTATTCTCGATCGCCTCCAGTTCGACTCGGACCTTTACGCCGGCAAGCCGGAAGCGTTTGTCGCTCACCCGCCCGCCCGGAAAGTTTTCCTCGCTGATCGAGACGCAGCCGATGTACAGGCTCTCCAGCTGCTTTGGCGTACTGCCCTCGCCGATGATCAGCTCGGTGCTGCCGCCGCCGATGTCGACGACAAGACGCCGACCCGGCTCGCTCGGCATGGTGCAGGTAACCCCTGCATAGATGAGGCGCGCCTCCTCGATGCCGGAGATGATCTCGATCGGGTGGCCCAGCGCCGCTCGGGCGCGCTCGAGGAAGGCCTGCTTGCGCCGTGCCTTGCGCAGCGCATTCGTGCCGACCACGCGCACACCGTCGGCGTTCACGTCACGCAGGCGCTGCCCGAATCGCTCGAGCGTCGCCAGCGCACGGGCCGTGGCCTCGCGCGACAGGCGGCCGTGCTGGTCGACTCCGGCACCCAGCCGGACCATCTCCCGCATGCGATCGAGGATCAACAGCCGCCCTTCCGCGTAGCGGGCGACGATCATGTGAAAGCTGTTCGAGCCCAGGTCGACCGCGGCCAGGACGTCGGGCAAGCGCCGCTTGCGCGTCATGTCAGGATCCGTTCCAGGACGGCGACGCCCCCGGCCAGGGCGTCGTGATTTCTGTCCGCGCCCGGTCCAGAGCCGTTGCGCGGATCCCTCACCGCAGGGTCAGGCTGAGAAGGACGATCCGCAACCGCAGGTCGTCTTGGCGTTCGGGTTGCGAATGACGAACTGGGCGCCCTCGAGGTCCTCGCGATAGTCGATTTCCGCGCCGAGCAGGTACTGGAAGCTCAGGGGGTCCACCAGCAGGGTCACGCCCTGGTTGGCGATCTGCGCATCGCCATCCTCGACCTTCTCGTCGAACGTGAAGCCGTACTGGAAGCCCGAGCAGCCGCCTCCGGAGACGAACACGCGCAGCATCAGGCCGGGGTTGCCCTCCTCACGGATGAGCTCGCTCACCTTGCGGGCCGCGGCATCGGTAAAGATCAGGTCTTCCACTGGCGTGGCGGTTTCGGTCATGGCTGTCTGTTCGTCCATAGATAAGTAGACCGATTCTACTCGGCGGCAGTTCCCGGGGTCAAAGAAGTGCCGGCATCGCCCGCCAGCGCCTGGGCCCAGGGGAAACTCTGCCTGACCGGCTCCGGGCCACTCCGATTGGAGCGGTATTCCAGCTGCACGGCGGCCGGCTTGAAGCCCTCTGGCAGCTTGAGCGGGACCTCGACGGTCGTGAAGTAGCGGACCTTGAACTCCACCCGGTCCGAGCCATCCACCGACAGGTCGCCCAGCTTGAGTTCCGTGAGCGAGCCGCCGCGCGACCCGCTGATCGCCAGGGTCAGGGAGCCAGTCGCCGTGGCGTCCCGGACCGCCGTCTGCACGAGCGTCACCGCCACCGTGTAACGGGCGTCTCCATCGTCCTTGATCGACAGCTCCTGGACCTTCAGCGACCCGCTGCCGAACTTTTCCTCGACCAGTCCCCTGTAGAACTCCAGGTCCTGCTGCTGGCGCGCCAGTTCCGCCTGGAGCTCGCCGATCATGCTCTGGGTCTCCGACTGGGCCTCCTGGTCCACCTGCCGGGTCACGGCGCCGGCGGCGAGGCGCCGCTGCAGGCTGTCCATTTCCCGGGTCAGCTCGTCCACGCGCGAGGCCAGGGCCTGGCGTTGCGTCAGGGACGAGAGCACCGAGTAACCCGCCACGGAACGACCGTACTCGAAAGCCCCGTAGAGCAGCAGCAGCGCGCCGACCAGCAAGCCGGCCAGTCGACGCCAGTGGCTCGCGGTGAGCCTGGATTTCATGGCCCCGGCCTGCCCGGTTCGCTCATGCGCGCTGGCGCGTCCACAGGCTAGGTCGCCGTCACCGGCCGGGCGCGCGACCGGTTCCTGGGCGACATGCGCTCGTCCCACCAGTCCGGACGCGGCGGCGGGCCCTCGGCGAAGGCGTATTGGGCCAGTTCCTCCAGCGCCCGGGCGTAGACGCGGCGCTTGAAGTAGATGACCTCGCGTACCGGTTCCCAGTAGTCCGCCCAACGCCAGCGGTCGAACTCGGCGGGGTGCTCGGTCGCGTCGAAGCGCAGCCGCGATTCGGACGAGGTCAGCCGCAGCAGGAACCAGCGCTGCTTCTGGCCGATGCAAAGCGGCTTGGAGTTGCGACGACGGAACTGGGGGGGCAGGCGATAACGCAGCCAGCTGCGGGTCCGGCCGAGCTCCTCGACATCGCCGCGCTCGAGTCCGATTTCTTCCTGGAGTTCGCGGTACAGGGCGGCTTCGGCCCGCTCGCCACGAAGGACGCCGCCCTGCGGAAACTGCCAGCCCCGCGCACCGGCGCGTCCGCCCAGGAAAACGCGGTCGTCGCCGCCGATCAGGATGATCCCGACGTTGGCGCGAAATCCCTGCGAGTCGATGTAGTCATCCGTAGCCGGCACGATCGGTCTCCTTGGCTGATTGTTCCATACCCCCGAGCCCGCCGGCCAGACGGGATCTGCTTGCTCTCCCTTGCAGGGGCGGTCTAGCCTTCCCGGCATCCTCCGCCCTCAGGTGCGTGATGTCCCGCTTTTCAGTCTTTTTGCTGCTCACGCTCGCCGCCCTGGGCGCCCTGGCGCTGTCGGTCATGTTCGGCAGCACCAGTCACGGCCTGGCCGACCTGTGGGAGCAGCTCTTCGTGCAGCAGGACCCCGTCGCCCGCGCAATCGTCTTCGACCTGCGCCTGCCCAGGGCCATCACCGCCTTCGCCACGGGCGCCACCCTCGCGCTCGCGGGCGTGCTGATGCAGGTCCTGCTGCGCAATCCGCTGGCCGACCCTTACGTCCTGGGGGTTTCGGGTGGCGCGGCGGTCGCCGCGCTCGGCGCCATGCTGGCGGGCCTGACGGGGCTGTGGATTGACGTGGGCGCCGCCACCGGGGCGCTCGTCGCGATGTGGCTGGTGTTCGCCCTCGCCCACGGTTCCGGGGGCTGGACGCCCGCGCGACTGCTGCTGACCGGCATCGTGGTCGCGGCGGGCTGCAACGCCACGGTCAGCCTGATGCTGGCGCTGGCTGACGAAGGCCCGGTTCGCGGCATGCTGTTCTGGCTGATGGGCGATTTCAGCTATGCCGGCATGCCATGGCTGGCCCTGGCGGCGCTGTTGCTCGCCGCGCCGGCCTGCTTCGCGCTGGCCCGGCCCCTGGACGTGCTGGCTCGCGGCGACCTGCAGGCGAGTATCGTCGGCCTGCCGGTGCGGCCCATCCGGATAGGCATCTACGTGACCGCGTCGCTACTCACCGCCGTGGCCGTCACCACCGCCGGCAGCATCGGCTTCGTCGGGCTGGTCACGCCGCATCTGGTCAGGCTCGCGCTCGGTGCTTCGCACCGCATCGTCGTCCCGGCCTCGATCCTGGCAGGCGGAACGCTGGTCGTGCTTGCGGACCTGGCCGCCCGCACGGCCGTCGCCCCACGGCAATTGCCCGTCGGCGCGCTGACCGCGCTGGTCGGCGTACCCATGTTCCTGATCCTGATGAGGCGGCAGCGGCAGGTCGCCTAGGCGGTGCCCGGCGTCCCCTCCCCCGCGGAAGACCGCAGCCCCTCTTCCAGCACCACTGGGCTAGAATCCGCGCCTGCAGAAGCTTCCGGGCCGCCAACCGGACCCGGCCGATCCAGTTCGAGGGGAGCCATCATGCAAGATACTTCACGGCGCAATCGCGCCCCTTATGCCCGCATGACCGTCGCAGCGGCCGTCACCATGGCGCTGTCAGCCGGCGTACAAGCCCAGGAAGCCATCGCGCCGACGGTCGTGCTGGAGGCCGTGTACGTCACGGCCGAGAGGCGCTCGGAAGACGTGCGGCAGGTGCCCGTCTCGGTCACGACGCTCAGCGACGAGAAACTGGACGTCCTCGCCTCGGGCGGCGACGACATTCGCTTCCTCTCGGCGCGGATACCGAGCCTGCTGATCGAATCTTCCTTCGGCCGCGCCTTCCCGCGCTTCTACATCCGCGGGCTGGGCAATACCGACTTCGACCTGAACGCGTCGCAGCCCGTCTCGCTGATCTACGACGAGGTGGTGCAGGAAAACCCGATCCTCAAGGGCTTCCCGGTCTTCGACCTGGCCATGATCGAGACCTTCCGCGGGCCGCAGGGCACGCTGTTCGGCCGCAATACGCCGGCGGGCGTGATCAAGTTCAATTCAGCCGCGCCGACCCGCGAGTTCGAGGGTTACGCCCGCGGCTCATACGGCAGCTATGGCACCGTCAACCTCGAGGCGGCGATCAGCGGCCCGCTCAGCGACAGCTGGTCCGCCCGGCTCTCGGGCCTGGTGCAACACCGGGACGATTGGGTCGACAATGGCTACACCGGCAAGAAGGACCAGTACGAGGGCTACGACGAGCAGGCGGGCCGGGTGCAGTTTCTTTACGACGCCGGCGGCGATTTCACCGCCCTGTTGAACCTGCACGCACGCAGCCTGGACGGTACTGCCAGGCTGTTTCGCGCCAACATCATCGAGTCGGGCACCAACAAGCTGGTGCAGGGCTTTGATCCCGACGTCGTCTACATCGACGGCGCCAACAAGCAGCACCTGGACACCTGGGGCAGCAGCCTGCGCCTGCGATTCGATCTCGGGCGCGTTGCACTGCACTCGATCACCGGCTACGAGTCGGCCGAGGTTTACAGCCGCGGTGACATCGATGGCGGATACGGCGCAGCGTTCCTCGGCGAGGACAACTATGGCCCCGGATTCATTCCATTTCCGGCCGAGTCCGCTGATGGCCTGCCCAGCCACAGCCAGTTCACCCAGGAATTCCGGCTGGAGTCGCTGGAGTGGGGTCGCTTCGACTGGCAGATCGGTGCGTTCTACTTCGACGAATCGATCACGATCGACAGCTTCAACTACGACACGCTGGCCGGCGGCGCCCAGAACGGCTACGCGGTGCAGAACCAGGACAACAAGGCCTGGGCGGTCTACGGTTCGGTCGATTACGACCTGACCGACACGATTTCCCTGACCGGTGGCCTGCGCTACACGGATGACAAGAAGGATTTCGTGGCAGAGCGGCTCGAGTCGCCGATCGGCGCCGGGGCACTGGACCCGGTCGCGGTGAAGACCCAGGGCGACAACGTCAGCTGGGACGTCAGCGCCAACTGGGCCGTCAACGACGACCTGAACCTGTTTGCCCGCATCGCGAACGGCTTCCGCGCACCGAGCATCCAGGGCCGGCTGCTGTTCGGCGATACCGTGTCGGTGGCCAAGGCAGAAACGGTGGTGTCCTACGAGGCCGGGATCAAGTCCGACTTCATGGACAATCGCGCCCGGCTGAGCTTTACGGTGTTCTCCTTCCAGATGGACAACCAGCAGCTGACCGCGGTCGGCGGCCAGGCCAACTTCAACACGCTGGTCAACGCCGACAAGACCAAGGGCCAGGGCTTCGAGCTGGACCTCGACGCCTACCTGACCGACCGGCTCCTGGTGACGCTTGGCGCCAGCTACAACGACACGAAGATCGACGACCCGGGCCTCGCGATCCAGCCTTGCGGCGGTGGCTGCACCGTGCTCGATCCGCCCGGCACGGTCGACGGTACCGTCAGCATCGACGGCAACCGGCTGCCGCAGGCCCCGAAGTGGATCGGCAACTTCACGGCCCGCTACGGGGTGCCGGTTGGCGACGGCGAACTCTACGTGTACACGGACTGGGCCTATCGCAGCGAGGTGTCGTTCTTCCTCTACGATTCGAAGGAGTTCACCGGCCAGTCGCTGCTGGAGGGTGGCCTGAAGTTCGGCTATGACTGGAACAACGGCCGTTACCAGGCCGCGGTCTTCGGCCGCAACATCACGGACGAAGTGAAGGCCGTCGGCGGCATCGACTTCAACAACCTGACCGGCTTCATCAACGAGCCGCGCACCTGGGGCGTGGAATTCCGCGCCAATTTCTGACGCGAGTCCGGTGCCAGGCGCCATCCGGCGCCTGGCACCTCGTGGAAATGTCAGGGTCGGGCCGCTTCAACGCTTCAGGCGCTTTGCGAACTCGGCCTCCACCACCGGGTGGACGAACTTCGAGACGTCGCCGCCGAGGGTCGCGATCTCGCGGACCAGCGTCGATGAGATGAAGGTGAACTGCTCCTGCGGGGTCAGGAACACGTAGTCGACCTCGCGGTCGAGGTGCCGGCTCATGTTGGCCAGCTGGAATTCGAACTCGAAGTCGGAGACGGCGCGCAGGCCGCGGATCACCACGCCGCAATTCTGTTGCTGGGCGAAATCGACCGTCAGTCCCGAATAGCCCATGACCTCGACGTTGCCGAGGTCCGCCAGCACCCGCTTCGCCAGGTCCACGCGCACCTCGAGTGAAAACATCGGGACCTTGTTGGGATTCGCGGCGATGCCGATGACCACGCGGTCGAAAATGCTGGCGGCGCGGCGCACGAGGTCATGATGACCGTTCGTGATCGGATCGAAAGTCCCAGGGTAAACGGCCTGGCGCTTGGATTTCTGGATCATGTCGAGTGCCCACCCTCGTTATCCGGTTCGGCGTCCGTCGCAGGCGACGGCCCTGCGCCGGCCGGCCCCACGGCCAGATAATAGCCGACATCGCCCGCGTGTCCGCTGCGGTGCATGCGCCAGAGCGCCGGCAACCCGGGTACGCCTTCCGTCCGTTTGCTCTCGATGTAGATCATCGCGCCCGGCGCGAGCCAGCCACCGCGATCGAGGGACTGCAGCAGACCGGGCAGCAATCCCGAGCCAAAGGGTGGATCGAGGAAGACGACGTCGAAGGGCCCACCCGTGCGGCTGAGCCAGCTCGGCGCATCGGCCTGGATGATCGATGACGAGTCGGCCGCTAGCTCTTTGGCCAGTGACCTCAGATGCGCCACGATCGCCGCGTCACGCTCCACGAAAACGGCGCTCGCCGCGCCACGCGACAGGGACTCGAATCCCAGGGCTCCGCTGCCGGCGAACAGGTCGAGGCAGCGCGCCCCCCGGATGGTCGGTGCAAGCCAGTTGAACAGCGTCTCGCGCACCCGGTCGGGACTCGGGCGGATCATCGAACCGGCCGGAAAGCGGATCTTTCTGCCGCGCCAGCGGCCACCGATGATGCGCACTTCGTGACGGCCACGGGGCGCTCGCCCCGCCGGTTTCGACGGTGGGGGCTGGTCGCGTCGGCTGCGCTGCTTACGGGGCATAGAGACGCAGGTTCCCTGTGATTGGGGCAACGGCCGAGGCGAACCCGGGCCTCTCGACCATCGCTTGACTGCGATGATACGGTCCTGCAGGGCTGCAGGGGACATTCCTATTTTCCCTTTCCCTTTGCGTCTGAATGCTCGCGTCCGCGCAAAGCAAGAATGGGAATGCCGGTTACGCGCCTGAGAGAACGGAAAATAGGAATGTCCCCGATTCGGTACAATTCGCAGGCCACAGAGGTCATCGATGTTCGGTTCCCGCGCCAAGACAGCTGAAGAGACTGCCGGAAAGCCCGCCGAGGGCGGGTTCCTTGCGCGCCTGCGCGCCAAGGTCAACCGGGGTAGGTCGTGGCTGGGCGACCTCCTGCCCGGCCGGAAGATCGACGACGAACTGCTGGGCGAGCTGGAAACGCGCCTGCTCGCCGCCGACGTCGGCGTCGAGGCCACCGAGACGATCCTTGGCGCGCTGCACCGCAAGGTCGCGCGCAATGAACTCGCCGATGTCGAGGCCCTGCTCGCCGCCCTGCGGGCTGCGCTGATCGAGATCCTGCAGCCTGTCGAGAAACCCTTTGCCGTGGACCGCAGTCGGCGGCCCTACGTGGTGCTGGTCGTCGGCGTCAACGGCTCCGGCAAGACCACGACCATCGGCAAGCTTGCGAGCCTGCTCAAACAGGACGGGCTGAAGGTGATGCTGGCCGCCGGCGACACCTTCCGCGCCGCCGCCGTCGAACAGCTCACGGTCTGGGCCGAGCGCAACCAGTTACCGATCATCGCCCAGGCGACCGGCGCCGATCCGGCCGCAGTCGTGTTCGACGCGCTCGAAGCGGCCCGGGCCCGCGGAGTGGACGTGCTGATCGCAGACACCGCAGGCCGCCTGCACACGCAGTCGCATCTCATGGACGAACTCAGGAAGATCACCCGGGTGCTCAAGCGGCTCGATCCCGATGCACCGCACGAAGTGCTGCTGGTGCTGGACTCGAGCCTGGGCCAGAACGCGCTCAGGCAGGCCGAGCAGTTCAAAGAGGCGGTCGGCGTTACCGGGCTGGTGGTCACCAAGCTGGACGGCACTGCCAAGGGCGGCGTCGTCATCGCGATCGCGCGCAAGTTCGGCCTGCCGATCAGGTTCGTCGGCGTGGGCGAACAGATCGGTGATTTCGGACCGTTCAGGGCCGAGGCCTATGTCGATGGACTGCTGCGCCCGTCCGGGACCGCGGCCACATGATCTCGTTCCAGCGGGTCTTCAAGCGTTACCCGAACGGCCGCGAAGCGCTTGCCGAAGTGACTTTCGACCTGGCCTCGGGCGAGATGGCGTTCCTGACCGGGCACTCCGGCGCGGGCAAGAGCACGGTGCTCAAGCTCATCGCGCTGCTCGAGCGTCCGACGCGCGGCCAGGTGATCGTCAACAACCGCAACACGGCCAGCGTCGGCAGCCGGGCGATTCCGGGATTCCGCCGCCAGGTCGGTGTCGTGTTCCAGGACCACAAGCTGCTGGCCGACCGGCCCATCTACGACAACGTCGCGCTGCCGCTGGTGATCGCCGGCGTCACGCGCCGCGAACTCGACAAGCGCGTCCGCGCGGCGCTCGACCAGGTGGGACTGCTCGGCAAGGAAACCAGTTTCCCGATGGAACTCTCGGCCGGCGAGCAGCAACGCGTCGGGATCGCGCGCGCCGTGATCAGCAAGCCGCCGGTGCTGATCGCGGACGAGCCCACCGGCAACCTCGACCCGGACCTTGCGCTGGAAGTGATGAACCTTTTCAAGCGCCTCAACGACGTCGGCGTGACCGTGATGGTCGCGACCCATGACGTGCACCTGATAGATCGCTTCGGCGTCCGTCGCATCCACATCGAACACGGCCAGCTGGCAGGATTTTCGCCCCATGTCGCGGCCTGACCCGGCAAGGACAGCCTACGCCTCCGGCCGGCGTTCGCCGCTGGCTGTCCTGTCCACCTGGATCGAGCGCCATGTGCAGACCCTCGTCTCCTCGCTCGGCAAGCTGGTCCGGCAGCCCTTTGCCTCCGTGCTGACGATCGGCGTGATCGGCCTAGGCCTGGCGCTTCCCGCCTGCCTGTACCTGGTGGTCGTGAACGCCTCGGCCGTCACCAAGGGGATCGGCAGCACGGTGCAGCTTTCCGTCTACCTGAAACTGCCGATGACGGTCGAGCAGGCCCGCAAGGTCCTGCAGAGCGTCGACGCGCGCGACGACGTGCTCAATGCGCGGCTGGTGACGCCCGAGGAGGGCCTCAAGGAATTTGAGGACATGTCCGGGTTTGGCGAGGCGCTGAAGGCGCTGGAGGGCAACCCGCTGCCCTACGCGATCACCATCCGGCCGGCGCCTTTGTTCGATTCCCCGGAAGCGGTCGAATCCCTCGCGGACGAGTTGAAGACCCTGCCGGAGGTCGACATCGTGCAGGTAGACACCGAATGGGTCCGGCGCCTCGACGCCATCCTCGGCGCGATGCGACAGGTCGTGCTGCTCGCGGCGGGCCTGCTCGGCCTGGGCGTCGTGGCCATCGTCGGCAACACGATCCGGCTCGACATCTACGGGCGACGCGATGAAATCGAGGTCATCAAGCTCGTCGGCGGCAGCAACGCCTTCGTGCGCCGGCCCTTCCTCTATAGCGGCACCTGGTACGGCCTTGGCGGCGGTTTGCTGGCCTGGGCGCTGGTGGCGGCGGCGGTGGGCCTGCTGGCCGGTCCTATCGAGCGGGTCGCTTCACTGTATGCCTCGTCCTTCCGGCTGCACGGGCTGGGGCAGGAGGGCATCCTGGCGCTGGTGGGCGGCGGGGCCGTGCTCGGCTGGATCGGTTCCTGGATCACCGCCAGCTACCACTTGCGGCGCATCGAGCCAAAAGCCTAGCCTCCTGTTTTTATTGACATATTTCTCGGAACTTCCGGATGGATTAGCACTCCAATTCCCCGAGTGCTAAGTTAGCGTTAAGATAAGCAGCAGCCCATGGATCCGGAGGAATGAAAGCCCGATGACCAGTACCGCCCTTGCGCTGAAGCAGTCCTCTCACCTGATTGCGGCCCCGATCGGCTCGCTCGACGCATACATCGAGCGCGTTACCAGCCTGCCCGTTTTGAGCCGCGAGGAAGAGGTCGAGCTGGCCGAGAGTTTCCGCAACGACGGCGACCTGGACGCGGCCCGCGCCCTGGTGCTGTCGCACCTGCGGTTTGTCGTGCACGTCGCGCGGGGCTACCTGGGCTACGGCCTGCCGGTCGGCGACCTGATCCAGGAAGGCAACGTCGGCCTGATGAAAGCGGTCAAGCGCTTCGACCCGTCGATGGGCGTGCGCCTGGTCAGCTTCGCAGTGCACTGGATCCGCGCCGAAATCCATGAATACGTCCTGCGCAACTGGCGCCTGGTCAGGGTCGCGACGACCAAGGCCCAGCGCAAGCTGTTCTTCAACCTGCGACGCATGAAGAAGAACCTCGGCTGGTTGTCGGAGGACGAGACCCGGGCCGTCGCGAAGGACCTTGGCGTCGAGGCGCGCGAGGTTCGCGAAATGGAGCAGCGGCTCGCGGCGCGTGACCTGTCCTTCGATCCGGTACCGGCCGCCGATGACAGCGAGGGCGTGTACTCGCCCGCTGCCTACCTGCCGGCCGAAGGGGCCGACCCGGCCGTCGCCGTCGAGCAGGCGGAATGGGAAGACGCGGCCTCCGACTCGCTGGCGCTCGCCCTCGAGCAACTCGACGAACGCAGCCGGCGCATCATCGCGACCCGCTGGCTGGCCGAGGACAAGCTGACGCTGCACGACCTGGCCGCCGAATTCGGTGTCTCGGCCGAGCGCGTCCGGCAGATCGAGGCCCAGGCGATCAAGAAGCTGCGCGGTTTCATGTCCTGAACCGGCAGGTGCCAGGCACTGACCTGACACCTCTCGCCGGCAGGTCACACCGGCCCGTCGGCACCCTCCGTCTGCATGCCGGCCAGCGCCGCCTCGCGCACGGCCTGCGCCACCGCTGCATGGACGTTGCGATCCAGCGGATCCGGAACCAGGTCGTCCGCGCGGGTCAGGTCGGATATCCGGTGCGCCGCGGCAATCAGCATCTCGTCGGTGAACTGCTGTGCGCGGGCCTGCAGCGCTCCCAGGAACAGGCCCGGGAAACCCAGCACGTTGTTGATGCCCTTGCCGTCGGCGGCAAAGGCGGCGCCATGCTTGAGCGCCTCGACCGGATCGATCTCCGCGTCGGGGTTCGACAGGGCAAAGATGATCTGCCCCGGGCGCACCATCTCCGGCTTGATCAGCCCGCGTACGCCCGTCGTCGTGATCACGATGTCGCAGGTCGCCATGATGTCCTCGAGCGTCGAGCGCGAGCCCCCCAGCGTCTCCAGGCGATCGAGCGCCGCCGGATTGCGGTCGGCACCCTTGACCCGCACCGCACCGTGGCGCTTCAGCAGCCGCACGATGCCGACACCCGCCGCACCGAGGCCGACCTGGCCGATGACGCAATCCTCGATCCGCCGGCCGACCCGCCGCACCGCCGTGTGCATGGCCGCGAGCACCACCACCGCCGTGCCGTGCTGGTCGTCATGAAGCACCGGCTTGCGCAGGCGGCGACGCAACTCGGCCTCGATCTCGAAGCACTCCGGCGCCGCAAAGTCCTCGAGCTGGATCGCACCAAAGGATTCCGCGATCGAGCAGATCACGTCCACGCAACGCTGGGGATCGGTCTCGGTCAGCAGGATCGGGACCGCGTTGATGTCGACCAGGCCGGCGAACAGCGCCGCCTTCCCCTCCATCACCGGCAATCCCGCCAGCGGGCCAATATTCCCCAGGCCCAGCACGGCGGTCCCGTTGGTGATCACCGCGACCGTCCGATCGAGGCTGGTGAATTGCCAGGCCTTGTCCGGATCGTCGCGGATGGCCAGGCAGACCCGGGCCACGCCGGGCGTGTACACGTCGCGCAGTACCTGCTGGGTATTGATCGGGATCGACGACCGCATCCGGATCTTGCCGCCCCGATGCCGGTCAAACACGCGATCCGACTTGCCGATGAAGCTGGCGTTGGGCAGGGCGTCGATGCGGCCATAAAGGCTGCGATCGGTCTCCTCGTCCATTTCCAGCGTGATTTCCCATAGCGTCCGGCCCTGCTCGCGCCGCACCGCGTTCAGGTGATCGATCATCAGGCCAGCCTCGGCGATGACCTGCAGGACCTTGGCCAGGCTGCCTGGCTGGTGGACAGTCTCGACCATCAATATTTCCGGTATCTTCACTTTGAAATCCTGTTTGCCACTGCCTGGGGCTGGCGGCCGTGATCCCGTGATCCGGCCGTTGCGGCCGCGCCCGGCTATCCGGCCGCGACAGATCCCGCGAAACCGCGTCGGGTGCTTCGCTGGCCTTATGGTAGTCAGCCGCCGGCGCGGGCGCCACGACTCGCCACTCGCCCGCACGGGCAACCCGCAAACGGTTGCGGGATAGCCGCAGATGCGGCTCCGGGCCAAGCGCGGTACCCTTGGCGACTTGTTTTGGCGCTTGCCCGGAAACGGCCGGCGCCCCCGGCAGAATCAACCCGTTTTCGAAGGAGTCGCCCATGATCCGCTCTATCCCATTCACGAGGCTCGCCGCCGTCGCGCTGGTTTCCCTGGCGATGGCTGCCTGCGCAGGCCAGAAAGAGCCCGCGCAGAAGGCGGTCACGGATCTGAGCGCAGCGCTCGCCAAGGTCAGCGAGACCGGTGAGAAGTACACGCCCGAGGAATTTGCCACGGTCCAGGCGCAGATTGACGGCCTCAAGGCAAGCTTCGACAAAGGCGACTACGACGCCGTCGTGCAGGGCGCGCCGGCCGCTTCCGCGGCCATCCGCCAGCTCCAGGCGGACTCGATCATCGCCAAGGCGGCCTATGCCAAGCAGATGAATGCGGAGTGGGTCGAGACCGCCAAGACCATGCCCGACGTGATCACCTCCGTCGACCAGCAGATCACGCGCTATGCCTCGAGCGGCCGCTTGCCGAAGGGCCTGGACCGGGACGCCTTCAAGCAGACCGTCGCCACGTTCGACGAGGCCAAGAAGACCTGGGCGGCAGCAGCTGAAGCCGGCAACGCAGGCAAGTACGAAGATGCCGTCCTGCAGTCTCGCGAGGTCAAGAAGACCGTCGATACCGTCATGCAGAGCCTCGGCATGGCTGCGGGCTGAACCAGACCGACATCCCCAATTTGGAGTTGCCATATGAACAGGATCTGGGCGCTGGTCGCCCTCGCTTTGATTGTCGCGACCACCCTCGGGTGCTCGCAGAAGGACGCGTCCTCCGAAGCCATCGCGGCGGCCGAGCAGTCGCTCGTAGACGTGCACGAACTCGCGATGAAGTTCGTCCCGGACCAGTATGCCGAGATCAAGGCCGACCTGGAGAAGGCACGCAAGGCCTTCGAGGAGCAGAAGTACGCCGACGCGCTGGCCGGCGCGAAGACGGTTCCCGCCCGGGCAAAGCAACTCGGTGAGGACGCGGCTGTCGCGCAGCAAGCGGCGCTGGCGAAGCTCGGTGAGACCTGGACGGCGCTGAACGACTCCATTCCGGGGCGTCTGGCGGAATTGGCGGCGAAGATCGATGAACTCGACAAGTCCAGGCGGCTGCCAGCCAGCATCGACCAGGAGACCGTCAACATGGCACGCTCGGGCCTCGAATGGGCGAAGAAGCAGTGGGATGAGGCAAGTTCGGCTTTTGCAGGCGGCGACCTGGAAGGCGCGACCGGCAAGGCGGGCGCAGCGGACTATCTTCTCGGCCAGATGATGGAGCGGCTCGGCATGACGCCGCCCGCCGCCGAGACCCCGGCGAAGTGATCCGCTGCAGCCGCACCCAGGCGATACTTGCCTGAGACGCGGATACCGGGGGCGACGCGGCGATGCGCGCCCCCGGACCTATTTCAGGAGACCATCATGGCAACCGCAACCGGGACTCCGGCCGGCCACAAGAGCACGGCCCGCCGCCTCGACCCGCTGGACCTGTACGAGGTCGGCTCGCTGCTTTCGGAAGAAGAGCGGATGGTGCAGGAATCCGTGGCGCGGCTGGTCGACGAGAAGGTGCTGCCCGTCATCCAGAAGCACTTCGAGGAGCACAGCTTCCCCCGCGAGCTGGTCGCGGAGCTGGCCAGCCTCGGGCTGCTCGGCTCCTCGCTCGAGGGCTACGGCTGCGCCGGCATGAATGCTGTCGCTTACGGGTTGATCTGCCAGGAGCTGGAGCGAGGCGATTCAGGCATCCGCAGTTTCGTCTCGGTACAGTCGTCGCTGTGCATGTTTCCCATCCACGCATTCGGCAGCGAGGCGCAGAGGCAGCGTTACCTGCCGAGCATGGCAAGGGGTGAGTTGATCGGCTGCTTCGGCCTGACCGAGCCGCACGGCGGCTCCGATCCGGGCAACATGAAGACCCATGCCAAGCGCCGCGGCGGCGACTGGGTGCTCAACGGCGCCAAGATGTGGATCACCAACTCGCCGATCGCGGACCTTGCGATCGTCTGGGCGAGGGCCGATGACGGCATTCGTGGCTTCATCGTCGAGCGGGGCACCAAGGGCTTCGAAACGCCCGAGATCGAGCGCAAGTTCTCGCTGCGCGCCTCGGTCACCGGGGCGATCTTCCTGCAGGACGTCGTCATCCCCGAGGAGAACGTGCTGCCCGGCGTGATCGGCCTGAAGGGCCCGCTGTCGTGCCTGACCCAGGCTCGCTACGGGATCAGCTGGGGAGTGATCGGTGCGGCCCAGGCCTGCCTGCGACAGGTGCTCGACTACACGGCCGACCGGGTACTCTTCGGTCGCCCGCTGGCGGCCAACCAGACCATCCAGATACGGCTGGCCGACATGGCCCGCCGGATCACCACCGCGCAATTGCTTTCGCTGCAGCTCGGCCGGCTCAAGGATGCCGGCAGGATGGCGCCTGCGCAGGTCTCGCTGGCCAAGTGGAACAACTGCCGGATGGCGCTCGACATCGCCCGCGACGCGCGCGACATCCTCGGGGGCGCCGGCATCAGCGCCGAGTACGTGCCGATCCGGCATGCACTCAATCTCGAGAGCGTCATCACCTACGAAGGAACCGAGACCATCCACCAGCTCACCCTCGGCCGTGAGCTGACCGGCATCAACGCTTTCTAGGCGCCGCGATTGCGCGCCGGCAGCCTGTGCCGACTCGACGGGAGGCATCGCGATGACCGATTTCACCGGCAGGACCGTGCTGATCACGGGTGCCAACGGCGTCCTGGGCCGGGCCGCCGCTGACCGGGCGAGCGCACTGGGCGCCTCGCTCGTCCTGGTCGGCCGCAGCTTCAAGGGCTATCCGGCCGATCGGCACCCCCAGGCGCAGTTCCTCACGCTCGACCTCGCCGAGCCCGGCTCGCTCGCCTCGGCCCTCCTCGGGGTCGGCCGGATCGACGCCCTGTTCAACATCGCCGGCGGCTTCGCGATGGGCGAAACGGCCTATGACCCGCGGGGCGCTGACTGGGACGCGATGTTCCGGGTCAACGTCGCCACCTTGCGTAACAGTCTTCGGGCCGTGATTCCGCGAATGATCGAGCAACGTCGTGGCACCGTCGTCAACGTGGGTGCACTGAGCGCGCTCAAGGGCGCCGCTGCGATGAGCGCCTACGTTGCCTCCAAGAGCGTGGTCCTGCGCCTGACGGAGAGCCTGTCCGCCGAGGTCAGGCAGCAGGGCATCAACGTCAACGCCGTCCTGCCAAGCATCCTCGATACGCCGTCGAACCGCGCGGCCATGCCCGATGCCGATCCCGCGAAGTGGGTGGCGCCGGCCGACCTGGCCAGCGTCATCTGTTTTCTCGGCTCGGACGCCGCGCGCGCGGTGCACGGCGCGCTCCTCCCGGTGGCCGGCCTGTCCGGCTGAGTCCACCCTGATCTTCGACCCGCCGCCGGGACGACCGGAGCGTCTTCAGCCGGCGTTCAGTCGGGCAGGAAGAGACTGGCTCCGAAGCTGCGGGAAGATCTCCGCAGCGCCACGAGGAACCAGCCATGTTGCGTCAAATACGACCCGCTTCCACGGCCATCGCCTTGCTGCTGGGAACCGTCCTGGCCGCGCCCGCGGTGCAGGCCGATCCGCCTGGACACGCACCTGCCCACGGCTGGCGTGCGCAGCAGCAGCCGGCTTACTACGCCGGTCACGGCGCCGACCATCGGTACTACGGCTACGCTTCCGCCAGCGGAGTCTGCAATGGGGATGACGTCGGCACGGTGCTTGGCGCCGTGGCCGGCGGTGTGATCGGCTCGAACGTCGCCAAGGGCGACGATCGTGCGATCGGGGCCCTCATTGGCGCGGTATTCGGCGGCGTCATCGGCCACCAGATCGGACGCGCCGGCGATCCCGCCTGCAACAGGGTCGGCATCCCGGTCCAGGGATACTACCCGTCGGCGAACTACTACCCAGCCCCGCGGCCGGTTTACGTGGTTCCCAACAGGCGCCCGGCCTACGTCGTCACCGCCCCGCGCCCGGTGTACACGGCGCGCTACAGGCAGCCCGACTATCGCCACGATGACTACCGCGGCAACCAGGACCGGCACCGGGACGACCGGGGCCACGATGACGGCGCCTCGCACCGCGACCGTCGCTGACACCGCCCCCAGCAGGAAATGGGGACTGTCCCCATTTCCTGCCATTTCCCTAGCGGACGCCGAGGAAGCCCAGGATCCCGCGCGCCGCTTCGCGACCCTCGAACACGGCGGTCACCACGAGGTCAGAGCCCCGCACCATGTCGCCGCCGGCAAACACCTTCTCGTTCGTAGTCTGGAAACTGCGGCGCGGCTCGGCCGAGACACGGACGCGACCGTTGTGGTGCAACCCGATCCCGGCATCCTCGAACCACGCGGGCGGGTCCGGCTGGAAGCCGAAGGCGACGATGACTGCATCGGCCTCCAGCAGCTGCTCGCTTCCGGGCACGATCTGCGGCATCCGCC